>Ga0210024_1001430_pt1 | contig 21585 bp, 16 predicted proteins | sample CryGeymeta201525_FD_183988 | JGI IMG/M metagenome (GOLD analysis project Ga0210024, IMG submission 183988) | Groundwater microbial communities from Crystal Geyser aquifers in Utah, USA - Crystal Geyser metaG 2015-25 (SPAdes) (version 2) | ecosystem: Environmental > Aquatic > Deep subsurface >...
CCGACTGCTCGCCCCCATCGGCTACATCCCGCCCGCCGAGGCCGAGCAGGCCTACTTCGCAAACCTCAACACCCTTGACCAAGCCGCCTGACCGTTGAAACAATTACCCTCCGGTAAACCCGGGGCGGTTCAGCCAGCGCCATGCCGTCTATCAGGCCGCCCGCGCCCGCCACCCCGAACGATGGTCAGGCCATACGCGCTGCTGGCGACCCATCGGCGATGTATGGCTGAACCCCGAACGGCCAGACCAGGAGCGCAGAGGCCATGGGGCCGCCGACGCGCTCCCACACAAAGCTGGCGGCGGCGGCCCCATGGCCACCCAGCCGCTCCAGACCACCGCATGAAATCCAAACCAGAGGCGACAACTACGTTGACAGACGCCGCGATCACGTTTCCAGCAACTTGCCATGTGTGAACATTGACGGAACACGACCCGCTGCGCAAGCCTTAACCACCACATGTTGTGCCACCGGAGCCAACCGGAGAAGCCTTCAAGAAAGACCAGCCGGTTCTTCGAAGCGCCCAATTGCTCAGTGTATGTCAGGTGCCCGTCCGGTGATGAAGCGGTCGTGCCAGTTCTTGAGCATGAGAACGTTTGTGAGCAGTACTACGTTAGGCACAGAAGAGCGCTTGATCGCGACATTGGCGTCTTGGGCGAGGCGAGGACTCAATTTGGCGAGCATTTTGCGAGCCGAGCGCAATGCCGGGAGCAGTGGCGACTTCTTGCGGACGTCAGTCGTTTTGCAATTGTCCAGCAGTCCCAGCGCGGCATCGCGGTCTATCAACTCCCAGAACCCGCTGTCGGTGTCGAGAAACTGACGGCTCACATAGTCGCCAACTTCATCGCCTGCGCCGAGTCTTTCTGTGAGGTGGAGCAGCCCCTTGGTATCGGCGTATGGCGGCGTCGGTCGCTCGCCCCATAGTTCGGCGGCAGCCAAACGAAAACCCTCCCTTGAGAGCCTGAATTCATCTGGCGTCTGGTTCATGAAATCAAGCACATCATCGTCATGAATGGGGCAACGTTCATCAAAATACATGTGACGCCAATAAGTCGCAGACAATATATAATTTTGTATACGACTGTCAAACCAAATCGAATCTTTCACACAATTGAATGAAATATCCGCGTATCTCTGCTCAAGGTCGGCAAAAACAGTCTCTGAGGCGTCAATTATGTCAGATCTATAGGCAGGAGTCAGCAGCTGCGCAGCCGCCGCGGTATCACGAAGGCGGCGAAAGTTGGCCGCGCGCCACGCCTGTTCAAGATTGAAACACGGTGGACGCACTATGATTATTTGATCGCCGCGAATCGAGCGTTTGTAGCCTTGTTCAGCTAGAACGCGCATCATTTCAAGTTCGTACGGGTGTTCGAACGCCATATTGCTCCCGCCGCCAAGACGTTCGTTCAGCCATTCTGATTTCTCACCGTAGCCAACCTGGTTTCGCACCATCATCTGATGCCGGATGCCGGTAATTTCGGCAATGCGGCGGGCTACGGACATGTCCGAGTCTCCGGGAACCGTCCGGTCGATCCACGTGACGGCCGAGATGTCGCTTGGGGCCACACTCGGTATTGCAAGGGCGCCCGCGAGAAGCGCCCGCGAGTCGGCGCCGCCGCTCAAGAACAGAATCGTCTCTTGCGGATCGCCATAATGGCGCTGGATCGAGCGACGTAGTAGATCTGCCATTTCGTGGGCAAGTTCTCTCGGTCGATACGGTCGAACACCGCTCGCTCCGGGACGATAGAGCCAATACTCCTCTACATCCCTGCGGCCGCCGGCGACGCGAAGGCGCGTTCCGCCGACAAGGCGCTTAATCCCGGCGAAAAGGGTCTGGTCTCGGTAGAGTTGGCTTGAACCGAGCAAGACGCCGAAAGCGGCGAGATCGATGTCGCGCGGGGCGCCAGGCAGCTTCAGCAACGCGGAGATCTCGGGCGCGAAAAATAGGTAGCCGCCCCATGACCCGTAGTGGAGGCGGTGACTTCCCGTGCGGGACGCCTGCAGCAGAATCGCCTCGGGCGTCTCGATCAGAGCGGCGTAGAACCCTTGCAGCGTTGTGCCATCGCCGCCTACAGACGGATGCCCCGAAGCATAAACTCGTCCAGCGGCAGTTTGAAACGGCCATGATTGTCCGCTAAAGTGCCGTTTCCCGATGCGGCCGACCCCAAATCGGCCACTCGGGTCAACAAACAAATCAATTTTATCGTTATCGTCAATTCGAAGCGAAATCGAGAGCCGCTCCAAGGTTTCATCGATCAAATTTTCTTTACTATGAGGCAGCGTGTGCTCGATACGAATAACGCCGAATATACCGGGCATACAAGATACTCCATATCACAATGATCAATTTACAGTACCAGATTTAATTTACCGTGTCGACGATAATTATCGCAACTTAGAGCCTGATACCAAATCTCACTGATCAGGAGCTATGACTGATAAGCCTTATCCCGTTGGTTCCGGCAGCCCCAGATGTTGTGGCTGGCGACCTGCCCGCCCGATCGCTGAGTGGCGGGAGCCGTTGAGCGCAGCTTCCCAATTGGGGGTCGTGTCTCGGAAGTGGTGGAAATTCGAGGGTGGCGTAATCTCCGGGTGAACCAACACCCACCCAACCGGCGGCGGCAGCCGCCAAGGAGATCACGCCATGACCCAGATTACCGACACCGCGAGGTTTGCGCTACTGGCCGGAGAGGCCGGGTTCGACCCGATCGAGGAGCGGCTGCGGGCCAGCGCCCGCGCGACCATCGAGGCCGTTTTCGAAGAGGAATTGGGCAGCTTTCTCGGTCGACTTCGCTACGGTCGGTAGTGCCCCATTTGGTGGTGTATGAGCGCCAACCCTCGGAGTGGCTCGGTCTCGGTCAGGCGGCCACGGCGGGCAACCTGTGGTTTGCAGTATCCGTGATGCGGGCGAGGGATTCCAGCCCCATGTAACGCCGCGCCACGGTCCATTCGTCGTTGGTCTCCAGCATCAGCGCGCCGACGAGGCGGAGGATGGCGGCATCGTTGGGAGTAAGGAGGATGAGAATTCTGTCCGGTGGACAGAATTCCCGACGAACGCCGACGACGTCGGAGCGGCGCTTGATCTCCTTGTTGACGCGCTCCAGCGGATTCGTGGACGCGATCTGCGGCCAGTGTTCCCTCGGAAAGTCCATGTAGGCGAGCACGTCGTCGCGCGAGGCGTCCATCAGGGCGGCGAGCTTGGGCTGCTTTTCATGGAGCGCATTGGCGACCACATCCCACTGGGCGACGGCTTCGGCCTTGCTCTCCTGGGCGAAGATCGTCTTCAGCATCGCCGCCACGGCGCCGCGCTGCTTGGCGGGCGCATGAGCGAGCGCGTTGCGCATCCAGTGAACGCGGCAGCGCTGATGGGTCGCGTTGAACACCCGTCGAGCCGCAGCCCGAAGCCCTTTGTGGTCATCTGCGATCACCAGCTTCACGCCGCGCAGGCCCCGGTCGGCGAGGCTGCGGAGGAATTCGGTCCAGAACACCTCGGCTTCGGAGTGGCCGGCATGCACGCCCAGCACCTCGCGCTTGCCGTCCTCATTGACTCCGACGGCTACTATCACCGCCCGGCTCACTATCCTGCCGCCATCGCGGACCTTGATGTAGGTGGCGTCGAGCCAGAGGTAGGGCCACGAGCCCTCCAGAGGCCGCTGCAGAAACGCGTTCACCCGCACATCGATGTCGGCGCACAGCCGCGACACCTGGCTCTTGGACATGCCGCCCGCGCCCATGGCCTTCACCAGGTTGTCGACGGATCGCGTAGAGACACCCTGGACGTCGTTCGTCGGGGAAACCGTCCACCGGACGGTTTCCTGATCCTCCTCACCCTGAATCACCGCCACCAACGCCTTCTCGGCCGTGCGGCGCGGCTCCAGGAAGCTCGGGAAATAGCTGCCCTTGCGCAGCTTCGGGATCTCCAGCGTGATCCGCCCGGCGCGCGTGTCCCAGTCCCGCTCGCGGTATCCGTTGCGCTGGTTCTCGCGCAGCGGCGTGCGCGCGCCCTTCGCTGCGCCGGTTTCCGTCTCCACCTCATTCTCGCTACGATCGATCCACTGGATCGATCGCTTCACGCTCGAATTCCATCATGCGGTCCGCGGCGAACGCCACCGCCTCCGGCCTTCTTCCGCCTTCATTCGATCCACTGGATCGAATGATCGCTGCGCGACCGGCTCCAGAAGCATCTCGCGCACCAGATCGATATCGGCAGCCTTCTCCACCAGCTCGATCAGAGTCATTCTATCGTCGGTCATCATTCGCCGGGCGGTCCTTCCACTGGAAGGCCCGCTGGCCCGGCTCATTCTCCGGTTCAGGGTCCAGGTCTCACAACCCGAACCTCTACCGAAGATTGGCGATGGCCGCACAGCGGAACCCCGGCCGCGCGGCTCGCGCTACGCCGGAGGCTCCGCGCGCGGCCTCCTCATACACCACCACCCGGGACGCTACCGCGCTGTCCTTTAAAGTGAGGATTCTGCGGGTGTGCAATCGTCTGCGCAACAGGCGAGGTTTCGACGGCGGTTTCGCAATCACTCCGACCGAAAATGGGCGCGCACCGTGACCGATGGCTGCGCCCATTCTCAGTCGTGAACCGCCCGCCCCCTCAACTGCAGCCGTTGGTGGCGCCGCAGGTGTTGCACTTCATGCAGGCGCCGTTGCGCACCAGGGTGAAGTTGCCGCATTCGCCGCAGGCGTCGCCCTCATAGCCCTTGATCCGCGCCTCCGCCGCGCGGCTCATCACCGCGACGCCGCCCTGTTCGGCGACGCTGAACGCGGCGGCTGAGAAGCTGGCGCCCAGCGCGCCCGTCGCCTGACCCACACCGCCCTGCAACAGCACCAGTTCGCTGGGCAGCCGCTTGCGCAGATAGCCGGTGCTGCTGACCTGCCGGATCATGGCGATGGCGGGGGCGGCGGCTTCCTCGCGCGCCGCGCGGATGTTGCGGGCGCCGTCGCTCTCGGCCTTGCCCTCGGCCTCACCCTTGCCCATCGCGTCGAAGCGCGCGCCCTCCGGCTCGACATGGGCGAGGTCCGAGCGGTCAAGGTAGCTCACCGCCAGTTCGCGGAACACATAGTCGATGATCGAGGTGGCGTTCTTGATGCTGTCGTTGCCCTGCACAATCCCCGCCGGCTCGAAGCGGGTGAAGGTGAACGCCTCGACGAACTCCTCCAGCGGCACGCCGTATTGCAGGCCCACCGACACCGCGATCGCGAAGTTGTTCATCATGGCGCGGAAGGCGGCGCCTTCCTTGTGCATGTCGATGAAGATCTCGCCCAGCCGCCCGTCGTCATACTCGCCGGTGCGCAGGTAAACCTTGTGGCCGCCGACGATGGCCTTTTGCGTATAGCCCTTGCGCCGCTGGGGCAGCTTGTCGCGCGCCTTGGCGATCTCGCGCACGATGATCTTCTCGACGATGCGCTCGGCGATGATCTGGGCGCGCTCGGGCTGGCTGGCCTCGACGATCTCCTCGGCGTCGTCGTCGTCGATCAGCTGGCTGGCCAGCGGCTGCGACAGCTTGGAGCCGTCGCGGTAGAGCGCGTTGGCCTTGACCGCGAGGCGGTGCGACAGGGCGTAGGCGGCCAGACAATCCTCGATGGTGGCGTCGTTGGGCATGTTGATGGTCTTGGAGATGGCGCCGGAGATGAAGCTCTGCGCCGCCGCCATCATGCGGATATGCGCCTCGACCGACAGGAACCGACGCCCGGTCTTGCCGCAGGGGTTGGCGCAATCGAACACCGAGATGTGCGCGTCGTCGAGGCCGGGGGCGCCCTCCAGCGTCATGCTGCCGCAGGCGTAGGCGTTGGCGGCGTCGATCTCCTCACGCGAGAAGCCGATGGCGCGCAGCAGGTCGAAGCCGGACTCGTTCAGCGCGGCGGCGTCCACGCCCAGCCTGCCGGTGACGAACGCCTCGCCCAGCGTCCACTGGTTGAACACGAAGCGGATGTCGAACGCCGCGCCAAGCGCCGCCTCGACCTTGGCGATCTCGGCCTTGCCGAAGCCCTTCGCCGCCAGCGTCTCGTGGTTCACGCCGGGCGCGCGGTCCAGCGTGCCGCGGCCGATGGCGTGCTCGATGATCGCCTTGATTGCGTTCTCGCCGTAGCCAAGCGACGCCAGCGCGGCGGGCACGGCACGGTTGATGATCTTGAAATAGCCGCCGCCCGCCAGCTTCTTGAACTTGACCAGCGCGAAGTCCGGCTCGATGCCGGTGGTGTCGCAGTCCATCACCAGCCCGATGGTGCCGGTCGGCGCCACCACGGTCGCCTGCGCGTTGCGGTAGCCATGCGCCTCGCCAAGGCTCAGCGCGCGGTCCCACGCGGCCATGGCGCGGGCGACAAGGCTCTCGTCGGGGCAGTGGACGTGGTCGAGCGCGACCGGGGGCGTGGCCACCTGCTCATAGCCGTCGGTCTCGCCGTAAGCCGCGCGGCGGTGGTTGCGGATCACCCGCAGCATGTGGTGGGCGTTGTCGGCGTAGCCCGGAAACGGCCCGACCTCCGCCGCGATCTCCGCCGAGGTGGCGTAGGAGACGCCGGTCATGATCGCGGTCAGCGCGCCGCACAGCGCGCGGCCCTCGGCGCTGTCATAGCCCAGGCCCATGCTCATCAGCAGGCCGCCGATGTTGGCGTAGCCAAGGCCCAGCGTGCGGTAGTCATAGCTGCGCTGGGCGATCTCGCGGCTGGGGAACTGCGCCATCAGCACCGAGATTTCCAGCGTCAGCGTCCACAGGCGGCAGGCGTGCTCATAGTCATCGGCCTGGAACACGCCGTCCTTGAGGAACGTCAGCAGGTTCAGCGACGCCAGATTGCAGGCGGTGTCGTCGAGGAACATGTATTCCGAGCACGGGTTGGAGGCGCGGATCGGCCCCGCCTCGGGGCAGGTGTGCCAGTCGTTGATGGTGTCGTGATACTGCACGCCGGGGTCGGCGCAGGCCCAGGCGGCGTGGCCGATCTGGTCCCACAGCTCCCGCGCATTCACGGTCTTGGCCACCTTGCCGTCGGTGCGGCGGATCAGCTCCCACGGCGCGTCGGCCTCAACCGCCTTCAGGAAGGCGTCGGTGACGCGCACCGAGTTGTTGGAGTTCTGGCCGGAGACGGTGAGATACGCCTCGCTGTCCCAGTCGGTGTCGTAGGTCGGGAATTCGATGCTGGCGTAGCCCTGGGCGGCGTATTGCAGCACGCGCTTGACATAGGCGTCGGGGATCATCGCGCGGCGCGCGGCCTTGATCGCGGCCTTCAGCGCGGCGTTGGCCTTGGGGTCGGTCGCATCGGCCTCCAGCCCGTCCCAGCCGCGGATCGCGGCGAACACTTCGTTCAGCAGCTTCTCGTGCATCTTGGAGCCGGCGACGAGGCTTGCGACCTTCTGCTCCTCCTTGACCTTCCAGTTGACGAAGGCCTCGATGTCGGGGTGATCCATGTCGCAGATCACCATCTTGGCGGCGCGGCGCGTGGTGCCGCCCGACTTGATGGCGCCCGCCGCGCGGTCGCCGATCTTGAGGAACGACATCAGCCCCGACGACTTGCCGCCGCCCGCCAGCCCCTCGCTTTCGGCGCGCAGGCTTGAGAAGTTGGTGCCGGTGCCGGAGCCATACTTGAACAGCCGCGCCTCGCGGGTCCACAGGTCCATGATGCCGCCGTCGTTCACCAGATCGTCGGCGACCGACTGGATGAAGCAGGCGTGCGGCTGCGGGTGCTCATAGGCCGAGGCCGAGGCGGTCAGCGCGCCGGTCCGGTGATCGACGTAGAAATGGCCTTGCGACGGGCCGTCGATGCCGTAGGCCCAGTGCAGCCCGGTGTTGAACCACTGCGGGCTGTTGGGCGCCGCGCGCTGGGTGGCCAGCATGTGGCGCATCTCGTCGAAATAGGCCTGCGCGTCGGCCTCCGTCGAGAAATAGCCGCCCTTCCAGCCCCAGTAGGTCCAGGCGCCCGCCAGCCGGTCGAACACCTGCCTGGCCGAGGTTTCGCCGCCGGTGCGCTCAGCCTCCGGCAGCGCCGCCAGCGCCTTTTCATCGGGAACCGAGCGCGACAGCCACGCGGGCACGCCCTTTTCACGCAGCTTCTTCAGCCGCGCCGGCACGCCCGCCTTGCGGAAATACTTCTGCGCCAGCACGTCGGAGGCCACCTGGCTCCACGCGGCGGGAACCTCGATCCCCTCCAGCCGGAACACCACCGAGCCGTCGGGGTTGCGAATCTCGCTGGCGGTCTCGCGGAAGGCGACGCCGTCGTAGGGAGCGGCGTTTCCGGTGGTGAAACGGCGGGCGATCTGCATGGTCGGCATCCTTGACGCGGCGCCGGAAAGGCGCTGATTTCCTGATCCTCATGGCCGCGAACGCCAGCGCTGGGGGAGGCCCCAAGATGCTGTGGTCGACGACGCTTCGGTGACAATGTGTGGGATAGGCGCGGGTCCGGTCAAACGGATTCTTTGGTTAAAACACCACATTTAGGGCTTGACGCGGTTCCATATACCAGCTGATGGGGAACGAAGCAGGAAAATGTTCATGCTTCGCTAAGGATGATGAATCGCGCCGCCCGATGCGGCGCATCCCGCGCGGCTTGTTAATGCCCCGTTAGGCTTCATGATGTATTAACCCCTTGCTCGATGTGGAGAGAGGGATTGCGCATGGCCCGGATCGGTCTGAGGGGCGCCCTTCTGACCGCTTTCCTGTTCGCCAGCGCGGCGCCGCTGATCGTGTTCTGGCTGTGGCCGCATAACGCCGCGCTGAACAACGAGGTGGCGGCGGCGCGCGAACGCCATCTGGTGCTGGCGCGCAACGCCGCCGCCGAACTGGGGCGCTATCATCGCGACCTGATCGCCACCTTCGCCACCGTCGCGCCCGAGATCGCGTCGGGCGCCGACGCGCGGGTGGCGCAGAGCCTGTTCACCGCGCTGAACTTCGGCCATGTCTGCGTAGTGGCGCGCGAGACCGGCGTGGTGACGCGCAGCTTTCTCGCCGTGCTCAACCCGTGCCCGGCGGTCGTGCCGCCGCAGCGTCTCGCGATGTTTCGCGCCATGGCGGCGTCGGCGCCGGTGTCGATCTCGCCGGTGCAAACGCCCGACGGCGGCGCGCCGCGGCTGTTCATCGTGGCGGATCAGGGCGAGAGCCTCGTGGTCGGCGCGATCTCGACCGAGCGGTTCCGCGCGCTGGCCGCCAGCATCAACTTTGGCGCGAGGGGCCATGCGGTGATCGTCGATGCGATGGGCAGGCTGCTGGCGCATCCCGATTACGAATGGGCGCTGGCCGCGCGCGACCTCAGCGATCTGCCGATCGTGCGGCGGATGATGCGTGGCGAGAGCGGCGTCGATCAGTTCGTCTCGCCCGCCTTCGGCGACGCGATGATCGCAGGCTTCGCGCCGGTCGAGGGCCCCGGCTGGGCCGTGATGGCGCCGGAGCCGCTGAGCGCGCTGAAGGCGAAGGCGTCGGCCGTCACCACGTCGGCGCAGCTGGTGTTCGCGGCGGGCGTCGCCGTGTCGGCGCTGCTGGCGCTGATGTTCTCCGCGCATCTGTCGCGCAACCTGCGCCGGTTGTCGGAGGCCGCGCGGCGCATGGCGCATGGCGAGAGCGGGGTGCGGGTGGCGCCGGGCGTGATCGGCGGCGCGCTGGCGGAGGTCGCCACGCTGGGGCGCACCTTCAACGTGATGGCGCAGCGCATCGAGGCGGCCCATGCGCGCATCGTCGCCATCGCCAGTGCCGACAGCCTCACCGGTCTGCTCAACCGCAACGGCTTTTTCACGGCGGCGGCGCCGCTGCTGGCGCAGGCCGGGCGCGAGGACGGGAGTTACGCGCTGTTCTTCATCGACGTGGACCGCTTCAAGGCGGTCAACGACTGTCACGGCCATGCGGTCGGCGACGAGTTGCTGCGCGCGCTCGCCGCAAGGCTGCGGCGCACGGTGGGGCCGGGCGACCTGATCGCGCGGCAGGGCGGCGACGAGTTTCTGGTGCTGCACCGAAAGCTGAGCGCGCGCGCCTGCGCGCGGCTGGGGGCGCGGCTGCTGCGCGCGCTAAACGGTCCGCTCGAGATCGAGGGCTTGCTGCTGGAGCCGTCGGTCAGCATCGGCGTCGCCAGCTTTCCGCGCGATGCGCAGGACGTGCACACGCTGACGCAGCGCGCCGATCAGGCGCTGTATCAGGCCAAGCGCAGCGGGCGGAACTTTCTGCGCTTCTTCGACGCCAACCTGCGCCGCCGCATCGACGACGACATCGCGCTCAAGCGCGAGTTGCGCGACGCCATCGAGGCGGGCGCGATCAGCGCCGAGTTCCAGCCGATCATGGCCGCGCGCAGCGGCGCGCTGACCGGGTTCGAGACGCTGGCGCGCTGGACCAGCCCCAGCCTGGGGCCCACAGCGGCGGAACGGTTCATCGCCATCGCCGAGGAGACCGGGCTGATCGTGGCGCTCGGCCGCCAGATGCGGGCGCAGGCGTTCGCCTTCGCGGCGGCGCTGCGCGACGCCGGGGCGCCGCTGCCGGTCGCGGTCAACGTCTCGCAACTTGAACTGGCGCAGGCGGGGTTCGCCGAGCGGGTGCTCGACGAGCTGGCGGCGCACGGCCTGCCGCCCGGCGCGATCATGCTGGAGATCACCGAGACCGTTTTCCAGGTCCACGCCGCGCGCGAGCTTGAGGGCCTGTTCGCGCTGCGCCGGGACGGCGTGCGCTTCGCGCTCGACGATTTCGGCAAGGGGTTCTCGTCGCACAGCCACCTGCGCGCCTATCCGGTGGACCGGCTGAAGATCTGCGCCGACCTCCTGGGCGACATCGAGACCGACCCCAGGGCGCGCGCCGTGGTGCGCTCACTGGTGCAGCTTGGCGGCAGCCTCGATCTTGCCGTCACGGTCGAGGGCGTCGAGACGGCGGCGCAGCGCGATCTGGCGGCGCTGATGGGCGCCGACGACATTCAGGGCTTCTGGCATCACGCGCCGATGGACGCCCGCGCCGCGCTGGCGCTGGCGACCGCCGAGGCCGCCCGCGCGCCGGAGGCGCGGGTCACGGCGGTGTGAGGGCGCTTCAGGCGCGCGCGGCGACGCGGCGGCGGCGCTCCTCGCGGCGCACCGGCGCAAAGCCCCATTTCTGGTAGAGCGGCAGCGCGCGCGGATGGTCGAGGCTGCAGGTGTTCACGGTCAGCTTCTCCGCGCCCGCGTCCCACGCCATATGAACCCCGGCGCCCAGCAGCCACGAGCCGAGGCCGCGCCCGGCCGCCTCCGGCGCCATGCCGAAATACGAGATGTCGCACACCGGCTTTTCACGGCTGTCGAGCATGATGAACCCGGCGGGCCAGCCGGTGAGATAGGCGACATAAAGCGCCACCGCCGGGTTCTGCGCAAAGCCCCTGATGTCGGCGTCGGAGACCGTGTGCAGGTCGGTCCATTCATAGGCGGCGCCAACGGCGTCGTAGAGGTAGCGGAAGAAATGCGCGGGCGGCGTCTCGGCGCGCAGCAGCGACAGCCCGGCGGTCAGCGGCGGATGCGGGCGCGGCCGTTCGGGCCGCGCGGTCATCTCGAGGAAGGTGACGGTGTAGGCGACCTCGGCGGTTGTCATCGGGCGGCCGTCATCGCGCGACCGGCAGATCGGGATAGGCGCCCCATTCGCTCCACGAGCCGTCATAGACCGCCGTGCGCCGCGCCCCCGCGCGCATCTGCGCGAGGCTGAGCGTGCAGGCGGTCACGCCCGAGCCGCAGGTGTTGACGATCGGCTTGCCCAGATCGACGCCCGCCTGCGCGAACAGCGCGCGCAGCGCCTCGGGCGTCTTCATCGTGCCGTCGGGGTTCAGCACGTCGCGGTGATGCACGTTGAGCGAGCCGGGGATGTGGCCGCTGCGCAGGCCGGGGCGCGGCTCGGGCGCGGCGCCGCTGAACCGCTCCGGCGCGCGCGCGTCCACGATCTGCTCGCCGCCCAGCTTCACCACCGCCGAGACCTGCGTCACGTCGCGCACCAGGCTGGCGTCGCGGTGCGCGGTGAAGTGGCGGTCGCGCGCGATGGGGGCGATATCCTCCAGCGGGCGGCCCTCGGCGCGCCATTTCGGCAGGCCGCCGTCCAGCACGGCCACGTCGGTATGGCCGAACACGCGAAACATCCACCACACCCGCGCCGCCGAGAACAGCCCCGCGCTGTCATAGACCACCACGCGATGGCCGTCGCCGATCCCCATCCGGCGCACGCGGCTGACGAATTTCTCCACCGGCGGCAGCATGTGCGGCAGCGCCGACTGGCTGTCGGCGATCTCGTCGATGTCAAAGAACTGCGCGCCGGGGATGTGCGCCTGCGCGTATTCGGCCAGCGCGTCGCGGCCCGCGTCTGGCATGTGCCACGAGGCGTCGAGCACCCGCACGTCCGGCGCGCTCAGGTGATCGGCCAGCCAGCCGGTGGAGACCAGAAGCTGCGGGTCTTCGCTGTCCATGGGCTCTCCGTCCACTCTGTCGCCGTCGCGTCATGTCTAGAGCGCGCGGTCCGGCGGAGCAACCGCGCGCAGCCGCCGCAGGCCGCTCCGCCGCTCAGGCGCCAGCGCCCTCGAACACCGTCGGCAGCGGCGCGCCCTCGCCGTCGAGCCAGTCGGGAACCGGCAGGTCGCGCGCCTTCAGGAAGGCGGGGTTGTAGAGCTTGGACTGATAGCGCGTCCCGTAGTCGCACAGGATGGTCACGATGGTGTGGCCGGGGCCGAGATCGCGCGCCATGCGGATCGCGCCCGCCACGTTCACCCCCGACGAGGCGCCGAGGCACAGACCCTCCTCCTTCAGCAGCGCGAAGGTGATCGCCAGCGCCTCCGGGTCGCCGATCTGATAGGGCATGTCCACGCTCAGCCCTTCGAGGTTGGCGGTGATGCGGCCCTGACCGATGCCCTCGGTGATCGAGGAGCCTTCGGCCTTCAGCGTCCCGTGCGCATAATAGTGGTAGAGCGCGGCGCCCATCGGGTCGGCCAGCCCGATCTTGACGGACGGCGACCTCTCGCGCAGCGCCGCCGCCACTCCGGCCAGCGTGCCGCCGGAGCCGACGGCGCAGATGAAGCCGTCCACGCGGCCTTCGGTCTGCGCCCAGATCTCGGGGCCGGTGGTGTCGATATGCGCCTGACGGTTGGCGACGTTGTCGAACTGGTTCGCCCAGACCGCGCCATGCGGCGCCGACTGCGCCAGCCGCTCCGCCAGCCGCCCGGAATAGCGCACATAGTTGTCGGGGTGGCTGTAGGGCCGGGCGGGCACCTCCACCAGCTGCGCGCCCGCCAGACGGATCATGTCCTTCTTTTCCTGGCTCTGGGTCTCGGGGATCACGATCACGGTCTGAAAGCCCAGCGCGCGACCGACCAGCGCGAGGCCGATGCCGGTGTTGCCCGCCGTGCCCTCCACGATGGTTCCGCCCGGGCGCAGCGCGCCGCGCGCCACCGCGTCGCGGATGATCGACAGCGCCGCGCGGTCCTTGACCGACTGGCCGGGGTTGAGAAACTCCGCCTTGCCCCAGATCGCGCAGCCGGTCTCCTCCGAGGCGCGCTTCAGCCGGATCAGCGGCGTGTGTCCGATCGCGGCGGGCATGTCGTCAAAGCGGTTCATCGCGGCTGTCTCCCCATCGCGGCCCCGTTCGGGACAGGCGCGCACTATAGAAGCTGCGTCGGGCGGCTCAAGCGCGCGCGGATCGCGCGGCGGGGCGTTTTCTTTGCGTTGAAACCGGCTATCTGTCGCAGGGGTGATCCGAAGCGCGCGGGCGCGCGTATCTGCGTTACAAATCTGAAAGAATGAGAGTGCTGAGCCTTGGCGCATCCCGATCATGACATGCTGGCGGCCTACGCCGCCGGAACCGCCTCGGAGGGCGTGTCGCTGCTGGTGGCGGCGCACGCCACCTATTGCGCCGCCTGCCGCGCCGAGGTCGCGCGGATCGAGGCGCTGTCGGCGGCCCTGATGCGCGCCGACGACGCCGAAGCGGCGCCGCCTGCGCTGGAGGCGGTGCTGGCGCGGCTGGACGATCCCGCGCCGCCCGCCGCCGCGCCCGGCGCCGCGTTCGCCCCCGACCCGGTGCTGCCGCGCCCGGTGGTCGAGGCCGCGGGCGCGCCGCTCAGCCAGATCCGCTGGCGCTTCGTGATGCCCGGCGTGTCGCGCTGCGACATCGCCTCCGCCGACGACGAGCAGGTGAGCCTGCTGCGCGTGCGGCCCGGCTGCGGCGTGCCCGCCCACACCCATACCGGGCTTGAGGCGACGCTGGTGCTGAGCGGCGCGCTCGACGACCGGGGCGCGCTGTTCGGTCCGGGCGACGTGACGCTGGCGGGCGCCGGCGACGACCACCATCCGCGCGCCGCGCCCGGCGCAGACTGCATCTGTCTGGCGGTGATTGCCGGCGGCCTGCGCTTCACCGGGCGTTTCGGGCGCGCGCTCAACATCTTTGCGGAGTAAAGCATGACCGGTTTCACCCGACGCGGCCTGATCGGCGGCGCAGCAGCGGCCGCGCTTTACGGCGCGCTTCCCGCCGCCGCGGCGGCCACGACCGCAGCCGCGCGCCCGGCGCAGGCGCGGCGGCGCTTCACCATCCTGCGCGACGGAAAGGACATCGGCTTCCACACCATCGCGCTCAGCCGCGAGGGCGAGGATTTGCGCGTCGCCATCGACATCGAGATCGTGGTGCGCGTGTTCGGCATCGCCGCCTATCGCTACGAGATGCGCAACCGCGAGGTCTGGCGCGGCGGTCGGCTGATGTCGATGGACTGCTCGGTGAACGACGACGGCAAGGCCAAGACGGTGCGCGCCGCGCGTGAGGCGGGCGCCCTGCGCATCGACGGCCCGCTCTACACCGGTCCGGCGCCCGATCTGGCGGCGACCACGACCTATTTCACGCAGGACTTCCTCAAGCGCGACACCTGGATCAGCACCGACAACGGCGAGCTTTATCGGATGTCCGTCGCCGCAGAGGGCTCGCGGGCCATCGCCACCGGCGCGGGGCGGGTCGAATGCGCGCGCTATCGCGCCACCAACAACGCCGATTTCGATGTCACGCTCTATTACGACGCGCGCGGCGAATGGGCCTCGGTGGCGTTCGACGCGGGCGGCAAGCGCGCGATCTACCGGCCCGACCATCTGGACGACAGCTTCAAAGCCGTCTGGGCGGGCTGATGGGGGTCTGGTCGCAGGTCGCGACGCCGCAGGACGGCGCGGCCTGGGTGACGGGCGCGAGCGCAGGCATCGGGCGGGCGCTGACGCTGGCGCTGGCCGATCGCGGCTGGACCGTCCACGCCACCGCGCGCAACGCCGAGGCGCTGGCGGCGCTGGCGGCGCTGGCGGCGGAGCGCCCCGGCAAGATCATCGCGCAGCCCGGCGACGTGGACGACGCCGCGCGCATGGCGGAAATCGTCGCGGCCATCGAGGCGGATGGGCCGCTGGCGCTGGCGGTGCTGAACGCGGGCGTCTATCTGCCGATGCGCGCGCAGGAGTTCGACGCGGGCAAGGTGGCGCAGACCTTCGCGATCAACGTGGTGGGCGCCGCCAACGGGCTGGACCCGGTGCTCAAGGCGATGATCGCGCGGGGCAGGGGGCAGGTGGCGCTGACCGCCTCGGTCGCGGGGTATCGCGGCCTGCCGCGCGCGGCGGCCTATTCCGCCTCCAAAGCCGCGCTGATCGCCATGGCCGAGGCGCTGGCCTTCGACCTGATCGACCTGGGCGTGCGGCTGTCGGTGATCAACCCCGGTTTCGTCGAGACCGAGGCGACCAGCGTCAACGACTTCGACATGCCGTTCCTGATGACGACCGAGACCGCCGCGCGCCGCATCGTGCAGGGGCTGGAGAAGCCCGGCTTCGAGATCGCCTTTCCCACCCGCTTCGCGCTGATCCTGCGCACGCTGGGGCTGTTGCCCAACCGCGCCTATTTCGCGGTGATGCGCAAGGCGATGGGCTGGGGGCCGGAGGTCAAGTAATCTCGATCCGCGCGCGCAGCGCGTCATGCGCGGCGCGATCCAGCGGAAAATTCCACATCAGCGCCACGGCGACCAGCTTCAGCGCCACCGGCGCCAGCGCGTAGAGGCCCGTCAGCGCGGCCAGCGCGGTCGCGTCGTTGTCGGCCCCGGCCTGAAACCCCGCCAGATCCAGCGCGATCAGCGCCGCCCCGCCCGACAGCGCCAGCGCCGCCTTGGTCGCCACCGACCACAGCGCAAAGAACAACCCCGTGCGCTGCGCGCCGCTGTCGGCGGTGTCCACGTCCACCACGTCGGCCTGAATCGCGGGCGGCAGCGACAGATCGGCGCTCAGCGCGAAGCCGGTCAGCACGCAGATCGCGGCGAAGCCGGTCACGTCGCCCGGCCCCAGCAGCGGCACGCAGGCGAACACCGCGCAGGCGTAGAGCATCGCCGCCCCCCAGGCGCGGTGCTTGGACCAGCGCCGCGCCGCCCAGGCCCACAGCGGCATCCCGGCGATGGCGCAGACGAAATACACCAGCAGCAGCCACCCGGCCTCCGGCGCGCGCAGATAGTCGGCGATGAAAAACAGAAACAGCCCTGCAGGCAGGGCGTTGGCGGCGCCGTTGATGAAATAGGCGATCAGCAGCCGCCGGAACGGCGCGTTGGCGCGCAAGCCGCCCAGCGCCGCGCGCAGACCGGGCTGCGCGCGCGAAAAATCGCGCGGCTCGGGCGCCAGCGTCACCGCCGCCGCCGCGCCCAGCGGCAAGGCGATGGCCACCAGCAGCGCCACCGCGCGCAGGCCCGCGCCCGCGTCGTCCGCAAGATTGTAGAGCACCACCGCCAGCACGGTGCCCGCCAGCGCCGCGCCCTCGCGCGCCGCCGTCACCCGCGCGCGGCCCGCATAGTCGCCGTCGATCTCCGCACCCCAGGCGTAATAGGGCGTCAGCGCCACGGTCCAGGCCAGCGTCAGCGCCGTCATCCACAGCGCGACATGGCCAAGGCCCGCATCGGCTGGCGGGACCAGCAGCATCCATACCGACACGGCCACCAGCGGCGCCGACAGCGCCATCCACAGCTTGCGCCGCCCCAGCCGCGCGGGCGTGCGGTCCGATAGCCATCCCATCGCCGGGTCGGTCACCGCGTCGAGCAGCCGCACCGCGATGAACAGCCCGCCCAGCGCCCCCAGCGCCACGCCGTGCTCGCCTGCGTAGAACGGCGCGACATAGACATAGACCGGGAAATACAGCGCCGCGAGCGCCACGGCGGGCGCGGCGTAGGCGGCGAGGGCGCGGGCGCCGAGGGTCATGCGATCTCCGGAGTTGCTCAGCGCGAAGATGGGCCGATCCGCCCCGCCATCCAGCCCGCCAGCGCCCCCAGCGCCAGCGCGGCGGCGCCGACAGGCCTGCTCAGCGCCGCCGCCGCCGTGAAGAACGCCGCCGTCGCGCCGCCGCCCGATATGGCGGCATGGCCCAGCGCGAACAGCGCGGCGAAGGCGATCAGGCCGCCCGCCGCCGTCAGCGCGCCGCTCAAGGCGCCTTTTGGCGCCGCGACCCAGCCCGCGCCTGCGCCCAGCCCCGCCGCCAGCGGCAGCGTCTGGCGCCAGTCGCGCAAGTCCCCCGGCGTCTCCAGCGCAACATGCAGCGCCGCCGCGCCCGCGCCCGCCAGCGCGAACGACAGCGCGGCGCGGCCGCGCTCAGGCCGATGCACGGCGCAGCGTCACCTGCGTCACGTCGGTGGTCTCGGCCAGAAAGCACGACGCGCAGACCGCGAGGTAGAAGTTCCACATCCGCTTGAAGCGCTCGTCAAAGCCCATCGGCGCGATCTCGGTCCAGGCGCCGTTGAACTTGGCGCGCCAGCGGCGCAGCGTGTCGGAATAGCTCTGGCCGAATTCGTGGCTCTCGACCCACTCCAGCCCGGCGCGCCCGGTCTGCGCCTTGAGCGCGCTGGGGCAGGGCAGAAAGCCGCCGGGGAAGATGTATTTCTGGATGAAGTCGGCGCCCTCGCGATAACCGTCGAACCACTTGTCGGCGATGGTGATGATCTGCAGCGTCGCCTGACTGCCCGGCTTCAGCCGCTCACGCACCGTGTCGAAATATACCGGCCAGTATTTCTCGCCCACCGCCTCGAACATCTCGATCGACGCGACGCCGTCATAGTTTCCGCGCTCGTCGCGGTAGTCGCGCATCACGATCTCGACCCTGTCGGCCAGTCCGGCCTCGAACACGCGGCGTTTGGCGAAGTCGTGCTGCTCGCGCGAGATGGTCAGCCCGGTGACGCGGGCGCCGCGTTCGCCCGCCGCGTATTCGGCGAAGCCGCCCCAGCCGCAGCCGATCTCCAGCAGATGGTCGCCGGGGCGCGCGCCGATCCGGTCGCAGATCGCGGCGTATTTGTTGCGCTGGGCGTCGGGCAGGCTTTGGTCGGGGCGCTGGAACAGGGCGGAGGAGTAGGTCATGCTCTCATCCAGCCACTTGGCGTAGAAATCGTTGCCAAGGTCGTAGTGGCGGGAGATGTTGCGCGCCGAGCCGCGCCGGGTGTTGCGGTTCATCAGGTGGCGCAGCCGCTCCACCAGCCGCGTCAGCGTCCGCCCGCCGAAGCCGCGCGCCACGGTGTCGTTGTTGATCAGCGCGGCGTCGAGCACCGCCTGCAGGTCGGGCGTGTCCCACCAGCCGTCCATGTAGGCCTCGGCGAAGCCCAGTTCGCCGTCGCGGATCATGCGCCAGAACAGGCGCGGATCGCGCACCACGATCACGCCCTCGGGGCCGGGGTTTTCGCCCTGCGCGCGGTATTCGCGACCGTCGGGCATGATGAAGGTCAGCGCGCCGGTGTGAATGGCGCCGACGATGGAAAACACCGTGTGAAACCAGCGTGGCGCGCCGTCCATGGTGATCAGGCTCATGTCGTGCTCCCCGAAGCCGTCTGCGCGGCCTGTCGCTTGCGGTCGGCGGGCTGGATCACGCGATCCTCGCCCGGATAGCCGAGAAATTTCGCGCCCTTCAGCCACAGCCGCAGCGCCTGCCAGTGAATGGCGGCGATCACCTTCAACATGGCCCACGGCGTGCGCAGCGCAATGCGCGCCAGCGTCGCGTCGCTCAGGGGAATCGCGGCGCCTGACTGGGTCGCGATCAGATAATCGCCGCGCGCGTCGGCCTGCTTGATGCGCAGCGCTAGCCGCGCGCCCGGCGGGCGGATCGTGAAGCGATAGGTCTGGTCCATGCCGATGAACGGCGAGACGAAGAATTCCTTGACCTGATCGTGGCGCACGGCGCCGTCGGCGTCTGGTTCGGCGGGCAGCGCATAGGGATACTGGTCGCCGAAAGTGTTCTTGACCTCGTAGATCACGCTCTCGAGCCGGTCGTCGGCGCCATAGCAAAAGAATACCGACAGCGGATTGAAGGCGTAGCCGAACAGGCGCGGCATCGCCAGCAGCATCACCCGCGCCGGGCGGGGCCGCCCCGCCGCCGCCAGCCGCGCCTCGACCCAGGGGCGCAAATCGGCGCCGTCGCGCGCGCCGTGGTCGCGGCGGCGAAAGCTGAACACGTTGAAGCGGTCGAGCGACATGAGCCGCAGGCCCTGCGCGGTCTGGTCCAGCCGGTCGATGTCGAGCAGCAGCGACACCACGCGATAGCGGAACTGGTGGCCGAACGGCTGCAGCCGCATGTGCATCACGTCGCCGTCGTAGAGGCGCGGCGCGAAGGGGTCTGCGCCCGCGCTCGCCGCCGCCCCGGTCACTGCGCCGCCACCGCCAGCGACGCCGCCATCGGCGCGCCCGTATCGCGCACCCAGCCGGGCCGCGCCCCCAGCGCCGCCGCGACACGCACGCCCGAACGCAGGGCGTCCTCGTGAAAGCCGTAGCCGAGCCATGCGCCCGCGTGCCACACGCCGCCGCGCCCCTGGATCGCGTCCATCGCGCCCTGCGCCTCGAAGGCGTGGGCGTCGTAGAGCGGGTGGGCGTAGGCGAATTCGGCGAACACCTTTTCAGGCTCCGGCTCGACATGCGGGTTCAGCGTCACGAACAGGTCGCGGCCTGGATCGAGGCTTTGCAAACGGTTCATCCAGTAGCTTACCGCAACCGGGCGGCCCTTGTCTCCCGCGCCCTGGCTGATCAGGTTCCAGCTCGACCACACCTTGCGCCGTTTCGGCATCAGGCGGGCGTCGCGGTGCAGGATCGCGCGGTTGGCGGCGGTGCGGAAGGCGCCGAGCAGCGCGTCCTCCTCCGCGTCGCGGTCGGTCAGCAGCGCGCGCGCCTGCGGGCCGTGCACCGCCAGGATCACATGGTCGAACACGCCTTCCGATCCGTCGTCGAAGCGCACATGCGCGCGGCCGCCCGCCCGCGTCACCGCCGCCGCGCCGACGCCGCAATGGGCGCGCGCGCCGAGGCGGGCGACCACCTGGGCGACGTAATCGCGTGAGCCGCCCGCCACCGTGCGCCAGCGCATCGCCGCGTCGAGGCCGGTATAGAGGTCGTGGTTGGCGAAGAAACGCAGGAAACTCTCCGCCGGGAACGCCAGCATCATGTCAGTCGGCGTGGACCAGATCGCGCCGCCCATCGGCAGGATGAACCGCTCGCGAAACCAGCCCGAGAAGCGGCGCGCCCGCAGCCATTCCCCCAGCGACAGCCCCGCCGCGCGCCCCGCCGCCAGATCGCGCGGCGCCGCCTTGCAAAACCGCAGCACCTCGCGAAAGCCCCAGACGAAGGTCGGGTTGAGCGCGTTCAGCCGCTGCGCGAACACCTTGTCGATGCTGTCGCAGGCGTATTCCAGCCGCCCGTCGCCCAGCGAGAAGCCGAACGACATGTCCGACCATTTGGTGGCCACGCCCAGATGCTGAAACAGCGCCGCAAGGTTGGGATAGTTGCGGTCGTTATAGACGATGAAGCCGGTGTCCACGACCATCGGCGCGCCGGTGTGCTCCACCTCGACCGTATTGGCGTGGCCGCCGAAGCGCGCGTCGCGCTCGAACAGCATCACGTCGGCGGAGTCGGACAGGGCGAGCGCGGCGCCGAGACCTGCGGCGCCGGAGCCGATCACTGCAATCTTCACGCGTTGAAATCCCCTCGTCAGACAGCGGAACGCAAGGTCTTGTAGGCGTCCAGCGCCGCCTCGCGTCCACTATTAAGCGCGATCAGCGGCGCCGGGTAGGGCTGATGCGGAGAAAGGCCCCAGGCGGCGGGCGCCGCGTCGAAGAAACTCAGCGCATCCGCCCCCCGCGCGCGCGACAGTTCCGCAACCCAGCGGCTGCGATAGGCGCGCTGCGGGTCGAACTTCTCCGCCTGCGTCGCCGGGTTGAAGATGCGGAAGAACGGCGCCGCGTCCGGCCCCGACCCCGCCGCCCATTGCCAGCCCATGGCGTTGGAGGCCGGGTCCCAGTCGGTCAGCGTGTCGCGAAACCACGCCTCGCCGACCTTCCAGTGCGTCATCAGGTGCTTGCAGAGGTAGGAGGCGACCAGCATCCGCGCGCGGTTGTGCATCCGCCCGGTGACATAAAGCTCCCGCATCGCCGCGTCGATCACCGGCTCGCCGGTCATGCCGCGCCGCCAGCGTTCCGCGTCCGCATTGTCGCCGCGCCAGGGAAAGGCGTCCCATTCCGCGCGCCAGTTGTCGCTTAGCAGGCGCGGGGTGTGATAGAGCAAGTGGTAGGCGAATTCGCGCCAGACGATCTCCTTGAGGAACGTCTCCGGCCCCGCGCCGCCCGCCCGCGTCAGCGCGGCCTGCCCGCCATGCCACACCATGCGCGCCGAGATCTC
>Ga0210024_1001438_pt1 | contig 21522 bp, 18 predicted proteins | sample CryGeymeta201525_FD_183988 | JGI IMG/M metagenome (GOLD analysis project Ga0210024, IMG submission 183988) | Groundwater microbial communities from Crystal Geyser aquifers in Utah, USA - Crystal Geyser metaG 2015-25 (SPAdes) (version 2) | ecosystem: Environmental > Aquatic > Deep subsurface >...
ATTATCTTTTATCAGTGGCGACTTTAGAGCCAAGGAAAAATTTAAAAAGAATCATTGAAGCTTTCAAGATGCTTAAAGCCAAAGACTTGAAGTTGGTGATTGTTGGCAAGCAAGGCTGGGATGATTCCCTACCAAAGTTAAATTTCAAACGCCAGACTTCAAACATTATCTTTACCGGCTATATCAGTAAAGAAGATAAAGCCGCTCTTTACTCCGGTGCTACTTGCTTGGTTTATCCCTCTTTGTATGAAGGTTTTGGTTTGCCGGTTTTAGAAGCCATGAAATGTGGCTGTCCGGTTTTAACCTCCAATATTTCCAGTTTGCCGGAAGTGGCCGGCCAGGCTGCTATTCTCGTTGACCCGCTTGATGTCGGGGAGATAGCCAAGGGTTTAAGCGAAGTGATTAATAACAAAGAAAAAAGGAAAGATTTAATTAAAAAAGGTTTTGTTCAAGTCGAGAAGTTTTCCTGGGAGAAAGCCGCCAGAGAAACTTTAAAGGTTTATGAAGAGGCCTACCGTCACCAAAAAAATTAAAGAGATATTTATTTTAAATAGAAAAGAAATAGTCTTTATTGTCTTACTTTTAATAGTTGCCGCTTTTTTTCGTTTTTGGCACTTGGGAATAACCCAGTTTATCACTTATGATCAAGCCAGAGATTTCTTAATTATTAAAAGGATGCTGGTTGATCATAAACTGACTTTAGTGGGGCCGACTGTTTTGATCCCTGGAGTTTATCTGCCCCCTTTTTATTATTATTCTTTAGCCCCTTTTTTAATGCTCTTCCGTTTTCATCCTTTGGGGGCTGATGTTTACACTGCCTTGTTGGGTTTGGGTGCTATTTTCATCTTTTATCTTCTTTGCCGGGAAATTTTTGATAAACTCACCGCAGCTTTGAGTAGTTTGGTTTTTGCTGTTTTACCGGTAATTGTCTCAACTACCCGTCATGCGTGGAATCCTAATACGGCTCATTTTTTCTCTCTGTTTTTTGGTTTTTTTATATTTAAATTTATAAAGGGGAATAACTGGGGTTGGTTTTATGCGGCTTGCGCTGTTTTTGGCTTTAGCTTAAATTTCCATTTTAGTTTATTGGCTTTGGCTCCTTTAATAGTGATTGCTTTTTTCTTTGTTGTCAGAAAAACCAAGAATTTTTTCCCAAAATTAATCATTAGCTTGTTTTGTCTTTTGGTTTTTATTTCTCCCTTGTTTGTTTTTGAGATTCGCCATCATTTTCCCATTAGCACAAATGTTCTATATTTTTTGACAAATAGTCAAGGATCGGGAACGGGTTGGTTTTGGAGTTTGGGAATGAGTTTAAAGGATATTTTTAGAATGCCATATCTTCTTTTTGCCGGTCATTTGCTGCCGGGGGTGGAATCCGTTAATCCTTCCGCGATTGTTCTGCTCGATAAATTGCCTTTGTTTAAAACCAGTAGTTATTTTTGGGAAAATTTTTATCAAGGCTTTAGTTTTTTAATTGTTTTTCTGATATTATTGATGACGATTATTTCGATGTTGGCAAAAAAAATAATAAAGGAGAAAAAAGGTTTTTATTTAATTCTGTTATGGTTTCTTTCAGGGGTAGGCTTACGGCTGATTTTACCGTCGGAATCATTTTATTATTACCAGTATAATTTTTTATTCCCGGCTGTTTTATTTCTTCTTGGCAACATGGCTTATGTTCTATCAAAAAAGAGAAGCGGTTTGATATTGGTAGTGGTATTTATCTCATTAATTTCCATATTTAGTTTTTTGAGTCTTTTAAAACTTCCGAAAAGTTTAAGAAGCGAAAGCTTTTTTCAGCCAGCGGTCAAGATAATCGCTGATGACTTTTCCTCTGATGGTTCTTATTATTATGTTGTGGCGGCTAATAATGCTGATCCACAGCGCTGGGATCATAACGGTTTAGAATATCGTTATTTTTTGGAAGCTTATTTTAAGCTGCCAGTTAGCAATTGGGATATTGAGGATTATCAACAAGCAGAAATTTTATACCTGATTGATGAGGGTGATTTAAAAGAGCCTTTGAATCTTGGTGGGATGGAAATGGAGGCTTTTGCGCCCCAAAAAATAGAAAAAACATGGTTAACCGAAAATGAACGAAAAATTTATAAAATGACAAAATGAAAAAAGTAAAAAGATTTTTCAGCCATTACTGGGAGCTAATTTTAGTTTTGCTTTTTGTTTTGGTGGCGGCTGCGTTGCGTTTGTCCAACATCACCTCGTTGAATTTTTTTACCTATGATCAGGCCCGGGACGCGTTGTTTGTGAAAAGGATGATTGTTGACCATCAATGGCGGTTGTTGGGGACACAAACCTCACTACCTGGCATGTATCTGCCGCCTTTTTATTACTACACCATTGCCCCGATTTTATGGTTATTTCGTTTAAATCCGATGGGGATTGATCTTTACTCGGCTTTAATCGGGATAGCTACCATCCCTTCAATTTGGTTTGTTGGCAATAAAATTTTTGGCCGGCCAGCCGGAGTTTTTGCAGCCGGGCTTTTTGCGGTTTCGCCGCTGGTGGTGGAGCTAACCAGGCGAGCCTGGAATCCCAATACCTTGCCTTTTTTTATTCTCGTTGCTTTCTACTTTTTATATCTTTACTTTCAAAAAAGAAAAACTCGGGATTTTCTTTTAGCCTTTGTTGTTTATAGTTATTGTTTAAGCTTGCATTTCGGCGCATGGTTGCTGATTCCTCTTTTTGTCTTTACTTGGTTTTTTTATCTGGTGAAAAACAAAAAATTCATTGGTCTTTTAGGTAGTTTATTGATTATTTTCTTTTTTGTTTCTCCGCTTTTGTTTTTTGAATTACGCCATGGATTTTTCTTAACCTCCCAGGCCAAGGTTTTCTTTTTTGACGGCGGCCATCTGGGGGTTAGAGGAACTGGTTTTTTCCAGTCGGTGCTTTCATCGTTGCTCGCTTTGTTTACGATTTTAATTTCTGGGAAAATTACCGTTGGCTATGAGGCCCCTTTAGAGTTCAGCGGAAGAATTAAGGAATTTTTCCAAACTTCACAGCCAATTTCAGTTGTTGCCCAAAAACCTTTTTCTTTATCCTGGCAATGGTGGGGGATGGTTATCTTTTTGGCGATTTTGTTTTTGAGCATCTGGCTTTTGGCCAAAGCTCGGGAAAACAAAAAAAATCGGCAGCTGATTTTACCCTTGGTAATGGTTTGGATTTGGATTTTGTGGGGTGTTTTGGCTTCCCGTTTTTACGCCGGCAAGTTTTTCTTTTTCTATTACCTTTTTGTTTTTCCAGCGCCTTTTTTACTTTTCGGTTTTCTTTTAAAACAGCTTTGGCAGATAAAAATTTTAAAATCAGTGGTCTTAATTCTATTTTTATTAATCATTGCTTTTCATTTACGTTTCACTACCGTTTTTACCAAAGAATGGAGGAATATTAATGATTTAAGAAATGTGGCTCGAGTGATTAGTGAAAATATTTCTGAGGGTGAATTATTTAATATCGCCACAATCCAAAAAGAAGCTAAACGTTGGGATCGCAATGCGGTTGATTACCGTTATTTCGTGGAAAGTTTTGGTCATAAAAGAGCTTTAGATTGGTATCCGGAAGATTATGAAAAAACCAAGATTCTTTTTGTTGTTGATGAAACCGGGCAGACTGATGTTTTGAATTCTAATATTATGGAAATTTTGGAATTCGGGCCTAAAGAGATTATTGGCCGATGGGAATTGCGAAAGGGAGTAATTATTTATAAACTAAATAAAAAGGTTCAATGAAGATTGCTTTGATTGGTTACGAAGCGAACGTGCCAAAGCGAGTTGGTTCCAACCAATACGCTTTTGAATTGATGAAGGCCCTTTATCAGCTGGACCAGAAAAACCAGTACACCGTTTATCTGCCAACACCCCCTTTACCGGATTTACCGCCGGCCAGAGACGGTTGGCGCTACAAGGTTGTTGGTCCAAGCAAACTTTGGAATTTTTTTGCCTTACCTTTGGCTTTAATAAAACAAACCCCTAAACCGGATGTTGTTTTTAATCCCGGTCATTACACACCGTTGTTTTTTCCAGCCCCACTAGTGATTTCAATTATGGATTTGGGCTATTTGCGTTTTCCCCAGCATTACACAAAGAGTATCTACTGGAAATTGAGACTTTGGACAGCTCTTTCCATTAAACGGGCGGCTTCTATTCTAACTATCTCTCAAGCAAGCAAAAATGATATAATTAAACACTATAAAGTCAAAGCAGAGAAGATAGACGTCGAGTATCTTGGTTACGATGAAAAAAGTTTTCAATTTCCGATTCCCGATTCACGGATTGAAAAGGCCAAGAACAAATACAAAATAGTCGGGGACTATCTTTTGTTTTTAAGTACTTTGAAACCCAGTAAAAATGTGGAAGGCCTTTTAAAGGCTTTCAAGAGTGTTAAACCGAAAACAAAAAACAAAAAGCTTTCCTTGGTTATTGCCGGTAAAAAGGGCTGGTTGTTTGAAAGAATTTTTGAAGAGGTCAAGGCCTTGGATTTAGAAGAAAAAGTTCTTTTTACTGATTTTGTTGACGAAGAAGACGTGCCGGCGCTGATGGCCGGGGCCAAAGCTTTTGTTCTGCCGAGTTTTTGGGAAGGTTTTGGCATTCCGGTGGTGGAAGCCATGGCGGTGGGGACGCCGGTGGTTGTTTCCAAGGCGGGCAGTTTGCCGGAAATTGTTAATGAATCAGGCCTTATCGTTGACCCTGGGAATACCCAGGAGATAGCCAGGGGGATAAACAAGATTATCAACGACAAGACTCTTGGTGAAAGGTTAAGAAAAGAAGGTTTGTTCAGAGTTAAAAAATTTAACTGGGATGAATGTGCCCGAAAAACTTTACTGGTTTTAGAAAAAATTGGCAATAACAAATAAAAAAGATAAAAAATGATTAAAGATAAAAACGGTCGAGATTTAAGTTTAGATGAGGCTTTGCCAAAAATAAACAAAAGAATTATAGCTGTTCTTTTGGAATTTCAATTAATGCTTTTGCGCTGGACAGGTTATGTTCCTTCTCATTCCTGGCGGTGTTTTGTTTATCGTTTGGCCGGGATAAAAATCGGCAAAGGTTCAGTGGTTCACATGTGGGCCAATTTTTTTCAGCCGAAAAACATTAAAATCGGTGAAGATACGATTATCGGTGACCATTGTTTTTTGGACGGCCGGGCTTCATTGAAAATCGGTGACCATACCGACATTGCTTCGCAGGTGCTGATTTACAATTCCGAGCATGATGTTCATGACGAAAGCTTTAAGGTGATTGAACAGCCGGTGGAAATCGGTGATTATGTTTTTATTGGCCCACGAGCCATTATTCTGCCCGGGGTTAAAATTGGTAAAGGAGCCATCATTGGAGCTGGTGCGGTGGTAACTAAAGATGTGCCGGCTGGGAAAATTGTCGGCGGTATTCCGGCTCAAGTCATTGGCGAACGCGGTTTAAAAGAATTTAAATATCGTTTAGGCCGGGCCAGTTTATTTCAATGAAGAATTTTCTGGGTTTTACCAAAGGTGGCATACCTGTTCCACCTCCGAGGTGGAAGATTTTAATATTGGTGGTTTATCTTTTGGGAATTGTTTATCTGGTTTTACCAGAGCCAGTGATTCCTAATTTACCTGGAGCTTTAAAATCAACCGAGCCAGGTGATACCGTTCAGATCCCCGGAGTTTGGGCTTATTATACCAATCTTTCCCGCCGTGAAGCGATTGATTTTTACCAAGAAGCTTTTTCTCGTTCCTCTTTCTTAAAGATTCCTTTACCAACCTACATTCTTAATCATCCGCCGGAATACGCTCGGGAAACGATTATCGATACCCTTAAAAATAATTTTTACGAAGAACTAGTCCATCCGCTACGTGATTCTTTGTTTATCAGCGGCTGGATTCCTAAAGAAGATGAGGTTTATTTAGCCAAAAACAAAAAACCCATCACTGAGTTTCTGGTTGATAATCAAACTTTTTCCGCCAAAATAACCCTCTATCATGTCCAATCGCCTTTTTGGGCTAAGTTTTTGGTTTGGACGGGGATTATCGTTTTGATTTGGCTGATGATGACCGCTTTTAAGTTTATTCTCTTTTCCCCATGGGGTCGCCGAAAGTAAAAGTTTCCATTATTATTCTTTCTTGGAATACCAAGCAGCTTTTAAGAAATTGTCTTAAAAGTTTAAAGGGCATGGGGGAAATAATTGTTGTTGATAATGGTTCGACCGACGGCTCGCCAGCGATGGTCGCCGAAGAATTCCCTCAGGTGAAACTGATTAAAAACAAAAAAAATCTGGGTTTTGGCGCGGCTAACAACCAGGGGATGAAAGTTGCCACTGGTGATTATTTTTTGCTTTTAAACTCCGATACGATTGTTAAAAACCAGGCGCCATTGAAAATGGCGGCTTTTTTGGCCAAGAACACCCAGGTCGGGGTAGTGGGTTGTAAATTGTTAAATCCTGATAATTCACTTCAGCCTTCAGCCGGGCCTTTTCCCAATTTGAAGGTGAGTTTTATCATGCTTTTTCTTGAACATTGGCTGGGTGATTTAGTCCGTTTTTCTTTTAAGAAGACCAAAGAAGTTGATTGGGTGATGGGAGCGGCCTTGATGGTTTGCCCGGGAGTTATCAAAAAAGCCGGTTGGATGGATGAAAAGATGTTTATGTATATGGATGAAGTGGAGTGGTGCTGCCGGATTAAAAAAGCTGGTTTCAAAGTCTTTTTCTATCCAGAAGCGGAAATAATCCATCTTTTTGGGGGCAGTTCCAAAACCGGCCGTCAGGACCCGATTCTCAATATTTATCGAGGCCTGCTTTACTTTTACCAAAAGCATTATTCTCACTGGCAGCTAAAGATTCTTAAATTCATGTTAAAATTAAAAGCAAGGGAAGCTATAATTTTGGGCTGGCTAACGAATAATCATTATCTTAAACAAACTTATGCTGAAGCGCTTAAAATCGTTAAAAATTAATCCTCTGGCTTTGGGGGTGATTGCTTTACTGCTTTTTATTCCCATTTACCCGAAGTTCCCGATGTTCAATGTTGCCGGGACTTATGTCGCCATCAGGGCTGAGGATTTTTTGGTGGCTTTTGTTTTACTGCTTTGGCTGGTTAACCAAATCCATCAAGGTTTTCCGACCTTGAAAGACAGGGTCGGCCGGTTAATTCTTCTTTACTGGGGAGTTGGCTTGCTGTCTTTGTTAAGCGCTGTTTTTATTACCAAAAACATTGTTCCTCATCTGGCCCTGTTTCATTTCCTCAGAAGGATTGAATACATGTCCTTGTTTTTTGTGGCCCTGGCTTCAATGAAATCAATGAGAAACGTTAAGTCCTATGGTTGGGTGCTTTTTTTGGCAACTTTGGGGGTCATTGTTTATGGTCTTGGCCAGAAGTTTTTCAGTTGGCCGGTGATTTCCACGATGAATGAAGAATTTTCCAAGGGCATGCTTTTGCAGTTAAGTGAATGGGCGAGAATCAATTCGACTTTTGCCGGTCATTATGATTTGGCCGCTTTTATGGTTTTGATTTTGGCCTTGACCGCTGGCTTCTTCTTCGGTTTGAAAAACAAAGTTAAGAGAATCCTGATTCTTTTAATCGGCCTCGCCTCCTTTTATATTCTTATTCTGACTGCCTCCAGAGTTTCTTTTGTCGCTTATCTTATCGCCGTCACCTTTACTTTGGTTGGTCTGAAGAAATATTGGTGGGTGGGGCCGGTTTTGGCTTTCAGTTTAATCGGGATGTTGTTTTCGCAAGAGATTAGTCAACGCTACGCTTTAACTTTTAACATTGACCTTTCCGCTTTATCCAGCAAGATTCAGAAAAGACCGCAAAAGGAACAAATCTTTTTAACACCGGCGCCTTTGCCGACGCCAGAGGAGATCGTAGAAGAGGTTGAAGAAGTTAAGAGACCAACGCCAAAACCCATCGCCACCGCCGCGGCTGAGGTTGAAGAATGGAAACCGACAACTGAACTGTCAGTTGAATATTCCAGCGGCATCAGGTTTGACGTTGAATGGCCCCGCTCTTTACGGGCTTTTGCCAAGAATCCATTTTTGGGAACCGGTTATTCTTCGGTAACCTTGGCTACGGATAATGATTATTTACGATTATTAGCGGAAACCGGTTTACTGGGTTTCCTGGCTTTCTTTTTGATTTTCTTGGAAATTGGGCGTCAGGTTTTCCGTTTTGTTAGAACCAGTCAACCGGGTTTGAGAAAGTCCCTGGTGATGGCTTTGTCCGGCGCTGCCTTGGGCTTGCTGGCCAACGCCGTTTTCATTGACGTTTTTGAATCTTCCAAAGTCGCTTTTATCTTTTGGCTTTTAATGGGAATTTTAGTCGGGATGATAAAATTAAAAGAGGAAAATGCTTAAAAAATCTTGGTTTATCTATCTTTGTTTGGGCTTGATTCTGGTTTTAGCCTTAATCCTTCGTCTTTATAAAATTGATATCCCTTTGGCTGACCATCATTCCTGGCGTCAGGCTGATACGGCAGCAGTAGCCCGCAACTTTGTTAAAGAAGGATTTGATTTTTTTCACCCGCGAATTGATAACCTGGCGACTTTAAGGCCAGGAACTCTTAATGACGAGCGCTATTTTTTTGTTGAACCGCCTTTTTACCAAGCCATCGTGGCTGGTTTTTATCGTCTGTTTGGGGTTAAGGAAAGTCTGGCCCGTTTGGTTTCGATTTTCTTTTCTTTAGGGGCCATGATTTTCCTGTTTTTGTTGGTTTCTCGTTTGGTTAACCGTTGGGTGGGTTTGCTGTCAGCCTTCTTTATGGCCGTTCTTCCTTACAGTATTTTTTACTCACGAGTGATTATGCCTGAGCCAATGATGCTTTTTGCTTCCTTAGGCATGCTTTGGTTTTTTTGGCTTTGGCTGGAAAAACAAAAGAACGGTTTCTATTTCTGGGTGATGATTTTTATTGCCTGGGCTTTGTTAATGAAAGTTTTCCCTTTGTTTTTGCTGCTACCGATGTTTTATCTTCTTTGGCAGAAGTATGGTTGGCGTTTTATCAAAGAAAAGAAACTTTGGTTGTTGCTTTTGACCGTTTTGCCGCTATTGGCCTGGCGATTTTGGATTGGTCGTTTCCCGGAAGGGATTCCCACCAATATCTGGCTTTTTAATGAAGGAGGGATTCGTTTCCGTCCCGCTTTTTTCCGCTGGATTTTTGCCGAAAGAATCGGCAAATTGATTTTAGGTTATTGGGGGATTTTTCTTTTTGCTTTGGGCTTGGTGATCAAAACCACCAAGAAAGAAGGCTGGTTCTTCCATTACTTTTTCTTATCTTTTTTGATTTACGTTTCTGTTTTTGCTTTTGGCAATGTGACTCATGATTATTATCAAATTCCTTTTATCCTCATAGCCGCGATTTTCCTGGCCAAAGGGACTTGGTTTTTAATCACCGCCGGTAAACAAATTTTAAACCGTTTTTTTGCTTGGGTAGTTTTATTTGTTTGTGTTCTTTTAATGCTTGGTTTCTCTTGGTTTGAAATCAGGGGGTTTTATTTGATTCAAGGCGGGGTTGATGTCGCCGGCAAAGCGGTGGATGAACTAACGCCTAAAGATGCCTTGGTTTTAACCGGTGACTCCAATGATGTCACTTTGCTTTACAATACCAATCGTCATGGCTGGACCGGCGGTTATGCTTCCTATTTTCCTAACACTCAGGAAACTATTGAAAAGATTAAAGAGATGGGCGCTACGGTTTACGTCACCACCAAATTTGAACCTAAATCTGACTTCGGTCAATACATGCTGAAAAACTACCCGATTCTTAAACAAACCGACCAATACATCATCTTTTCACTATGAAAATCTTAATGCTGACTCCTTATCTGCCTTATCCGCCGTCGTCCGGTGGGCAGGTCAGATCCTATAATTTAATTAAAAATCTGGCCCAAGATCATCAGATTACCCTTTTTTCTTTAATCAAAGATAATAATGAACTGAAATATATTAAGGAGCTGGAGAAATTCTGTCGGAAAGTTAAGGTTTTTAAACGTCCGGGGGAACCCTGGACTTTAAGAAATATTCTCCGAACTGGTTTCGGCCTTTATCCCTTTTTGGTGATTAGAAATTTAGTTCCAAAAGAAAAAGAAGCAGTGGAAAAGGAATTAAACCAAAATGATTATGATTTGATTCATGCCGAAACTTTTTATGTTATGCCTCATATTCCCAAAACCAAAGTCCCGATTCTTTTAGTGGAGCAGACGATTGAGTATCAGGTTTACCAGCATTATGTTCAGTCCAAGTCTTTTTGGCTGCTGAAACAGCTTTTGAATATTGACGTCGCCAAAATCAGATTCTGGGAAACCAAATTCTGGCAGAAAGCCAACAAGGTGGTCGCTGTTTCCGAATCAGACAAAAAAAAGATGCAAAGTCTGGTCAAGGGTTTGGATGTTGACGTGGTCCCCAACGGGGCGGGCGAGGATTTAGTCTCTCTTTGGCAAGAAAACAAAAAGATAGACAAAATTATTGTTCTTTTCCAAGCCAATTTTCTCTGGCTGCAAAATACTGAAGCCGCCATTGACTTGGTGAAAAATATTTTTCCTTTGATAAAAAAGAAACTGCCTCAGGCGGTTTGTCGGATTGTCGGCCAGGAAGCTTACAAAAAACTGGCCAGCATTAAAGGCAAGAGCATTGAAATTATTGACTTGAGTAATGATGATATTGAAGGGGTTAAAAAAGCTTATCATCAGGCAACGGTCTTTTTAGCGCCCTTAAAAGGTCCAGGGGGGACCAGGTTGAAGATTTTAGGGGCGATGGCGGCCGGCGTGCCAGTGGTGACGACACCGGTGGGTATTGAGGGCATAGATGCTAAAGATGGAGTTCAGGTTTTAGTCAGGCAGAGCGAAAAAGAACTGGCTGAGGCAGTGGTGGAATTGATTAAAAACAAAAAACTTTATCAGAAAATCAGCCAAGCGGCCAGAATTCTAATAGAAAAAACTTATACTTATAAGGCGATTGCCGCTGTTTTGGACAGGATTTACCGGCAAGTTGGTAGCTATGGAAAAAATTGATTTATCCATTATCATTGTCAATTACAACACCAAGGATTTTTTAAAAAAATGCTTGGAAAGTCTTCAACCGGTGGTAAGGAAGACTTCATTCAGAACGGAAATTATTATTGTTGATAATAGTTCCAGCGATGACTCGCTTCAGTTCCTTAATTCTTTGAATTGGCCCAATCTAAAAGTAATTGCCAGCAAGAAAAATCTCGGTTTTGCCAAGGCCAATAACTTGGCGATTAAAAAATCTTCCGGCCGCTATATTTTATTTTTAAATCCGGACACAATTGTTCAGAAAGACACTCTAAAGACGATGATTAAATTTATGGAGGAAAATCCTAAAGTGGGGGCGGCAACTTGTCGGGTGGAGCTCACCGATGGTCAACTCGACCAAGCTTGTCATCGGGGTTTCCCGACAGCCTGGAATGCTTTTTGTTATTTTAGCGGTTTGGGAAAACTTTTCCCTAAAAGTAAAATCTTTGCCGGTTATTCTTTAAGCTATCTGCCTTTGGATAAAATTCATGAGATTGATGCCAGTGCCGGAGCTTTTCTGATTGTCCGTCGTGAAGCCGGTGAACTCCTGGATTGGTTTAATGAGGATTATTTTTGGTACGGGGAGGACTTGGATTTCTGTTACCGTTTAAAACAGAAAGGTTGGAAAATTATGTTTGTGCCGACAACCAAAATCATTCACTATAAAGGAGTTGCTTCCGGTATTAAAAAACACAGCCAGAAAATTAGCCCGGCCAGCAAAGAAACAAAGATAAGGGCCACTAAAGCTTCAATTGAAGTCATGCGTATCTTCTTCAAAAAACATTATCAAAAAAAATATCCGCGTTTTGTTTATTGGCTGGTGATATTGGGGATTAAATTATTGGAAAAAATAAGGTTATCAAGAATAAAATAAGAACGAAATGAAGATTGTTATTGACGCTCGTCTCTATGGTCTAGAAAATGCCGGTATTGGCCGGTATCTTGTTAATTTAATTAATCAAATCGAAAAAATAGACCTGCCTGCCGGTAGGCACGGTAAGAAAAATAAATATTTCATTCTTTTAAGAAAAAAATATTTTCAAAATTTAAAATTTTCTAACAATTTCCAAAAGGTTCTTGCTGATTATCCCCATTATTCTTTTCAAGAGCAAATCTTTCTTCCACTCCAATTACTTAAACTAAAGCCAGAGTTGGTTCATTTCACTCATTTTAATGTTCCTTTGTTCTGGTGGGGGAAATATGTTGTCACCATTCATGATTTAATCAAACATGAATCAAAGGGGACAAAAACAACAACCCGTTTATCTTCAGTCTATTGGTTGAAATACATTGTTTATCTTTTTGTTGTCTGGTTGACGGTTAAAAAAGCCGTTAAAATTATTACCCCTAGCAAGTTTTGGCAGGAAGAATTAGTTAAAAGATATACTTTGCCGAAAGATAAAATAGTAGTGACATATGAAGGGGTTGATGAACATCTTTTAAAAAACCAAACAAAAGTTAAGCCAGAAGAAATTCTTAAAAAATATAAAATAAAAAAGCCCTTTGTTGTTTATACCGGCAGCCTTTATCCCCATAAAAATGTTGAAGTTTTAGCCAAGGCTGTAGGTAAAATTAACAATAATTTAAGCTTAGTGGTGGTTTGCGCCAGGAATGTTTTCTATGAGAGATTTTTAAATAAAATTAAAAAAATGGGTCTGGCAAAATCAATTAATCTGGTTGGTTTTGTGCCGGATGAAGAAATAGGCGCGATTTATCAACAAGCCGAGGCCTTTGTTTTTCCTTCTTTATGGGAGGGTTTTGGTCTGCCTGGTTTAGAAGCGATGGGCTTGGGTCTGCCAGTTTTGGCGGCTAGGGCTTCCTGTTTGCCGGAAATTTACGGAGAAGCCGCCTTATATTTTGACCCCCATCAGACGGATGACTTAGTCAAGAAAATCGAAAAGATTAAAGAAGATAAAGAGTTGCGTGAAGAATTAATCAGAAAAGGTTATGAGCAAGTCAAAAAATACTCCTGGGAGAAAACAGCCAAAGAAACTTTATTAGTTTATAATTCTTTTAAGTAAAAAATTAATGAAAGTAGCGTTGGTTTATGATCGGGTTAATAAAATTGGTGGAGCCGAAAGAGTTTTGGAGGTTCTTCACGAGATTTGGCCAGAAGCCCCTTTATACACGGCCGTTTATTATCCGCCCGGCGCTCCTTGGGCCAAGAAATTCAAGGTCATTCCTTCTTTTCTAAACAAATGGCCTTTGGCTAAAAAGCACCATGAACTTTATCCCTGGTTAACACCCTTGGCTTTTGAAAGCTTTGCATTTGGGACCGAAGATTACAAATCTAGCACCCAGCGAAGCGGTGCGTCTTTTTCTGATTTTGATTTGGTTATTTCCATTACCAGCGCCGAAGCTAAGGGAATTATTACCAAACCCAAAACGAAACATTTTTGTTATTGTTTAACGCCAACGCGTTATCTTTGGAGCGGTTATAGTGATTATTTTTTTAATAAAGGTTTAAGATGGCTGGCTCAGCCAATGGTGGGCTGGATGAGAAATTGGGATAAGATAGCCGCCCAGCGGCCAGACGAATATCTGGCCATTTCTCAAGAGGTGCAAAGAAGAATTAAAAAATATTACCATCGCGAATCAATTGTTCTTTATCCGCCAATAGACACCGAAAAATTTTATCCAACTGAAAAAAATCAAAACGGCGATTATTTCTTAATCGTTTCTCGTTTAGTCTCTTATAAAAAGATTGATTTGGCAGTAAAAGCTTTTAATAAATTATGTTTGCCTTTAAAGATTGTCGGAACTGGTAATCAGATGTTTAAGCTAAAAACTTCCGCGGCGTCGAACATTGAATTTTTAGGAGAATTGACAGACCAAGAATTATTAAGTTATTATCAAGATTGTCGGGCTTTAATTTTCCCGCAGAAGGAAGATTTCGGTTTGGTCCCTTTAGAAGCCCAATCTTGTGGTAAACCGGTGATTGCTTTTGCCGGCGGCGGTGCCTTAGAAACAGTCATTGAAGGAAAGACAGGCACCTTTTTTAAACCACAGAGCGTTAAAGCTTTAATGGAAAAAGTTAAAAACTTTAAAGATAAAGCTTATCAAGCAGCAGATTGTCGAAAGAATGCAGAAAAATTTAATAAAGAAATATTTAAGAAAAAGTTTAAACAATTAGTTTATGACAGATTTTAAAGATCACCTTTTTGTTTTAATCGTCTGCGGCGGTAGTGGGACAAGGCTTTGGCCACGTTCCCGTCAAAAAACCCCGAAACAATTCATTAATCTCTTCGGTGAGAAAAGCCTTTTTGCCCAAACAATGGAAAGAGCCAGAGGTTTGGTTCCTGATGAAGGGATTTTCATCAGCACCAATGCCGATTATGTTGACGAAGTTTTAAGCCAGGGCAATCTTTCTTTAAAAAATATCATTGCCGAGCCTCAACCACGCAATACGGCGATTGCCATTGCCGCCAGCGCCGCGGTGATTGCCAAAATTGATCCCCAGGCAGTGATTGTTAATCTTTGGTCTGATCATCTTATCTCTCCTTTGGAAAAATTTATCGCTGAAACAAATCTAGCGGCTGAAGTGGCTTTTGCTGGCGATTATTTGGTCGATATTGGTTTAAAGCCGAGTTCCCCTCACACTGGTTTCGGTTATCTTCATGCTGTTGAACCTTTACCTGAGTTTAAAGAGAGCCAGGTTTTAAAGGTTAAAGAATTTAAAGAAAAACCGGATTTGAAAACAGCGGAGATGTTTTGTCAAAGCGGAGAATATTATTGGAATATTGGCTTGTATACCTGGCGGGCCGATAGCTTTCTTAAGGCTTGCGCCAAGCATGCGCCAAAAATTTCTCAGGAGGCAATGAAAATTCAGGCAGCCTGGGGAACTAAAGACGAGAAGAAAGTTTTTGATGAAGTTTGGAGTCAAGCAGAAGAGATTTCTATTGATTACGCCATTTCTGAAAAGGCTGATAATTTAGTTTTGATTCCGGCCTCTTTTAACTGGAGTGATGTTGGTGATTGGCAGGTCGTTTATGAGGTTGGTAAAAAAGACAAAAATGGAGATATGTTTGTTAAACTTGGAGAAAAAGGGGAAGTTTATAGCAGCGACAGCAAACAGAATTTAGTTCAGTTTTCCGAGCGGCTGGTGGCTTTAGTCGGTGTTAAGGATTTAGTAATTATTGATACCCCTGATGTTCTTTTAGTCTGCCAAAAGGAAAAGGTGCAAGGCGTTAAAAAAATCGTTGAGACTTTAAAGAAAAAAGGGAAAAAGGAGTTTCTCTGAGATGTTTTACAATTTTTCTAAAAGAACAATTGATATTGTCGGCTCTCTGATAATTTTAATTATTTTTTCTCCATTTTTACTTATTATCCCCATTTTAATTAAACTAAATTCTCGTGGACCAGTTTTTGCTGATATTCCCCAAAGAGTCGGTAAAAATGGTAAGCTTTTTAGAATGTATAAATTTCGTTCGATGATTTACAATGCTCATGATTTATTGCTTAAGGATCCCAAATTTCGTAAACTCTATGAAGAATATAAAAAGGGAAGTTATAAACTAAAAGACGATCCCCGTATCACTAGGGTAGGAAAATTTATAAGACGTTTTTCTGTTGATGAGTCACCGCAAATTTTTAACGTTTTGCGTGGTGAGATGAGTATCGTAGGGCCAAGAGCCTATTTTCCAGATGAACTAGAAGACCAACAAAAGGTTTATCCGGGGACTAAAAAATATGTGGCTGAGCTTTTAAAAGGAAAACCCGGGATTACCGGTGATTGGCAGGTTTCTGGTCGTTCAGAAATTAACTTTGACAAAAGGGTCAAAATGGATGCGGCTTATCTCAGAAAAAAATCAGTTTGGCAGGATATTGTTATTATTTTAAAGACTCCCTGGGCAATGTTGTCTGGGAAAGGAGCGCTATAAATGGAAAATATAGAAAAAATTAACCTTCAACCAGTGGAACCTTCTTTATCTGGCTGGAAAAAGATAAAGAAGTTTAAGAAGTGGCTGATTATCGGCGGCAGCCTTCTTTTAGTGGCTCTTTTCTTGGTTTTCTTTTTGGTTTTACCGTTACTCCAAATAAAAAAACAAGCTGCAGTTTTAACCGACGAAGCCAAAGGGATTTATGAAGGGCTTCAGTCCCAAAATCTTAACCAGTCCGTGGAAAAGATTGCCTTGACTAAAGTAGAGTTTGAAAAAGTTAACCAGACTTATCGAAAAATGGTTTGGTTAAAGGCGATTCCTTTTGTTGGCGGTTATTATCGCGACGGCCAGCGCCTTGTTAGCGGTGGCCGCTATCTGCTGGAAACAGCCGATTTAGTGGTGGAAGCGCTTAAACCCTATACTGATTTATTAGGTTTGGAAGAAGAGAAAGAAGATGGTGAAAAAGAGGAAAAAGAAATGACGACCGAGGAACGATTAATTCTGGTTTTGGATACTCTTGATAAAATTCAGCCTCATCTTGATCAAATCGGCGGAAAACTGGATTTAGCCCAAGCCGAAATTGATAAAATCAATCCGCGGCGCTATCCCCAAAGCCTTTTTGGCAAGAAGATAAGAGAAAATGTGGTTAGTCTGGTTGAGGGCATTGACAGTATCGCTCAGACCGTTAAAGAAATCAAGCCGATTATTACTCATCTCAAGCCGATTCTCGGCGTTGATAAACCGAAAAACTATTTGCTTCTTTTCCAAAATGATGCGGAATTAAGGCCAACCGGCGGTTTTCTGACGGCTTATGCCATTTTGTCAGTGGACCAAGGCAAACTCAGCACCAGTAATTCTCATGACATTTACAGCTTGGATAATCGCTTCGGCAACCGTTTGCCGGCCCCTGACCCGATTAAAAATTATCATAAAAATGTTTTTAACTGGCATTTAAGAGATATGAATTTATCACCGGATTTCAAAGTTTCCATGGACACCTTTTTGGAAAATTACGACAAAGTGGAGGATAAAGACAAACTGGACGGAGTGATTGCCGTTGACACTCAGGTTTTGGTTAACCTCTTAGAGGTTTTAGGGCCGATTGGGGTTAGCGGTTTTGGTAATTTCTCGGCGGAGAATGATGCCCGCTGTGATTGTCCGCAGGTCTTTTATGAACTTGAGGTTTACGCTGACCAGCCGGTCGCTGGCTTGAAAGAAGAAAGAAAGGGGATTATCGGTCCTTTAATGCATTCCATTTTACTCAACGCCATGGGTTCGCCGCGCAAACAATGGCCGTTGTTCATGAATGTTCTTTTTACCAATATTGCCGAAAAACACCTTTTGCTTTACTTTTTTGAGGAAAATATTCAAAAAACAATGGAGGTTTTAAATGCTTCGGGAAGGATTAAAGAATACGACGGCGATTATCTTCATGTTAATGATTGTAATTTCGCCGGGGCCAAATCGAACATGTTTATTAAGGAATCCTTTCTTCAGGAAATCGAGGTTGAGGCCGACGGCTCAATTGTCAAAACCCTGACCATTGACTATAAAAATCCAGCCCCACCTTCCAACTGCAATCTGGAAGCCGGTGAGCTTTGTCTGAATGGCTTGTATCGCGATTGGGTTAGGGTTTACGTGCCCAAAGGCAGTGAGTTGATTGAAGTTAAAGGTTCAGAAGTTGAAGCCAAAACCTACCAAGATTTAGGCAAGACCGTTTTTGAAGCTTTTTACGGCGACCAATCTCCCTTGAGGCCACTGGGAAGAGCCCAGTTAATTTTTAAATATCAGCTACCGTTTAAATACGACAAGAGCCAGCCCTATAAAATCTTAATTCAGAAACAGCCCGGAACTTATGGTTATGAAAATGTGATTAACTTCAACGGCCAGGAACAGACTTTCGAGCTGAAAACTGATCGAGAAATCAAATTTTAATGCGCGAGGCGAAAACTTACAAAACCGAAGGTATTATCCTCAAAAGAACTAACTACGGAGAAGCCGACCGCATTTTAACCATCTTTACCAAGCATTACGGCAAAATCAGAGTCATGGCTAAAGGCGTCCGCAAACTTTCCAGCCGCAAAGCCGGCAGCTTGGAATTGTTTAACCAGAGTCTTTTATTTTTGGTCAAAGGGAAAAACATGGATTTAATCACCGAAGCAGAGGTGGTTAATCTTTTTAAAAACTGGCGGAAAGATTTAAACAAGGTCGCCTTAGCCTATTACTTTTGTGAATTAGTTGATAAATTAACCCCTGACAACCAACCTCATCCATTGGTTTTTGAGCTCCTACGACAGTCCTTTTTGAAAATGGGAGTTTTACCTGCCTCGCCGGCCCGCTTCGCCGCGAGGCGAGCAGGCGGGCCTGCTTCTCGTTTGGTTAGGGAATTTGAAGAGAAACTGCTTAATGAGCTTGGTTTTGGTGTGCCGGAAGTTCTGCAAAAAACCCAGGGAAGCTTAAGGTTTTATATTGAAAGCATTATTGAGAAACATCTCAATAGCCCCAGAATCTTAAAACATTTTGATTGACGCCAAAAAATCTTCAACCTGGGAGGTTAAACTCTATTCAAACCTAGGGGTTTGGCTATACTCACAATCAAGAACCTTCCAGAGTAAGGTGTTTTATAGTTTCTAGATGGCGTTGGTAGCCCGCTTGATCGAAAACAAATTTTGCGTACTCTTCTTTCTTTTTAAAGAAGGAAAGAACTAAATCCAAGTTGCAAAATCCTTTTTTCTTTCCTAGATACTCTGGAAAAGATGACCAAGGATAAAGTTCAATTTCATTAAGCCTTTTTACTATAAAAGAAGAATAAGGGTTAAGGTGAATATAGCGGGAAATGTGTAGAAGTTGCTCGTCGTTTTGAAGATGGATGGCTTTGAATTGGTCGAGAAAAAGCGGTCCTGTACGGTTTTGCCTGATATTGAAATAACGAGTATAACTGTTCTGGAAATTACTCATGAACTTGGCGATACCATTCTCTCGGTTTTGTTTCAGTAAGAAATGGAAATGATTTGGCATAAGGCAATAGGAAATAATTTCAACTAGCGTTTTATTTTTAGCCTGGAGATTATTGAGAATATCACTCTGCCGCAGTCTTGAAAGTCGGAGAAAGCTAGAAAGACTAGTCGGAGGGAAAGCGAATCTATAGAAATTAATTACTTTCATTGTTCTAATAAATGCTTTTTTGTCCGTAAAGGTACAACGGTGATCAATGCCTCGATTGAAAATATGATAGATTTCTTTTGTGACAAGAGGAATAGGTCTACCTGGCATAAATTAAGGATAGCAAATTTCCCTAGGTTTGTAAAGTATCCAACCTCCCAGGTTAGTGGATGGGGATTGACTTCCTGTTTACAAATAGGCTATATTGAGTATATGGCTGATTTGATGGAGAAAATTGTCAGTTTGTGCAAGCGACGCGGTTTTGTTTTTCCTTCTTCGGAAATCTACGGAGGCATTGGTGGCTTTTGGGATTTTGGTCCTTTAGGTGTTGAACTTAAAAATAATATTAAAAGCTGGTGGTGGCAAACCATGGTCCAAATTCGTGAGGAAGTCGTTGGTTTGGATTCGACCATTATTCATAATCCCAAAGTTTGGCAAGCTTCTGGCCACACTCTTTCTTTTACTGACCCGCTCCGAGAATGCAAATCTTGTCATCAACGTTTTCGCGCTGATCAGCTTAAAGGAGAAAAATGTCCAGAGTGTGGAGGTAAATTAACTGAAGTTAAACAGTTTAATCTGATGTTTGAAACTTTTATTGGTTCAGCCAAAGAAACCGCCAACAAGGCTTATCTTCGTCCAGAAACCTGCCAGGGGATTTTTGTCAACTTTGCCAATGTGGTTGATACTATTCAGCCGAAACTGCCTTTTGGCATCGCCCAAATCGGCAAGGGCTTCAGAAACGAGATAACCCTCGGCAACTTTATCTTCCGTGATCGGGAGTTTGAGATGATGGAATTGGAATACTTTGTTAAGCCAGGAGAGGATGAAAAATGGTTTGATTATTGGTTAAAAGAAAGACTTAATTGGTATTTAGATTTAGGGATAAGTAAAAAGAATCTTCGTTTCTTTGAACATCCTAAAAAAGCTTTAGCTCATTATTCCAAAAGAACAGTTGATATTGAGTATCAATTTCCTTTTGGCTGGGCTGAATTAGAAGGGATGGCCAACCGAACTGATTTTGACTTGAAAAACCACGCTAAGTCTTCTGGCAAAGACCTGCGTTTTCAAGATGAAAAAGGTGAGAAACTTTATCCTTATGTTATTGAACCTTCGGTGGGCGTGGAAAGAATTGCCTTGGCTTTGTTAACCGAAGGGTATCGAGAAGAAAAAGACAAAAAAGAAACCAGAGTTGTTTTGGCCCTAAATCCTAAGATTGCTCCGGTGAAAGTAGCAGTTTTTCCTTTATTGCCGAATAAACCGGCCTTAGTGAAAAAAGCCAGGGAAATCTATGATGATTTGAAGAATTGTTTTAATGTCGCTTGGGATGATCGGGGAAATATCGGCAAGCGCTATTATTCTCAAGATGAAATAGGCACGCCATTCTGTATTACGGTTGATTTTGAGACTTTAGAAGATAAAAAAGTGACGGTTAGAGACCGGGATTCAATGAAACAGGAGAGAATAGCCATTGACAAGCTGAAAGAATTTTTCCAAACTAAATTAGCATGAAGAAAAGATTAACGATTATTTTGATTATTATTGGTGTTTTTCTTATTGTGGGTGGGATCTTTTTAATCAAAGCCAGGAATAAAGACCAAAATACTGATGAGAGCCAACAGGATCAGAAAAAAACTTTAGAAACTCCTTTAGAAGACCGGCCTTATGTGGCTTTGATTCCCAGAGCCGACGGCAAAGAATTCACCCTGGAAATCAGCCGTATTAAAAATGCTAAAACGATTGAATATGAGTTGGTTTATGAAAGCCAAGGTTTATCAAGAGGGGTGATTGGTTCAGTGGAACTTTCTTCTGGTGAAACTGAAGTTTCCCGCAAACTCCTTTTAGGAACCTGTTCCAGAGATGTTTGTAAATATGATGAGGGAGTTGAACAAGGGGGTTTAACTTTAAGATTTAGGGGGACAGAAGGTACCAGAAAATTTGAAACGAGTTTTCATTTACAGCAAGGCGGCAAAGAATTAACCTCCATAGATAATAATTTCAAATTGGCTGGCAAATTTGCCGCTAATTCTTTTTATCTAACGATGCCGACGATTGGTTTGCCGGAAAAAGTTGATAGTAAAGTGGTCGGCGGACCTTATGGAATTTTTACCGCCGGTTCTGTTTCAGTTAAGAATTCAATCTTAACGATGACCTTAGATGAAACGTCTGCTGAAGCAAAATTATTCTTTTTCAATGGTCAAACTTTAACTGAGCAAAAAGACATTGAGATAGAGGAGAACATTTTAACCGCCACAGTTGATTCCCTCGGCGCTTTCCTCGTTACTGAATAAAATTCTTTCAAAATAATTAAAGAACTTTTTATAGTCTGATTTTAGTGGTTTTGCCCCTTGACAAGGGGTATAAAAATAGGTCAGAATGGAAAAAAGTGGTGTAAAGTGGTGTAGGGTAGGCAGATGCTATTAGGAAATTACCAAGCCAAAATTAATTATAAAGGAAGGACAGCCGTTCCTTC
>Ga0210024_1001447_pt1 | contig 21467 bp, 22 predicted proteins | sample CryGeymeta201525_FD_183988 | JGI IMG/M metagenome (GOLD analysis project Ga0210024, IMG submission 183988) | Groundwater microbial communities from Crystal Geyser aquifers in Utah, USA - Crystal Geyser metaG 2015-25 (SPAdes) (version 2) | ecosystem: Environmental > Aquatic > Deep subsurface >...
CTCGTCTCCATCGAGTTCGACGACCGGATTTGCGACCTTGATCTTGCTCATGTAGCCCCTCCCATGCGGTGTTCGCGGATGCGCGCGGACGCTAACGCCCCGCTTGCTGCACCGCAAGAACGCCGCGTTGCGGCACAAGCGCCCGTTTGGCGGCTTGCGCGGGGCGGGGCGCCGCGCTAAGCGGCGCGCCATGGCATCAGGCACCGACAGCACCCGCGCGCCCGAGTGGTCCCCCGACGGGCCATACTTCATTCTGGTTCGCCCGCAGCTGGGTGAGAACATCGGCGCGGCGGCAAGGGCGATGTGGAACTTCGGCCTCAAGCGGATGCGGCTGGTCAGCCCCCGCGACGGCTGGCCGAACCCCTCCTCCACCGCCATGGCCTCCGGCGCCAGCGCGGTGCTCGACGCAGTGCAGGTGTTCGCCGACACCGGCGCGGCGACCGCCGATCTCGGCCGCGTTTACGCCACCACCGCCCGGCCGCGCGACCTCACCAAGCAGGTGATGTCGCCCGAGCAGGCGGTCGCCGACATGGCCGCCCGGATCGCCGCAGGCGACCGGGTGGGCGTCCTGTTCGGGCCGGAGCGTTCCGGGCTGGAGCAGGACGACGTGATCCGCGCCAACGTGATCATCTCGGTGGCGACCAACCCGGCCTTCGCGTCGATCAATCTGGCGCAGGCCTCGCTGCTGCTCGCGTATGAGTGGCGCAAGGCGGCGGGGATGCGGCCGGCGCGCGCCGAGCCGCTGGCGCCCGCCGCCGACGTGACGGCGATGCTGGAGCATCTGTTCGCCGAGCTTGCGCCGGCCAACTATTTCTGGCCCGCCCTCAGGGGCCCGGCGCTGCGCGCGCATCTGGAGAACCTGTTCCGCCGCGCGCCGCTGACCACGCAGGACGTGCGCTCCCTGCGCGGCGTGATCAAGGCGCTTTCGGCGGGGCGCGCGGGGCGCGTGGCGCGGCTCATCGCGCCCGATCCCGCCGCCTGCGCCGACATGGAGGCGCTGCGCGGCCGGATCGACGCCATCGACCGCGCGCTGATGGCGCTGTTCGCGCAGCGCGAGGCGCACATCGCGCGCGCCGTCGAGATCAAGCAGGCCGCCGGCCTGCCCGCGCGGATCCCCGACCGGGTGGCGCAGGTGCTCGACAACGTGCGCGCGGCGGCGGTGGCGGAGGGGCTGGAGCCCGAGCCTTACGCAGACATCTGGCGCGCGCTGATCGAGCGCGCGATCGCTTTCGAGGCGCGGACCCTGCCGGAGTAGCCCGGACCCGCGTCGGGCCTACCCGGCGTGACGCAGGATTCCGCGCCGGCCCGCGGGCCCGGGCGTCGTCGCGCCGCAAGATTGTCGCGCGGCGTCGCCGATGACGCTATAGCCGTCGCTTGTCGGGCGCCGGGCCGGGCGTTACATCCGGGGCGCGGCGATGGAGATGGACCGATGAGCAAGCCCCGCGCGATCTTTCAGGAGGTGAGCGGCCCGCAGGCCGCCGCGCCGGTCCCCGGCGCCGCCGAGCGCGCGAAGCGCCGGGCGCGGCGCTGGATCGCGGGCTGGCTGTTGGCGCTGGCGGCGCTGACGGCGGCGATGGTGCTGGTCGGCGGCATGACGCGGCTGACCGACAGCGGGCTGTCGATGGTCTCATGGCATCCGGTGTTGCAGACCGTGCCGCCGCTGACCGAGGCCGAGTGGCTGGCCGAGTTCGAGAAATATCGGCAGACGGCGCAGTTTCGCGAAGTCAATTCGTGGATGACGCTCGCCGATTTCAAGCCGATCTACTGGTGGGAATGGGGCCATCGCCAGTTCGGGCGGGTGATCGGGCTGGTCTGGGCGGTCGGGCTGCTGGCGTTCGCCGCGCTGCGCTGGGTTCCCGCTGGATACTGGCCCGCGCTGGTCCTGCCCGGCGCGCTCGGCGCGGGGCAGGCGGTGCTGGGCATGTGGATGGTCGATAGCGGCGTGGCGGCGGGGTCTGAGCTGGTGTCGGTGGCGCCCTATCGGCTGATGCTGCATCTGGGGTTGGCCTTCACCATTCTGGGGACGCTGCTGTGGCCCGCCTGGCGGCTGCTGCGCGAGGAATGGGCGCTGTTGCAGGCGCGCAGGCGGCGCGGCGGGCTGGGGTGGAGCGGCGCGGTGGTGGCGCTGTGCTTTGTGCAGGTGCTGCTGGGCGCGCTGGTGGCGGGCAACGACGCCGGTCGCGGCTATGTCGATTGGCCGCTGATGCAGGGCGCGATCCTGCCGCCGGAGGCGTTCGATCTCGCGCCTGCGTGGCGCAACTTCATCTGGGGCGAGGCGCTGGTGCAGTTCAACCACCGCGTCGCAGGCTATCTGCTGGCGCTGGTCGCGCTGGCGGCGTGGGTCGCGGCGCGGCGCGGCAAGCTGCGGACGGTGGCGCGCTGGGCGGGGATCGCGGCGCTGGCGGTCTGGGCGCAGGCCGCGTGGGGCGTCCTGACGGTGATGTACGCCGCGCCGCTGGCGCTGGCCATCGCGCATCAGGCGGGCGCGGTCGCGACCTTTGCGCTGGCGCTGCGCGCGCGGTTCACTGCGGCCTATCCGCCGGAACAATCGGTGCGCGGCTGAGGCGGCTTGCGCGGCGCGCGGTCGGCTGTAGCCTGGCGTCGTGAAGGGGGAGGGTGGAAATGGCTGCTGAAATGCACGCGCTGGCGCCGCACGCGCTGCCGTCGTTCGTCACGCCGCCCGGAGAGACCGACGCGCTGATGGTAGGGCTTGCGGTGGCGCTGGTGGCGGGGGTGCTGCTGGCGGGGGTGCTCTACCTCACGTTGCACGCGCTGCCCGAGCGGCTGGCGCATGGGCGCGGCAAGGCGCATGGGGCGCTGGTGGCGGTGCTCGCGCTGCTGGCGCTGTTCACCCACCAGAACATCTTTTGGGTCGCGGCGCTGCTGCTGGCGATCGTTGATCCGCCCGACTTCCAGACGCCGCTGCGCCGCGCCGCCGACGCGCTGGAGCGGATGGCGGGACGGCGCGGCGGCGCGGCGCCGGATGCGCCCGCCAAGGCGGAGGACGCATCGTGATCGAGGCGCTGCTCTGCTCACTGGTGACGATATTGCCCGATTTTCTGTTCCGCCGCTTTGGGCAGGGCAAGCGGCTGGGCGTGGAGATCACGCTCTATACCGTATGGTACGAGCTGCGCTGGGGCATCGTCGCCTGCGTGATCCTGACCGTTTCGCTGATTACGACGATTTTCTATTTCCACCCCTCGACCACCAGCGCGGCGTCGTTCTTTCGCGCCATGCCGCTGGTGCCCGAGGCGACCGGGCGGGTGGCCGAAGTGCATGTGCGCAGCGGCGAGACGATCGCGGCGGGCGCGCCGCTTTTCTCGCTGGACGACGGCGACGAGCGCGCGGCGCTTGAAACGGCGCGCCGCCGCATCGACGAGATCGACGCGCGCGCGCTGGTCGCCGCCGCCCGGCTGGTCGCCGCCGACGGCGCCATCGCGCAGGCGCAGGGCGCGCTCGATCAGGCGCTGGACGAACTGGCGACCAAACGGGCGCTGGTCGCGCGCAACCCCGATCTTGTCGCCGCCCGCGAGATCGAGCGGCTGGAGACGCTGGCCGAGGGCCGCCGCGGCGCGGTGGACGCCGCGCGCGCCGAAAAGACCGCCAGCGAGACCGAGATCACGGCGTTGCTGCCCGCCCAGCGCGCGCTCGCCGAGGCGGAGCTGGCGCAGGCGCAGGTGGCGCTCGACCGCATGGAGATCCGCGCGGGCGTGGCGGGCCAGATCGAGCAGTTCACGCTGCGCGTCGGCGACCTCGTCAGCCCGCTGATGCGACCCGGCGGCTTGATCATCCCCGCCGACGCCGGACGGCGCGCGGTGCAGGCGGGGTTCAACCAGATCGAGGCGCAGGTGCTCCGCCCCGGCATGATCGCCGAGATCGCCTGCCCCGCGCTGCCGTTCACCGTGATCCCGATGGTGGTGGTCTCGGTGCAGAACTATGTCGCCTCCGGTCAGATCAGGCTCGCCGACCAGCTGCTCGACGCCAGCGCCTTCAAGGGCGACGGCACCGTGCTGGCCGAACTGGAGCCGCTGTATCCCGGCGGGCTGGACGGCCTGCCCCCAGGCGCGTCCTGCACCGCCAACGCCTACACCAGCAATCACGAGCGGCTGGCCGACCCCGAACTTTCGACGGCGACGCGGCTGGCGCTGCATGCGGTGGATGCGACGGCCGTGGTGCACGCCGCGATCCTGCGCATCCAGGCGCTGCTGGCGCCGGTGCGCACGCTGGTGCTGTCCGGCGGTCACTGAGCGGGACCGTTTCAATCGCGATCGCCGCGTCCTGTCTCCTGAGGGGGGGGGCGCCGCCGATCAGAGCGAAGACGCCACGTCGGCCCCGGCGCCCTTCGCGATCGGGGCGCGCTTCGGGCGCTTTTTCTCAGGAGATCGCAGCCCGGTCAGGCGCCGGAATTGGCTGCGGGACTGGCGGGCGCCGCCGCGCCGCATGACCCCATCAGCGCGTCGATGCGCGCACCCAGCCATTGCGGCATCTCGTGCGGCGCGTTGGCGCGGATCAGGTCGGCGGCGTCCACGATGATGCGGCTTGAGGCGGCGGCGTCGATAGCGGCGATGCGCTGTTCGGCGGGCACGGCGAGATCGTAGAGCATGTAGAGCACCGCCACCAGCGCCACGCCGCGCGCCACGCCGAACAGAAAGCCCAAGCCCCGGTCGAACGGCCCCAGCGCCGAATCGCGCACCACGCCCGACAGCAGCGGCGTGAAGATCGACAGCACGATCAACCCGATTGCGAAGGCGACCGCGAAGGCGGCGAGGATCGACAGCGTGCAGGATGAACGCAGGAAATCGCCGACCACCGGGATTTCGCGCATCAAGGGCTCCAGCAGCGGCGCGAAGAAGAATGCTGCCATGCCGGCCAGCACCCAGCCCGCGATCGCCAGCGTCTCGCGCGTCAGGCCGCGCGCATAGGCCAGCAGGGCCGAGACGGCGACGATCAGCAGCACGACGCCGTCGGCGAGGGTGAACGCCATGAACCTATTCCCGTTTCTGCGGCGGGCCGAACCGCGCCTCGACGAACGCGCGTAGCTCCGCCACCGTGTGGACCTCCATGCCCGGCGCGGCGCCGGGCCCCGGCGGGGCGTAGGCGGCGGAAAAACCGAGCTTCACCGCCTCCTTTAGCCGCGCCTCGGCCTGAGAAACAGGGCGCACCGCGCCGGAGAGGCTGATTTCGCCGAAAATCACCGCCTCCGGCGGCAGCGGCGCGTCGGTGAGCGCCGACATCAGCGCCGCGGCGACCGCCAGATCGGCGGCGGGTTCGCTGATGCGCAGGCCGCCCGCGACGTTGAGATAGACATCCATCCCCGCCATCGACACGCCCGCGCGCGCCTCCAGCACCGCGAGCACCATCGCCAGCCGCGCGCTGTCCCACCCCACCACCGCGCGGCGCGGCGTGCCGAGGCTGGAGGAGGCGACCAGCGCCTGGATCTCGCACAGCAGCGGCCTTGTGCCCTCGACGCCCGCGAACACCACCGCACCGGGCGCCCGCGCGCCGCGCTCGCCGAGGAACAGCGCCGAAGGGTTGGCGACCTCGGCGAGGCCTGCGCCGGTCATCTCGAACACGCCGATCTCGTCCGCCGCGCCGAAGCGGTTCTTCACGGCGCGCAGGATACGGAACTGGTGGCCGCGCTCGCCCTCGAAATAGAGCACGGTGTCCACCATGTGCTCGATCACGCGGGGGCCGGCGATCTGGCCGTCCTTGGTGACGTGGCCGACCAGGATCACCGCCGAGCCGCGCCGCTTGGCGAAGCTGGTCAGCTCATGCGCCGCCGCGCGCACCTGAGAGACCGAGCCGGGCGCGCTGTCCACGTTGTCGGCCCACATGGTCTGGATCGAGTCGATCACCGCCAGCGCGGGGCGCTCCGCATCCAGCGTGGTCAGGATGTCGCGCAGGTTGGTCTCGGCGGCCAGCAGCACCGGCGCATCGGCCAGCCCCAGCCGCGCGGCGCGCATCCGCACCTGCGCCGTCGCCTCCTCGCCCGAGACATAGACCGCCTTGGCGCCGAGGCGGGCGAAGGCGGCGGCGGCTTGCAGCAGCAGCGTCGATTTGCCGATGCCGGGATCGCCGCCGACCAGAACGGCGGAGCCGGGCACCAGCCCGCCGCCCAGCACCCGGTCGAGTTCTGCGCCGCCGGAGGGCGTCCGGGGCGGCGGGGCTTCCTCTCCGGCGAGGGGAACCAGCGCCGTCTTGCGGCCCTTGGCGGCGCCCAGCGAGCGCGAGGCGGGGCCTGCGGCGGGAAGACCTGCGTCCTCGCTGAGGCTGTTCCACGCGCCGCAGGCGTCGCAGCGCCCCGACCATTTGCGGTGGGCGGCGCCGCAGGCGGTGCAGACGAAGGCGGGGGCGTCGCGGGCCACGGGCGCTAGCGTCCGGTTGCTTCAAGCGCAGGCGTCGCTGCGCGCGTTCTCCCGCCCGATCTGTCCCGCGACAGATCGGGCCGCGTCCGCCCTGCCGGGCGGTCACGGCCCGATTTGCAGCGTGAGGCGATGGCGGGGCGCCCCTCGGCCTGCGGCTTGCGCCTCCGGCCGACCGGCCCGCGCGTCCCGCCACCGGCGGGCCGCTGACGCGGGCCGGCGCGCATCGCGGCGCTGGCGAAACTGGGGTGGGCGCGGCACAATCTGGCGCGGCACAATCTGGCGCGGCACGGTCGGGCCGGGGCGGCGCTTGGCGAGGCGGCGCTGACAGCCTGCATCACGTTACCCTAGCGCAGCGCGGCGATGGGGCCGGTCGCGCGACCGTGGATGAACTGATCGACGTACGGATTGCCGCTGTTGTCCAGATCGCCCACCGGGCCGCACCACTGGATCACGCCCCCGTGCAGCATCGCCACCTCATCGGCGATCTTGCGCACCGAGGTCATGTCGTGGGTGATGGTCATGGCGGTGGCGCCCATCTCCTGAACGATCTCGCGGATCAGATCGTTGATCACGTCGGCCATGATCGGGTCGAGGCCGGTGGTCGGCTCGTCGAAAAAGATGATCTCCGGCTCGGCGGCGATGGCGCGCGCGAGGCCGACGCGCTTTTGCATGCCGCCCGAAAGCTCGGCGGGGAAGCTCTCGGCGACATCGGGGCCGAGGCCGACGCGGCGCAGCTTTTCGATGGCGATGGCGCGGGCCTCCTCCGCGCTCTTGCGGCGCTTGCCCTGCAACAGGCGGAAGGCGACGTTGCGCCAGACCGGCAGGCTGTCGAACAGCGCGCCGCCCTGAAACAGCATCCCGAACCGGTCGAGCACCGCGTCGCGGTCGGCGCCGCGCGCGCGGGTGATGTCCTGTCCGTCCAGCCGCACTGCGCCCGCGTCGGGGCGCACCAGTCCGATCACACATTTCAGCGTGATCGACTTGCCGGTGCCCGAGCCGCCGATCACCACCATCGAGCGGCCCCTCGGCACCTTCAGATCGACGCCGCGCAGCACATGGTTGTCGCCAAAACTCTTGCGCACGCCCTCAAGCTCGATCCGCGGCGTCTGCATCACGACCCCACGAAGAAAAACTCGGTCATCACATAGTTCGACGCGAGAATCAGAATCGAGGCGGAGACCACTGCGTTGGTGGTCGCCCGGCCCACCCCCTGCGCGCCGCGCCCGGAGTTGTAGCCCTGATAGCAGCCCATCAGCGCGATGATGAAGCCGAACACCGACGCCTTGATGAGGCCCGAGGTCACGTCGCCGACCTCCAGAAAGTCGATGGTGTTGGCCATGTAGGCGCCTGAATTGAAGTCGAGCCGTCCGACGCCGACCAGAAAGCCGCCCATGATCCCGATCACGTCGCCGATGAACACCAGCGCAGGCAGGGCGAGCGTGGCGGCGGCGAGGCGGGGGGCGACCAGATACTTGTAGGGGTTGGTCGAGAGCGTGGTGAGCGCGTCGATCTGTTCGGTGACGCGCATGGTGCCGATCTCGGCGGCGACCGAGGCCGACACCCGCCCCGCCACCATCAGCCCGCCCAGCACCGGCCCAAGCTCTCGCGTGATGCCGATGGCGACGATCGAGGGCACCACCGATTCCGCGTTGAACCGCGCGCCGCCGGCGTAGATCTGCAACGCCAGCGCCGCGCCGGTGAACAGCGCCGTCATGCCGACCACCGGCAGCGAGAAATAGCCGATGCGCAGCAGTTGCGCGCCGAACTCGCGCCAGAAGAACGGCGGGCGGAAAACATGGCTCACGCCTGCGGCGGCGAACAGGCTGAGCGCGCCGGTCGCCTGGCACAGGCCGAGCACGGTGCGCCCGATGGAGGCGAGAAAACCCTGGATCATCGACGCCAACGCCACGCTGTCACTCCGCCAAGGGGGCCGTTTCGCCGCCTTCATAGCGGCGCGCATAGCGCGATCCAAGGCTTGTCAGGATTTCATAGCCGATTGTGCCCGCCGCCGCCGCCAGCGCATCGACGCCCTGATGCGGCCCGAGCAGGTCGAGCGCGTCGCCGGGCGCGAGGTCCGGCGCCTCGGTCACATCCACGGTGATCAGATCCATGCTGACGCGGCCGCGCGCCGGCAGGGCGCGGCCGCCGTGAAAGACGCGGGCGCGCCCGCTCATGGCGCGGATCAGGCCGTCGGCGTAACCGGCTGAAATGGTTGCGACACGGGTTTCGCGTTCGGCGCGCCATGCGGCGCCGTAGCCCACCGCTTCGCCGGGCGCCACGGCGCGGATCTGCAGGATGGGAACCGAGAGCCGCACCACCGGCGCGGCTTCGGCGAACGGCAGGCCGCCGTAGAGGCCGACGCCGGGGCGCACCAGGTCGTGGCGCCAGTCAGGCCCCAGCAGTGCGCCGCCGGTCGCCGACAGGCTGCGCCGCAGGCGCGCAAGACGCGGATGCGCGGTCATCGCGACGAAGGCGGCGGCCTGAGCGGCGTTCATCGGGTGGGCGGGATCGTCGGCGCAGGCGAGGTGGCTGACGACCAGATCGGGGGCGAGGCCGTCGAGGCCCTGCGGGTCGTCGAGCACGGCGGAAAGCTCGTCCGCCTCCAGCCCCAGCCGGTTCATGCCGGTGTCGAGTTGCAGGCCGCAGGGCAGCGGCGCATCGCGGGCGGCGGCGCGCGCGGCCGCGATCTGGCCGGGGCTGTTGAGAAGGGGGCGAATGGCGAAGGCGCGGATCAGGTCCGCGTCGCCCCCGGTCATGCCGTTGAAGCAGTAGATCGCCGCTGCCGGACCGAGAACCTCGCGCACCGTCGCCGCCTCCTCGGGCAGCGCGGTGAAGAAGGTGCGCGCGCCCGCCGCCCACAGCGCCGGGGCGACGTGCGCGACGCCCAGGCCATAGGCGTCGGCCTTGACCACGGCGGCGGTCTCGGCGGGGGCGCAGAGAAGGCTCAGGCGGCGCCAGTTTTCCGCGATCGCGGCGAGGTCGATGGTGAGCGTGGCGCGCGCCACGGTTCAGAAATCGCGCCGGTCGCCGCGGTCCTCGTGCGCGAGGTCGCCGAAGCGGGTGAACTGACCCTCGAACATCAGCTCGATGGTGCCGATGGGGCCGTGGCGCTGCTTGCCGATGATCACTTCGGCCTTGTTGTAGATGCGCTCGGCCTTCTCCACCCATTCCTGGAACTTCGGATCGTCCTCGGAGGGTTTCAGGCGCTCGTGATAATATTCCTCCCGATAGACGAACATCACCACGTCGGCGTCCTGCTCGATGGAGCCTGATTCGCGCAGGTCGGCGAGTTGCGGGCGCTTGTCGTCGCGGTTCTCGACCTGGCGCGAGAGCTGCGACAGCGCGATCACCGGTATGTCGAGCTCCTTGGCGATGGCCTTCAGCCCCTGGGTGATCTCGGAGACCTCGTTGACGCGCCCCTCGTTGCGCCCGGCGCCGCGCATCAGTTGCAGGTAGTCCACCACCAGCACGTCGAGACCATGCTGGCGCTTGAGGCGGCGGGCGCGGGCGGCCATGGTCGAGATCGGCAGGGCGGGCGTGTCGTCGATGAACAGCGGGATGCGCTCAAGCTCTGCGGTGGCGTGGACGAAGCGGCGAAAGTCGTCCTCCTCCATCTCGCCGCGCCTGATCTTCTCCGAAGGCACGCGCGCCTGCTCGGACAGGATGCGCGCGGCGAGCTGTTCGGAGGACATCTCAAGCGAGAAGAACCCCACCACGCCGCCGTCCACCGTGCCGGTGACGCCGTCCTGCCGCTCGCCGACCTTGTGTTTCTTGGCGATGTTGAAGGCGATGTTGGTCGCCAGCGCCGTCTTGCCCATCGAGGGCCGCCCGGCGATGATCAGCAGGTCCGACGGGTGCAGGCCGCCCAGCTTGCGGTCCATGTCGATCAGCCCGGCGCTGAGGCCCGCCAGCCCGCCTTCGCGTTGATAGGCCGCGTTGGCGCTGTCGAGCGCCTGCTTGACCGCACGGCGGAACGAGACGAACCCGCCCTCGTACTTGCCCTTCTCGGCCAGCGCGTAGAGCGCCTGCTCGGCCTCGACGATCTGTTCGCGCGGCTCGCTGTCGGTGGTGACGGCGGCGGCGCGCGCGGAGATCTCGTCGCCCAGCAGGATCAGCTCGCGCCGCAGCGCAAGGTCGTGGATCGCCTGGGCGTAGTCGCGGGCGTTGAAGATCGAGATCGCGCCGCCCGCCAGCCGCGCCAGATAGGCCGCTCCGCCGACCTCGGTCATGCCCGGGTCGGACTCGAAGAACGGTTTGAGGGTGACCGGCGTCGCCAGCGCGCCCTGCTGGATGCGCCGCGCGGCGACCTCGAAGATGCGCCCGTGCAGCGGGTCGTAGAAATGGCGCGGCTCGATCAGCTGCGCGACGCGGTCATAGACCTCGTTGTTGACCAGCAGCGCGCCCAGAAGCGCCTGCTCGGCCTCGATATTGTGCGGCTGAATGCGCATTTCCCGCCCGATCGCGCCGTCGGCCATGCCTGCCCCTCGTTCTTGCCTGACTTGGACGATACAGGCAAAAGCCACGCTAAGCCAATGGATTCGTTCAGTGTTATCGTAACGCGGCTGTGGATGACGGGGATGGTTCCGGTTCCGTGAGCGTTATCAAAGGGCAAAGAAAAGAGCCGCAGCCCGGCTTTGGGCTGCGGTTCTCGAAGTCGGCCGGGCGGCGGCGCGTCAGTCGATGACTTCCATCCCGGCGGGGGTGCGCGGCGCGTCCTCGTCGTCCTCGAACAGCTGCTGCACGTCGAAATCGGCCTGGTCCGCCGCCTCGGCCTCGGCGCGCAGGTCGGCGATCGACTTGCCCTCGGCCTGAAGCACCGCCTCCTCCGCCGAGCGCGCCACGTTGATGGTGATCGTCGCGCTGACCTCGGGGTGCAGGATCACGCGCATGTCGTGCAGGCCGAGCTCCTTGACGTGGGTGTTGAGCACCACCTGGTTGCGCGACAGGCTGAAGCCGCCCTCGGTCGCCGCCTCGGCGGCGTCGCGCGCGCTGACCGAGCCATACAGCGCGCCGCCGTCCGCCGCCTGACGGATCACCACGAAGGTCTGGCCGTCGAGCTTCGCCGCGACCGCCTCGGCCTCCTTCTTCAACTCCAGGTTGCGCGCCTCTAGCTGGGCGCGCTGCGCCTCGAAGCGGGCGAGGTTGGCCTTGGTGGCGCGCAGGGCCTTGTGCTGGGGCAGCAGGAAGTTGCGGCCGAAGCCCTCCTTCACCGTGACCACGTCGCCCATCTGGCCGAGTTTCTCGACCCTCTCAAGCAGAACCACTTGCATGTCCGGGCGCTCCTCAATTCACCGCATAGGGGATCAGGGCGAGGAAGCGGGCGCGCTTGATGGCGCGCGCAAGCTCGCGCTGCTTCTTGGCGGAGACGGCGGTGATCCGGCTCGGCACGATCTTGCCGCGCTCCGAGACGTAGCGCTGCAGCAGCTTCACGTCCTTGTAGTCGATGACCGGCGCGCCCTCACCCGAGAACGGGCAGGACTTGCGACGACGGAAAAACGGTTTCTTGGCCATGGCTCTATCCCTCCCGATCAGTCTTCGCGCCGCCCGCGGCCGCCGCGGCGGCCCCGGTCGTCACGCACGTTGCGCGAGCGGACCACCGCGCTCTCGCCTTCTTCATGCGCATCGACGCGGATCGTGAGCACGCGCATCACGTCCTCATGCAGGCGCATCAGCCGCTCCATCTCCTCGACCGCCGCAGCGGGCGCGTCGGACTTGAGGTAGGCGTAATGGCCCTTGCGGTTCTTGTTGATCTTGTAGGCGAGCGTGCGCAGACCCCAGTACTCGAAGCTGGGGACGTCGCCGCCGTTGTCCTTGAGGACCTGGCTGAAGTGCTCGATCAGCGCCTCGGCCTGCGCGTTGGAGATGTCCTGCCGCGCGATGAAGACATGCTCGTAAAGAGACATGAGCGTTCCTGTTCAAATGCGCGCTTCACCGTGCGGCCATGCAATGCTCCCGGGGCCGCACACGAGAGGCGCCGCGTTGCCATCGTATCGGGAGATGCGCCTTCTGCCGCCGTTGGCGGGAAATTGCAACCGGAAACGGCGCGACGCCGCGCGCTTGACAGAGCAGGCGTGGCGGTTACCAAGACGACACACGCTGAGGGAGTGGCGGCAGACATGGCGCGCGCATTCGTTTTTCCCGGTCAGGGCAGTCAGACGGTCGGCATGGGCCGCTCGGCGGCCGCGGCGTATCCGGCGGCGCGCGCGGTGTTCGACGAGGTGGACGACGCGCTGGGCGAAAAGCTGAGCGCGCTGATCTGGGAGGGGCCGGAGGACCGGCTGGCGCTGACGCAGAACGCGCAGCCCGCGCTGATGGCGACTTCGCTGGCGCTGACGCGCGCGCTGGAGGCAGAGGGCGTGCGCGCAGGCGACCATGCGGCGTTCGTCGCCGGGCATTCGCTGGGCGAGTATTCCGCCCTGTGCGCGGCGGGGGCGCTGAGCGTGGCGGATGCGGCGCGGCTGTTGCGCGCGCGCGGGCTGGCGATGCAGGCGGCGGTGGCGGTGGGCGCCGGGGCGATGGCGGCGTTGCTGGGCGCCGACCTCGATCAGGCGCGCGCCATCGCGGCGGACGCCGCTGAAGGCGCGGTTTGCGAGGCGGCGAACGACAACGCGCCGGGGCAGGTGGTGGTTTCCGGCGACCGCGCGGCGGTGGAGCGCGCGGTGGCGCTGGCGGCGGCGCGCGGCGTCAAGCGGGCGGTGATGCTGCAGGTCTCCGCGCCGTTCCATTGCGCGCTGATGGCGCCTGCGGCGGCCGCGATGCGCGCCGAGCTGGCGACTGCGACGATCACGACGCCGCGCCCGCCGCTGGTGGCGAATGTGCGCGCCGGGGCGGTGGACGACCCCGAGACGATCCGCGCGCTGCTGGTGGAGCAGGTGACGGCCATGGTGCGCTGGCGCGAGAGCGTGGAATGGATGGCCGCGCAGGGCGTGACGCAGCTGGTCGAGATCGGCGCAGGCAAGGTGCTGAGCGGGCTGGCGCGACGCATCGCGCGCGACATGGGCGCCGTCGCCGTCAACGAGGCGGCGGACGTGGCGCGGGTCGCGCAGGCCCTGCTGACGGAAGGAGAGGCCTGATGTTCGAGCTGACGGACAGGCGCGCGCTGGTCACCGGCGCATCGGGCGGCATCGGCGCGGCGGTCGCGCGCGCGCTGCACGCGCAGGGCGCGACGGTGGCGCTGTGCGGCACGCGGGTCGCGCCGCTGGAGGCGCTGGCGGCGGAGCTTGGCGAACGCGCCGTCGTGACGCCCTGCGACCTGAGCGACGGCGCGGCGGTGGACGCGCTGCCAAAGCAGGCGGCCGAGGCGATGGGCGGGCTGGACATTCTGGTGAACAACGCCGGGATCACCCGCGACAACCTGTTCATGCGCATGTCGGACGCCGAGTGGGACGCGGTGATCGCGGTCAACCTGACGGCGGCGTTTCGCCTGATGCGCGCTTCGGTGCGGGGCATGATGAAGGCGCGCTGGGGGCGGATCGTCTCGGTCACCTCGATCGTCGGCGTGACCGGCAATCCGGGGCAGGGCAACTACGCCGCCAGCAAGGCCGGGCTGATCGGCATGTCGAAATCGCTGGCGGCGGAGGTCGCCTCGCGCGCGATCACGGTGAATTGCGTGGCGCCGGGGTTCATCGCGACCGCGATGACCGATGCGCTGGCCGACACGCAAAGGGAGAAGCTGCTGACGGCGATTCCCGCAGGGCGGATGGGCGCGCCGGAGGAGATCGCGGCGGCGGTGGTCTATCTCGCCAGCGACGCCGGGGCCTACGTCACCGGGCAGACGCTGCACGTCAACGGCGGCATGGCGATGATCTAAACGATGATTTGCGGCGTTCGACGGGTGTGCTAAGGGACGCGCGGTCTGGATGGCGGGCCGGTTCCGGTGATGACCCGCCGCCGCGCAGACGCCGGGCCTCCCCGGCGCCGACACTGGGGTTAACCATGGGCCGCTGCGGCTCCTGAAAATGAGGGAAGTTGAGATGAGCGACATCGCTGAGCGGGTCAAGAAGATCGTCGTGGAGCACCTCGGCGTCGAGGAGGACAAGGTCGTGGAGACCGCGAGCTTCATCGACGATCTGGGGGCCGACAGCCTCGACACCGTCGAACTTGTGATGGCGTTCGAGGAGGAGTTCGGCATCGAGATCCCCGACGACGCCGCCGAGACGATCCAGACTTTCGGCGACGCGGTGAAATTCATCACCGAGAACTCGGCCGGGGCCTGACCCCCGCGCGGCGCGGCCTGCGGGTCGTCAGCCCCGCGCATGGGCTGACGACCGGTCGGGCGCGCGACCAGGCGACATCCGGAGGATTGTGGGCGCGATGAGACGGGTTGTCATCACCGGCCTTGGCGCGGTGACGCCGCTGGGCTGTGGCGTCGGGCCGACATGGCGGCGGCTGGTCGCGGGCGAGTCCGGCGCGGGCGTCGTGCGCCATTTCGACGCCTCGCACCTGCCGTGCCAGATCGCCTGCGAGATCCCGCTGGGCGACGGGGCGGACGGCGCGCTCAACATCGACGACTGGATCGCGCACAAGGACCGCCGCAAGCTCGACCGTTTCATCGTCTATGCGCTGATCGCGGCGCAGCAGGCGGTGGAGGACTCCGGCTGGACGCCGGGGCCGGATGACCGCGAGGCGCAGGAGCGCACCGGCGTGATGGTCGGCTCGGGCATCGGCGGCCTCGAGACCATCGCGGAGGCGGCGCTGATCCTGCGCGACAGGGGGCCGCGCCGCATCTCGCCGTTCTTCATCCCGTCGGCGCTGATCAACCTGTGCTCGGGGCAGATTTCGATCAAATACGGCTTCAAGGGGCCGAACCATGCGGTGGTGACGGCGTGTTCGACCGGCGCGCACGCCATCGGCGACGCGATGCGGCTGATCCGCTACGGCGACGCCGACGTGATGGTGGCGGGCGGCGCGGAAGCGCCGATCTGCGAGCTGTCGCTGGCGGGTTTCGCGGCGTGCAAGGCGCTCTCGACCGGGTTCAACGCCGAGCCGACGCGGGCTTCGCGTCCGTGGGACGCGGCGCGCGACGGCTTCGTGATGGGCGAGGGCGCGGGCGTGGTGGTGCTGGAGGAATACGAGCACGCCCGCGCGCGCGGCGCGAAAATCTACGCCGAAGTGCTCGGCTATGGCCTGTCGGGCGACGCCTATCATATCACCTCGCCCGCGCCGGACGGCGACGGCGGCTATCGCGCGATGGCGGCGGCGCTGCGCAGCGCGGGGCTGGCGCCGTCGGACATCGACTATGTGAATGCGCACGGCACCTCGACGCCGATGGGCGACGAGATCGAGCTGCACTCGGTGGGGCGGCTTCTGGGCGATCACGCGAAGAACGTGACGATGTCCTCGACCAAATCCTCAACCGGGCATCTGCTGGGCGCGGCGGGCGCGATCGAGGCGATCTTCTGCACGCTGGCGCTGCGCGATCAGGTGGCGCCGCCGACGCTGAACCTGGAGAACCCGTCGGTGAACACCGATCTCGATCTCGCGCCGCTGAAGGCGGTTTCGCGGCGGATCGACGTGGCGCTGTCGAACTCGTTCGGGTTCGGCGGGACGAACGCCTCGCTGATCCTCGGCAAGGCGCCGTGAGGGAGCGCTGATCGTGCGCAGCATCGCCGCCAACGCGCTGACCTTGCTGATCGTGCTGGGCGTCGCGCTGGCGGGGGTGATCGGCTATGGGGTGCGTGGGTTCAACGCCGAGGGGCCGCTGAGCGCGCCGCAGACGGTGGTCGTGGCGCGCGGCGCGTCGCTGGACCGGGTGGCGACGCAGCTCGAGCAGGCGGGCGTGATCACGTCGGCGAAGCTGTTTCGCCTCGGCGCGCGCTATCAGGGCAAGGACGGCGCGCTGCGCTACGGCGAGTATCAGGTGCCGCCGGGCGCCTCGATGGCGTCGGTGCTCGACCTGCTGGTGAGCGGCAAGGTGGTGCAATACGCCATCGCGGTGGCCGAGGGGCTGACCGCATGGGAAGTGGTGGAGCTGCTGGAGGCGTCGGCGGTGCTGACCGGCGAGATCGCCGAAATCCCGCCAGAAGGCTCGCTGGCACCCGACACTTATGCGGTGCAGCGCGGCGACACGCGCGCTGAAGTGCTGGTGCGCATGGCGGCGCTGCAACAGCGCCGGATCGGGGAGGCCTGGACGGCGCGGGCGGAAGGGCTGCCCTTCGACACGCCCGAGCAGATGGTGACGCTGGCCTCGATCATCGAGAAGGAGACCGGGGTCGCGGCGGAGCGCCCGCTGGTGTCGGCGGTGTTTCACAACCGGCTGAAACGCGGGATGCGGCTGCAATCCGATCCGACGATCATCTACGGCGTCACCGAGGGGCGGGGGCCGCTGGGTCGCGCGTTGACGCGCGGCGACATCCAGCGCCCGACCGCATGGAACACCTACGCCATCGACGGCCTGCCGAAAACGCCGATCGCCAATCCGGGCCGCGACGCGCTGCTGGCGGCGGTGCGCCCTGCCGAGAGCGACGCGCTGTATTTCGTGGCGGACGGCGGCGGCGGCCACGCCTTCGCCCGCACGCTGGCCGAGCACAATCGCAACGTCGCCGCCTGGCGCGCCATCGAGCGCGAGCGCGCCGACCAATAATGGCGCGAGATAATTAATACTTCAGTAATTCAATTAAATTTTATATTTATTCTTGACATGCTGAACGCTGCTTGGTATGAAACGGTCATCGTCAGAAATTGTGAGTCGTATTGAGGGTCGCGCTGGCGCTCGGCATTTTGCGTGAGGTTCATTGTGGCTGGAGCAAGACGGTCAAACGTGGTGGTGCGCCGCGCATTTGAGAACGCCTGCACGCTTTACGACGAACTGGCCACTGCGCTGACCGCGATCATCATGCGGCTCAAGACGCAGGGCGCCGCTGCGGGCGCGCTGAGCGGCGAAGAGTTCGAGATCGTGAAGGCGCATCAGAAAACTGTATTGATGGTGTTGGATTTTGAAGCGCAAATTCTCAAGCGCCGCATCGGCGCCGCCGCAGGCGGCGGCAAGCGGCTCGACCTCGACGCCGCCCGCGCGGAGGTCGCCGGCCGCCTTGATCGCCTCGCAGCCGCCTCGGGCGCGTGAGGCGTTTCTGCGCGGCCTGAGCGCCAACGCGCTCGCCGCGCTGCCCTATCTGTTCGAGTTCTGGGCGCTGCCCGGCCACCAGACGCCGCCGGATGGCGACTGGACGACCTGGGTGGTGATGGGCGGGCGCGGCGCGGGCAAGACGCGCGCCGGGGCGGAGTGGCTGCGCGCGCAGGTGGAGGGGGCGACGCCGGACAAAGCCGGCGCGGCGCGGCGCGTGGCGCTGGTGGCGCAGACCTGGGAGCAGGCGCGCGAGGTGATGGTGTTCGGCGACAGCGGGATCATGGCGTGCTCGCCGCCCGACCGCCGCCCGGCCTATCTGGCGACCCGGCGCAAGCTGGTGTGGCCGAACGGGGCGGAGGCGCAACTTTTCTCGGCCGCCGACCCGGAGTCGCTGCGCGGGCCGCAGTTCGACGCGGCCTGGTGCGACGAGCTGGCGAAATGGCGCAAGGGCGACAAGGCGTGGGACATGCTCCAGTTCGGCCTGCGGCTGGGGACGCGGCCGCGTCAGGTGGTGACGACGACGCCGCGCGACAACGCGCTGCTGCGGCTGATCCTCTCCGACCCGGCGACGGTGATGACCACTGCGCCGACGGCGGCCAACCGCGCCAATCTGGCGGCGGAGTTTCTGGAGAGCGTGACGCGGCGCTATGCGGGCACCCATCAGGGCAGACAGGAACTGGGCGGCGAGTTCCTGACCGAGGCGCCCGGCGCGCTGTTCTCGCGCAGCGCCATCGAGGCGGCGCGGGTGCGCGCGGCGCCGCAGATGGATCGCGTCGTGATCGGCGTCGATCCGCCGGTGACGAGCGGGCCGGACGCCGACGCCTGCGGGATCGTCGCGGTCGGGCGCGCGGGGGAGGCGTTCTATGTGCTGGCCGACTGCTCGGTGCGCGCCGTCACGCCGGCGGCATGGGCGGCGCGGGTGGTGGAAGCCTATCGCGATCACGGCGCCGACCGGATCGTGGCGGAGGTCAACCAGGGCGGCGAACTGGTTGTCGAGATGATCCGCCGCGTGGACGCGCATGCGCCGGTGACGAGCGTGCGCGCGTCGCGCGGCAAGGCGGCGCGCGCCGAGCCGGTGTCGCTGCTCTACGAGCGGGGGCTGGTGCGCCATGTCGGCGCGCATCCGGCGTTGGAGGACGAGTTGTGCGCCTTTGGCGAAGGCGGCCATAGCCCGGACCGCGTGGATGCGCTGGTCTGGGCGCTGGCGGAGCTGATGCGCGCGCCGGGCGCCGGGCCGCGGGTGCGGCCGCTTTAGGAAGATTGCAATTTCAGGAGGCGCCGATGGCGTTCAGCTTTTTTGGCGCGCGGCGTGAGACCGCGCGGGAGGTGAAGGCGTCCGCCGTGGGGGCGATGACCGCCGTCCACGGGCTGGGCCGCGCGGTCTGGACGCCGCGCGACACCGTCTCGCTGACGCGGGTCGGCTATGGCGGCAACGTGGTGGGGTTTCGCTGCGTGCGCATGATCGCCGAGGCCGCCGCAGCAATTCCGCTGCGCTTCACCGAGGGCGGCGCGGCGCTGTTGGAGCATCCGCTGATCACGCTGCTGGAGCGCCCCAACCCGGGCCAGGACGGCGCCGCGCTGCTGGAGGCGGTCTATGGCCACCTGCAACTGGCGGGCGACGCTTATATCGAGGCGGCGACGCCGGAGCAGGAGCGCGGGCCGCGTGAGCTGCATGTGTTGCGCCCGGACCGGGTGCGCGTCGTGCCGGGGCGCGACGGCTGGCCGGAAGCCTTTGAATACCGTGTGGGCGCCTCGGTGCATCGGTTCGCGATGAACTGCGACGCGCCGCCGATCCTGCATCTGCAGGCGTTCCACCCGCTCGACGATCACTACGGGATGTCGCCGCTGGAGGCGGCGGCGGCCTCGATCGACGTGCACAACGCCGCCGCCAAGTGGACCAAGTCGCTGCTCGACAATGCGGCGCGCCCCTCCGGCGCCGTGGTCTATCGTGGCGTTGACGGCGCCGGGTCGCTGACCGACGAGCAATACAAGCGCGTGGTCGATGAGCTGGAGAGCAACCATCAGGGCGCCCAGAACGCGGGCCGTCCGATGCTGCTGGAGGGGGGGCTGGACTGGAAGCCGATGGGGTTCTCGCCGTCCGAGATGGAGTTTCTGGAGACCAAGAACGCGGCGGCGCGCGAGATCGCGCTGGCGTTCGGGGTGCCGCCGATGCTGCTGGGCCTGCCCGGCGACAATACTTACGCAAACTATCAGGAGGCCAACCGCGCCTTCTTCCGGCAGGCGGTGATGCCGCTCGTCCGCCGGACCGCCGCCGCGCTGAGCGGGTGGCTGGGGTGGCGCTGGGGCGGCGCGGTGAAACTGGAGGCGGATCTGGACAAGGTTCCGGCGCTGTCAGGTGAAAGGGATGCGCAATGGAGAAGGATCGCGACGGCAAGCTTTCTGGACGACAGCGAGAAGCGCCGGTTGCTCGGCCTGCCGCCCCGCAGCGGCGCGCGCTGACGCCGCCCCCGCAGGCGCCTGCGCCGCGCGTGGTGCTGGAGCCGTTCGCGGTCGCGGAGGCGCGGCGGTTGGCGCAGCTGCGGGTGATGGGGCGGCGGTGGCGGGCGCTGCAGACGCGGCTGAACGCCGTCACCACGCTGATGAACGCCTATCACAAGCGGCCTTGATTCATGCAGCAGCAAGGGAGGACCCCCATGCAGACCCGCGCCGTTCAGGCCGCATCGGGCCTTGAGACCAAGTTCATCGCCTTCGATGAGCGCGTCGCGCTGAGCGACGGGCGGATCGAGGGCTACGCCAGCCTGTTCGGGCTGACCGATCAAGGCGGCGACGAGGTGGCGCCGGGCGCCTTCGCCGGATCGCTGGCGCGCAAGGGCCGCTCGGTCAAGCTGTTGTGGCAGCACGACCCGACGCAGCCGATCGGGGTGTGGGAGACGCTGCGCGAGGATGCGCTGGGCCTGCATGTCTCGGGGCGACTGATCACCGAGGTGCGCCGCGGCGCCGAGGCCGCCGCGCTGCTGAAGGCGGGCGCGGTGGACGGTCTCTCGATCGGCTATCACGCGATCCGCTCGGAAAAGACGCCGGGCGGCGGGCGGCGGCTGATCGAGATCGATCTCTGGGAAGTGTCGCTGGTGACGTTTCCGATGCAGCCCGAGGCCCGCGCCCTGAGCGGCGCCAAGACCGACGCCTGCGCCAGAGAGGCCGAAGACGACGCCGCCCGCGCGCTGGCCGAGGCGCTGCGCGAGGCGCGCGGCGTGTTCTCCTGAACCCGCCGCAAGCAGAACCATCCATTTCAACGACGGAGTATTGTATGGCCGACCGCGACGCGCCCTTTGGCGCCGACAAGGCGAGCGCTGTGCTCGATACCAAGGCGAGCGCTGTGCTCGACACCAGGGCGAGCGCTGTGCTCGACACCAAGGCCGAGGTTGCGAGCTTTGTTCGTGATCTCAAGTCTTTTCAGGAAAGGATTGAAGTGAAAATGAAAATTCAGGACGATCGCATCTCGATGATGGATCGCAAGGGCGTCGAGCGCCCGGCGCTGTCGCGCGCCGCCGATGAGCAGACGCCGCACCGCAAGGCGCTGGGAGGCTATCTGCGCTCCGGTGACGAGGCGGGCCTGCGCGCAGTGTCGGTGGAACGCAAGGGGCTGACCACCGCCGTCGCCGTCGAGGGCGGCTATCTGGTCGATCAGCTGACCGCCGCGCGCATCGAGGGCGTCAAGCGCGGCGCGGGCGCCGTGCGCGCGGTCGCCAACGTGGTGCAGATCGAGGCGGGCGTGTTCGAGGTGCTAGTGGACCGGGGCGACCTGGAGACCGGCTGGATCACCGAAGGCGCCGCGCCGACCGAGACCGCGCCGTCGCTGTTCGACAAGGTGAGCATTCCGCTGCACGAGTTGTCGGCGCTGCCGCGCGCCTCGCAGCGGCTGCTGGACGACAGCGCCTTCGACATCGAAGGCTGGCTGGCCGACCGGATCGCCGAGAAGTTCGCCCGCGCCGAGAACGCCGCCTTCGTCACCGGCGACGGGGTGGACAAGCCGACCGGTTTCCTGAGCTATCCCAAGGTCGCCGCCAACGCCTGGG
>Ga0210024_1001449_pt1 | contig 21463 bp, 13 predicted proteins | sample CryGeymeta201525_FD_183988 | JGI IMG/M metagenome (GOLD analysis project Ga0210024, IMG submission 183988) | Groundwater microbial communities from Crystal Geyser aquifers in Utah, USA - Crystal Geyser metaG 2015-25 (SPAdes) (version 2) | ecosystem: Environmental > Aquatic > Deep subsurface >...
CGCGGTGTTGTCGGTGTTCATCACGCCGTGGATGAAACCCACGGCCATCCAGTGCGCGACCAGCGCGGCGGTGCGCTCGATGACGGTCTCGAGCAGGGCCGTGGCCGGATTCGGGTCGTCGGCGCGCTCCGGGGCATGGCGCTGCAGCGCGAAGTCGACCAGGGTTGCCAGCCCGTCGACGTCGCCGCGGCTGGCGAAGTATTCGAAGCTGCCGACGCGCAGGTGGCTGGCGGCAACGCGCAACAGGATGCCGCCCGGCTCCCGGCCGGTCTGGCGCAGTACCTGCTCGCCGGTGGCAACCGCGGCCAGCGCGCGGGTGGTCGGGATGCCGAGCGCGGCCATGGCCTCGGAAGCCAGGTATTCGCGCACCACCGGGCCGATCGACGAGCGGCCGTCGCCGCCGCGCGAGAACGGGGTCGGTCCGGCGCCCTTCAGATGCAGGTCGCGGCGCCGGCCGTCGCGGTCGAGTACTTCGCCCAGCAGCAGCGCACGGCCGTCGCCGAGCTGCGGCACGAAGTTGCCGAACTGATGCCCGGCATAGGCCATCGCGATCGGCTCCGAGCCGGCCGCCGTGCGATTCCCGGCCAGCCATTCGATGCCGGCCGGCGAGCGCAGCGCGCCCGGGTCCAGGCCCAGCGCTTCGGCCAAGTCGGTGTTCAGCGCAATCAGCGAAGGCGCGGCCACCGCGGTCGGCTGTACCCGCGCGCCGAAGCGCTCCGGCAGACGCGCGTAGCTGTTGTCGAAGGCGATGCCGTTGAACGGGGCAGTGGGCTGGTCCATGCGTTCGGGGAGCAATACGGATGAGCCTGCATTGTCGCCCGGACGGCGACAGCGGCGGGTGGCCGGTGTCGACGGGCGGTGCCGACGGCCGGATGCGACAATGCCCGACTCCCCCATCCGGTCGCCGATCCACGCCATGCCTTCCTGCGACACGCTGATTCTCGGTGCCGGAGCAGCCGGCCTGATGTGCGCGATCACCGCGGCCCGGCGCGGTCGGCGCGTGCTGGTGCTGGACCGCTCGAACAAGCCGGGCAAGAAGATCCTGATGTCGGGCGGCGGCAAGTGCAATTTCACCAACCTGCACTGCACGCCGGAGCGCTTCGTCTCGGCCAATCCGCATTTCTGCAAGAGCGCATTGGCGCGCTACACGCAGTGGGATTTCATCGAGATGGTCGAGGCCCACGGCATCGAGTACTTCGAAAAGCAGACCGTCAACGGCCTGAGTGGTCAGCTGTTCTGCCGCGATTCCTCGAAGCGGGTCGTCGCCATGCTGCTGGCCGAGTGCGAGGCCGCCGGGGTCGAGTTGCGCACCGGGGTCGAGACCGAGGCCGTCGAGCCGCGTGACGGCTTCCGGCTTCAGACCTCCGTCGGTTCGGTGCACAGCGAAACCCTGGTGGTCGCCAGCGGCGGGCTGTCGATTCCCAGCCTGGGCGGCTCCGGCTTCGGCTACACGCTGGCGCGCCAGTTCGGCCTGCGGCTGCTGCCGACCTCGGCCGGGCTGGTGCCCTTGACCTTTACCGATGCGATCCACGGGCTTTGCGAGCGCCTGTCGGGCCTGTCCTGCGAGGTCACGGTCCGGACGCTGCCCGCCCCGCCCGACGAGCCACAGGACAGCCGTTCCCGGGCGGCAATCGAGGTGCGCCGGGTGTCGTTCCGCGAGGATTTGCTGTTCACCCATCGCGGCCTGTCGGGGCCGGCGATCCTGCAGCTTTCGAGCTACTGGCGCCCCGGCGAGGCGATTGCCATCGACCTGCTGTCCGGCGACGATGCGCGGGCGCTGCTGATGCGTTGGAAGCGCGAGCGGCCGAATAGCCTGCTGCGCACTCGCCTGGCCGAGCGCCTGCCCGACAAGCTGGTCGGCGAGCTGGAGGCGCTGCACTGGGCCGATTGCGCCGCGCGGCCGCTGGCCGAGTGGACCGACCGCCGTCTCGAGGAGGTCGCTGAACGACTGTCCGACTGGCAAATCAAGCCGGCCGCGACCGAGGGCTACCGCAGCGCCGAGGTGACGCTGGGCGGAGTCGATACGCGGGATCTTTCATCCAGGACACTGGAGTCGACCGCGCCGGGGCTGTTCTTCATCGGCGAGGTGGTCGATGTCACTGGGCACCTGGGCGGCTTCAATTTCCAATGGGCCTGGTCGTCGGGCGTGGCGGCCGGAGAGGCGGTCTGATCGACCCTCTCGACAGCTACTCCCGGCTACACTGAATGGCATGCATCACGACTTCTGGCACGAGCGCTGGCGGCGCGGCGAAATCGGATTCCATCGCACCGAAGTGCACTGGGCGCTGGAGCGGTACTGGGACCGGATCGCGGCGTCGGCCGGCGCCGAGCCCGAGGTGCTGGTGCCGCTGTGCGGCAAGAGCCTGGACATGGTCTGGCTGGCCGAGCGCGGCCATCGCGTCCAGGGCGTGGAGCTGAGCCGCCAGGCCATTGCCGAGTTCTTCGCCGAGGCCGAACGGGTGCCGACGCAACGTTCGCATGGTGAATTGACCGGCTGGGCCTCCGGCCCGATCGAGCTGTTCGAGGGCGACTTCTTCGCCTTCGAGCCGGAATTGCCGCTATCCCTGTTCTACGATCGCGCGGCGCTGGTGGCGCTGCCCGAAGCAATGCGTCGCCCTTATCTGGTCAAGCTGCGCAGCGTCCTGGCCGACACGGCTTGCGGCCTGCTGGTGAGCTTCGAGTCCGACCCGGTCCGGTACGATGGCCCACCGTTCGACGTGACCGAAGCCGAGTTGCGCCAGGCGGCTGGACTGGATTTCGAGCTGCTGGAGCAGCGCGAGGTGCTGGCCAGCCATCCGCGCCGGGCCGAGCAGGGCACAAACGCGCTGCATGAGTCGGTCTGGCGGGTCCAGGCCTGTTGAAGCTGCCGCTTGACGTTCGCTCGCTTCCCTGACCCAGGACCGCCGATGCCCCGCTCCACCCTGCTTGCCACCGCGATCATCCCCGACACCCGCGCCGAGCTGAAGCTGGTCGAACATCGAGATCGTTTCGCGATCAGCATCCCCGGGCGCGGCGAGCTGATGAACTCGCGCAGTCATGGCTCCGAGGCGGCGCTTGCCGAGTTGACGGCCGAGCGGCTCGGCGCCCGCCCGGCGATGCGTTGGCTGATCGGCGGCCTCGGCATGGGTTTCACGCTTGCCGCCGCGTTGCGGGTGCTGGGGCAGGATGCCGAAGTCGTGGTCGCCGAGCTGGTGCCGGAGGTGGTGGACTGGAACCGGCAGCTGATTGGCGAACCATCCGGGCATCCGCTGCGCGATGCGCGAGTGCGGGTGCAGATTGGCGACGTGGCCGAGCCGATCCGTGCGCCGGGCAGCGGCTTCGATGCGATCCTGCTGGACGTGGACAACGGCCCCGAGGCGCTGATCCGGGTCGAGAACAACTGGCTGTACTCGCCGGCCGGCCTGCAGGCAACTCGCGCGGCCTTGCGCTCTGGCGGTATGCTGGCGGTGTGGTCGGCGACTGTCGAGCCGCGCTTTACCCGCCGCCTGGCCGCGGCCGGCTTCGAGGTCGAAGCGCACGGTCTGCGTGCGCACCGGGCCGGCAAGGGGCCGCGCCACTGCATCTGGTTCTGCCGCCGACCGTAGGGCAACATCGCGGGGCAGGAGCGAGTTTGGCCGTGTGACCGGCTATCATGCAGGTCGATTCTTCACGCAAAAACGCAATGAACGAAGACACTCCTGAAGCCGGCCCCGGCTTTTCCGAACTCGGCCTGCCCGAGCCGCTGCTGCGCACGCTTTCCGAACTTGGCTACGAATCGCCCTCGCCGATTCAGGCGGCAACCATTCCGGCGCTGCTGCGTGGTGGCGACGTGCTCGGCCAGGCCCAGACCGGCACCGGCAAGACCGCGGCCTTCGCGCTGCCGATCCTGGCCCGGCTGCTGCAAGGTTCTGGCGATCAGGCCCGCCCGGCGGCACTGGTGCTGGCACCGACCCGCGAATTGGCGATCCAGGTCGCCGAAGCCTTTCACCGCTACGCCGCCCATGTGCCCGGCTTTCACGTGCTGCCGATTTACGGTGGCCAGGCCTACGCGCCGCAGCTGGCCGGTCTGCGCCGTGGTGCTGACGTCGTTGTCGGTACGCCGGGCCGGATCATCGATCACCTCGACAAGGGCACACTCAAGCTCGATGCATTGCAAACGCTGGTGCTCGACGAGGCCGATGAAATGCTGCGCATGGGGTTCATCGATGAAGTCGGTGCGGTGCTGGAAAAGATTCCGACTTCATGCCAGAAAGCTCTGTTCTCGGCCACCATGCCCGACGCGATCCGGCGCATCGCCGATCGTCATTTGCACCAGGCCCAGCACATCACGATCCGCGGCCGGACCACGACCGCGACCAACACCCGTCAGCGCTTCTGGGTAGTCAGTGGGATGCACAAGCTCGACGCGCTGACTCGCATTCTCGAGGTCGAGGAATTCGACGGGATGATCGTGTTTGCCCGCACCCGGATCGCGACTGAGGAACTGGCCCAGCGCCTTGAAGCGCGCGGATTCTCGGCCGCCGCGCTGCACGGCGATGTGCCGCAGAACATGCGCGAGAAAATCGTCGATCGGCTCAAGCGTGGCGAGGTCGATATCCTGGTTGCGACCGACGTGGCCGCGCGCGGCCTCGATGTCGAGCGTATCAGCCACGTGGTCAATTACGACATCCCCTACGACACCGAAGCCTATGTGCACCGGATCGGCCGCACCGGCCGGGCTGGTCGCTCGGGCGAGGCGATCCTGTTCGTTGCACCGCGCGAGCGCAACATGCTGCGCGCGATCGAGCGGGCGACACGCCAGCCGATCGAGCCGATGACACTGCCGACCATTGGTGATGTCAACCAGCAGCGCCTGAAACGTTTCAGTGCCCGGATCGAGGCGGCATTGCAGGACGAAGCACTCGAGGCCGGCCGTGAATTGGTGCAGCAGAATCTCGAAGCACTGCAGCTGCCGCTGGAAGACCTGGCAGCGGCGCTGGCGTTGATGGCACGCGGCGACTCGCCGCTGCTGCTCGACGAGCGTGGACCGCAGGCCGCCTTCGAGAGCCGGCCCGAGCGTGGCCATCGCGGCGGCTTCGATGCCGCCGGCGAGCGATCCGGTCGGCACGCGAATCATCGTCCGGACCAGCGCCCGGCCCGACCATCGGATCGGCGTCCGGCACACTCCCAGGGTCATGGACCGGGCCCCGAAGCCGGCTTCGTCCGATACCGGATCGAGGTCGGCGCGGTGCACGGTGTTCAGCCCGGCAATATCATGGGCGCGATCGCTAACGAAGCCAGCCTGGGCGCGCGCCAGATCGGCCGGATTCGAATTCACGACGATTGCAGCCACGTCGAGCTGCCGGCCGGGATGTCGCCGGAGGTCCTCAAGCACCTGGAACAGGTCTGGGTGGCCGGCCGCCAACTGCAGATTCGCGAAGACAGCGGCGAGTCCATGCCGCCGCGCTCAGTGCCGTCGCGCCAAGCCGCGGATCGTGACCGGAAACCGGGGCGTCCGCGCTCGGCCGAGGGCGAGCACAGCGGAACCCGGCGATCCCACGAGGCGCCGCGAGCGCCCGGCTCCGCTGCACCGCGGCCGCCGTGGAAGTCCAGTCGGAAACACGAGGAGCGGACCGCAGGCGATGCACCGCGGCCGCCGCGCAAGCCCCGGCCGGCAGCCGATCGCGGCGCGCCGAGCAAACCATATCCGGCAGGTGGATCGAGTACTGACGCGGGCAGCAAGCCGACCCGTGCCGCGCCCGGAACCACGGGGCGCGACAAGCGCGCAGCCAGCACCGCCGGCACCGAGGGCGGCACGCAGCCGCCGAAGCGACCGAAATTGAAGCGTCCACCGCGCACTCGTGCCGAACGCAAGGAATTCCTGGCCGGGCGCAAAAAACGTTAAGTTGGGTCCGAGCCCGGTCAGCGCGGCGAGCGCTCGAGCGTTGATTGCCGCTTGGAGTCGTACAGTGCGTGCAGCAATACGTGCGGCACGGTCAGTGCGGCTAAACCGCAGAAAATTACCCGTGCCAGTGCCTCCGAGCCTGGCATCGCGGCCGGGTCCAGCAACGAAATCAAGCCCCAGGCGGACAGCCCGATCAACAGGGTCGCCAGGGTTACAAGGCCGAGTCGGCGCAGCCAGTCGATACCACGCCAGTCGCTCCATGGGCCGTCGCCACGGTTGAGCATCCGCAGCAGATGGGCCGGACTGTGCAGCAGGCAGAAATAGGCCGAGAAGGCGATCAGCGGGGGCAGTAAAAGCATCGCGGCCAGGAGCACCGCGACCAGCCCGGCAGCATTGCCCAAGCCAGCTTCGTTCATCAGTCGCATCCGGCTCAGCCACATGCCGCAACCGACAATCCACAGCGCGATGATCGGGTTGAACAGCCAGCGCAATAGCGGTGCGGTCCGCTCCGGTTCGAGCCCGACCAGCCAGTGGAACACCAGCGCTACGTGGTCAGGGTGCGCGATGATCGGTGCAAATACCGGGATTGCACCCAGGACTACACTGGCCAGACGGTCGTCGGCCAGGCCCAGAGCGGCCGCGTCCTGTTCCCCGAAATGCAGTACCGAGATCAGCAGGAAGGCTCCAAGCGTAATCAGCGGCGCGGCGATCCATGCGCCAATCACCAGACTCATTGTGGCGAGGTAGGCAAGCAGGAATTCTTGGCGCCTGCTGCGGCCATGACGCGGCACCCAGACGCAATCGCCGACCCAGGGGTCAAGCGCGCCGTGCATCACGCCGAGCACCGCGATCGGCAATGCGACCCAGGCCAACTGGGTGGTGATGACAAGTCCGGATAGCCAACTCGACAACGGCAGCAGAGACAGTAGTGCCAGACTGGCGATTCGCAGGTGCCGCTTCGGCGTCATTGCCGCGGCCGGCGGGCGTGTAGCGCTCTCGGTTTCGGCGGGACTGACTGGCGTGTGGAGTCCGAAGTTCATGGGTGACCTGATCCTGGCCGGGCCGCAGCCCCATCGCAGCCCGATCGTAGCCGCTTCAGGGTCGATGTCAGATCGTAGCCTGATTGGAAATCGTAGCCTGCGAGACCGCCGGCCCCTCGGGGCCGGCGGATCAAGACGCAAATCAGGCCCTGGCGTCGGTCTTGATGACCGCGATGGTGAAGATCAGCATTCCGAACACGGCCTTGGCGACGATGTCGGCGATCGAGTAGCCGACCTGAACCGCGGCTTCTGCACCGGCGCCGGTCAGACCCAGCATCGGAAACAGGAATACCACCGGGTAGAACAGCCAGGCGATGACGGTCAATGTGCGCGCCGTGCTGACCAGGCCGCGAGCCTCGGCGGGCTGCCGCGCAATTGCTTCACCCATGCCAATGAACAACTGGTACAGGATGATCAGGAACGGAACCATCGACAGCGACCACCACAACCAGCGAGTTCCGGGATCGTTGCTGATCTCGCCCGGATATCCGAGGATGATCATGAGTGCAGCCAGGCCACCCAGCAGCCAGCCCTTACTCACGGTCTCGGCCTTCGACAGGCGCATCACCAGCAGCAGCTCGATCAACAGTAACGGCACCGTCAGCAGCCAGTCGACGTAGCGGTAGGCGTCGTTGAACGGCTTTCCAGAGGCGACGTAGGCACCGTCAACCAACTGGAACGCTGCTTTCCAGTCGAACAGGATCTGGACATAGTGGTACAGCGCGATGAAGGTGACCACGCCGGTGATCGTGATTGCGGTGCGGAATTCTGCTGCAACCCGATCGCGTTGCAGGAAGAAAAACACGGTCGCTGCCGCGAAAGTGGCCAGGGTCAACGAGAATACGTTGAATACCAAGTTGTACTGGCCCATTGTCAGTGTTGGGAGTGCTTCCATTGCGTTACCCTCTGTTTGAGCATGACGATTGCCGCGTGAACCAATCACGCCCGTGCACGGTACGCGCGCGCCGTGAACCGACCACCGATCAAAGTGAATCACGTGCTCACGGACGTGAAGACATGCCCGACAAACCCATCCTGGGCTTGCTTCGATGAGCTTCGATCTATGGTTTCTGCTGGCGCTTCTCGGGTTCACCTTTGCCCTGTTCGTCAGCGCTCGCTTCCGGCTTGACCTGGTTGCGATGGCCGCTCTGCTGGCGCTGTACCTGATCGGTCTGGTGAGCGTGGACGAGGCCCTGGCCGGATTTTCGCATCCGCTGGTGATCATGATTGCGGGGCTGTTCGTCGTCGGTGGTGCGCTGTTCCGGACCGGCGTGGCGGATTCCGCCGGGCACTGGCTGGAGCGCCATGCCGGACATGAGCCGCGAAGTCTGGCAGTTGCCGTGCTGCTGGTCGCCGCACTGCTGTCGGCTTTCATCAGTTCGACCGGTACGGTTGCGGTGCTGATTCCGGTGGTGATCGCACTGGCCGAAGCGCGCCGGGTAAGCCCGTCGAAGTTACTGATACCGCTGGCCTTCGGCAGCCTGTTCGGCGGCATGCTGACCCTGATCGGCACGCCGCCCAATCTGGTGGTCTCGGCAGCCCGGGTCGATGCCGGGCTGGGTGCGTTCGGCTTCTTCGCCTACAGCTTGCCGGGCCTGGCGATGCTGGCCGTCGGCGTAGCCTATTTCTGGTGGTTCGGTCACCGCCTGCTGCCCGAGCGTGGTGACACCGATCCGCCGGCGCCGTTGCCGGGTAGTGCGGAACTGGCAGCTGACTACGGTCTGAGCAAGCAGTTGCGTCGGCTATTGGTGCCGCCGGGTACTGCACTTTGTGGCCAGAGCCTGAGCGACAGTGCGTTGCGCACGCGATTCGAGGTGACGGTACTGGGCATCGCCAGTCCCACGGCACACGGACCTCAGGCGCGCCGCGCCGAATCCGGCAGCGTGTTTCGGGCCGGCGATCAACTGGTCGTGGCCGGCCGCGATGAAGCGATCGACATGCTTTGCAGCCAATGTGGCCTTGAACCAATCGACGACCATCCGCTACTACCCGGCTCGCTTCGCCTGGTCGAGTCGGTGGTCCCGCCGCGTTCGCGTTTCGTCGGCAAGACACTGCGCGAACTGCGCCTGCATTCCGGGGCCGGAGTGACGGCGGTCGCGCACCAGCCGATCGGCGGGGAGTCGATCGCGCCGCCGGACCTGGACCGACGCATCGAGGCCGGCGATGCGATGCTGGTGACCGGCCGCACCCCGGCGTTGCAGCGCCTGGCCGAGAATGCCCGCGACCTGGTGCTACTGGGCGGTGATCTGGAGCGGCACGACCGCCGTGCAAGCAAGGCGCCGATTGCGATTGCGATCATGCTTTCGATGCTGGTCTGCATGACGCTGGGCTGGTTGCCCAATGTGATCGCGGTGCTGGCTGCGGCCGTGGCGATGCTGTTCACCCGCTGTCTGACAGTGCAGGACGCGCTCGGCGGGATCAACTGGGAGAGCGTGATCCTGATCGCGGCGATCCTGCCGATGGCCACGGCGCTGGAGAATACCGGAGGCATGACGCTGGCGGCCAACGCGCTGTTTGTGCTGGCCGGCACTTTCGGGCCGCACGCGCTGCTGATCGCGGTGTTCGTGCTCACCTCCGGCGTGAGCCAGCTGGTATCGAATACCGCCACCACGGTGCTGGCCGCGCCGATCGCATTGACGGCATCGACCGCGATGGGCATCAACCCCGATCCGATCCTGATGACTGTGGCGATTGCCGCATCGACCGCCTTCCTGACCCCGGTCGCATCACCGGTCAACACTCTGGTCTACAACCCCGGCGATTACCGCTTCGGCGACTTTGCCCGGGTCGGCCTGCCGCTGCAGGCGCTGCTGCTGGCGACGACGCTGCTGATTGTGCCGCTGCTCTATCCGTTCTGATCGTGGTGAACTGTCGAAGTCGAAGTCTTCGGTGACGTGGTCCTTGAGGCTTGATCTTGCGGCCTTCAGGCAATGCCGATTGCGGTGAGGGAATCGGGAATAAAAAAGGCGGCGCCGGGGGCGCCGCCTTGATGCTGATTGCTTGATCCACGGTGCGGCGGGCGCCGCCCCTGGCTGTGACCGAATCAGAGCTCGAAGCGATCCGCGGTCATGACCTTGGTCCAGGCCGCAACGAAGTCCTCGACGAACTTCTCGCCGGCGTCGGCCGAGGCGTAGACCTCTGCAATCGCGCGCAGCTCGGAGTTCGAACCGAAGATCAGGTCGACCGGCGTCGCGGTCCACTTCAATTCACCCGAAACGCGGTCGCGGCCTTCATAGATGCCTTCCTGCCCCTCTGCCTTCGACCAGGCGTTTTCCATGCTCAGCAGATTGACGAAGAAGTCGTTGCTGAGCACGCCGGGCCGGGCGGTGAATACACCGTGGGCGGCCTCACCGGTGTTGGCGTTCAGGGCCCGCATGCCACCGAGCAGCACCGTCATTTCGGGCACCGTCAGGTTGAGCAGTGCTGCCCGGTCGACCATTGCCGCAGTCGGTGCCAGGTAGGCCGCTTTGCTGTAGAAATTGCGGAATGGATCAGCGTGCAGTTCGAGTACCCCGAAGCTATCGATGTCGGTCATTTCCTGGCTCGCGTCGCCGCGGCCGGGGATGAACGGCACTTCAACTTCGCGGCCGGCATCGGCAGCCGCTTTCTCGATTGCAGCCGCACCGCCGAGCACGATCAGGTCGGCCATCGAGATGCGCTTGTTGCCGCGCTGGCCATCGTTGAACTCCTTCTGGATGCCTTCAAGCACACCCAGTACCCGTGCCAGTTCTTCCGGGTTGTTGACAGCCCAGTCCTTCTGCGGGGCCAGACGAACGCGCGCGCCGTTGGCACCGCCGCGCATGTCGGTATCGCGGAAGGTGGCGGCCGACGCCCAGGCGGTGCGGACCAGCGCGGGTACGCCCAGTTCGGAGTCGAGGATCTTCGACTTCAGGGTAGCGACCTCGTTGCTGCCGATCACTTCGCCGTCAAAACTCGGCACCGGATCCTGCCAGCTCAAGACTTCTGCGGGTACTTCACTGCCGACGTAGCGGGAGCGCGGGCCCATGTCGCGATGGGTCAGCTTGAACCAGGCGCGGGCAAAGGCGTTTTCGAACTCTCCCGGGTTGTTCAGGAAGCGCTGCGAAATCTCGCGGTAGATCGGATCTTCCTTCAAGGACAGATCCGTGGTGAACATGATCACCGACTGGGTCCGGCCCGGTACGTGGGCATCGGGCGCCTGTGCGGCGGCCGGAGCACCCTTGGGCACCCACTGGATTGCGCCGGCGGGGCTGGAGGTCTGTTCCCATTCGAAGTTGAACAGATTCTGCAGGTACATCATCGTCCAGCGTGTCGGCGCGGCGGTCCAAGAGCCTTCCAGGCCGCTGGTGATGGTGTCGGCACCGACGCCGCTGCCGCACTTGTTGCTCCAGCCTAAGCCCTGCTTCTCAATGTCGGCGGCGGCCGGCTCGGAACCGGTGCAGTCGACCGGGGAATGGGCGCCGTGGGCCTTGCCGAAGGTGTGGCCACCGGCAATCAGGGCGACGGTTTCTTCATCATTCATTGCCATGCGGCCGAAGGTTTCACGGATGTCGATGGCGGCGGCCTTCGGGTCCGGGTTGCCGTTCGGGCCTTCGGGGTTGACGTAGATCAGGCCCATCTGCACTGCCGCCAGTGGATTGGCCAGCTTGCGTTCGCCTTCATAGCGTTCGTCGGCCAGGAACTCATTCTCCGGGCCCCAGTAGATCAGGTCCGGCTCCCAGTCGTCGACACGGCCGCCGGCAAAGCCGAAGGTCTTGAAGCCCATGTCTTCCATCGACACGTTGCCGGTCAGCACCATCAGGTCGGCCCAGGACAGCTTGCGGCCATACTTCTGCTTGATCGGCCACAACAGGCGACGGGCTTTGTCGAGGTTGGCATTGTCGGGCCAGCTGTTGAGTGGATCAAAGCGCTGCTGGCCACCGCCGGCACCGCCGCGGCCATCAAATTCACGGTAGGTTCCGGCGCTATGCCAGGCCATGCGGATGAAGAACGGGCCATAGTGACCCCAGTCGGCTGGCCACCAGTCCTGCGAATCGGTCAGCACGGCGCGAATGTCTGCCTTGACTTCGTCGAGCTCGAGCGTGGCGAATTCAGTCGCATAGTCGAAATCTGCACCATAGGGATTCGATTCCGGCGAGTGCTGACGCAACGGCGCCAGGTCGAGCTGCTCGGGCCACCAGAACTGGTTGGTCTTGATGTCGCCCATCGCCAGCGCCGCGCTGGATGCCATCATCGGCAGCACCGCGATCGCCAGGGCGGCGAGCAGAGATTTGGTTATGTTGCACATGTTGCATTCCTCCAGGTGAAAAACCGAGTGTTCAGTTTTAATAATTGGAACACATTGAACAACAAACATCAATTGAGTTTGTTTATACATCTGATTGAGGATCGACATTCGCGCGTACTGCCGCAAGCGGTCCCGGTGGCATTCCTGACGGGAATGTGGAGTCGCTATTGAATGCGGGACAAGTACACCTGGGTCGACGGCGTGATCGACAGAGTTCTCGATGCAGGGTGATCTGTCACCCACGCAGTATCGAGAAGCGGGATGACTTTCCAATCGGCGTCTGCCGGGAGATGGCTCGGATCGACCGGTGCTCAAGTCGCAAGTCGCGAGGCCCGAACCCGGCATCTGCTTGCCAGCCGGAATAGGACCCGCCCCAATCCTCCAAAACGCCCCAACCCGGCGGCCGGGTCGGGGCGTTGATTCGGTTTACTCGGTCTTCACCGGCGGCGCCGGCTTGGGCAGGAACGCCGGCTGCTCGCGCTCGATTCGCAACAGCACTTCGGCGATGCCGCGGTCAAGCTGGGCGTCGCTGTTCGAAGTCGGGTCGTTCTCGACCTCGATGTCCGGCGCCACGCCCTCGCCCTCGATGATCCAGCCCCGGCCCGGCTGACCCATGCCGAACTCGGGCACGAACACTTCGCCGCCGTCGAGCAACGGACCGTGATCGGTGATGCCGACCACACCGCCCCAGGTACGCTTGCCGATCAGCGGGCCAAGGCCGGCTTCGCGGAAGAAGTACGGGAAAATGTCGCCGTCCGAGGCCGAGGTCTCGCTGATCAGCGACACCATCGGACCAATGAATGCACCTTCCGGATAGGTGTCCTGCCAAGCATTATGGGCCTGGTAGCCGAATGCCAGCGGCTTCTTGATCAGCCGCTGCAGGATCATCGACGAGACGTTGCCACCGCCGTTGCCGCGAACGTCGATGATCATCCCGAGCTTGCGGTTCTGCGGGTAGAACCACTTGATGAATTCGTAGATCCCGTCCGGCCCCATGTCGGGGATATGCAGGTAACCGACCTTGCCGCCGGACTTCTGCTCGACGTAGGCGCGGTTGCGCTCGACCCAATTCAGGTAGATCAGGCTTGACTCACTGGCAATCGGGTCGACCAGCACCCGGCGTGCGCCCTTCAGCTCCGGCTTGCCGTTGACCAGCAGTTCCACCGGATGGTTGCCGCGGTCGGTCAGGAGCGCGTACGGATTTTCGGCGGTGGTCAGTTCGCGACCGTCAATGGCCAGAATGTAGTCGCCGGTCGAGATGCCGGTACCGACCTCGGTCAACGGCGCGCGGTACTTGGATTCCTGGTTATGGCCATCGAAAATTTCCGCAAGTCGGTAGCGACCGTCGTTGGCTTCGAAGCGCGCGCCCAGCAGCGCCACGGTCGAACGTTTTGGTGCCTGCAGGTCGCCACCGGAGACGTAGGCATGGCCGACACTGAGTTCGGCGACCATCTCGCTCATCAGGTAGTTCAGGTCTTCGCGGGTCGAGACATGTGCGACCAGCGGCCGGTAGCGTGCACGCAAGCTCTCCCAGTCGTAGCCGTGCATGTTGGGCACATAGAAATAGTCGCGAAAGCGACGCCAGACCTCATCGAACACCACCAGCCACTCGACGGTCGGCGCGCGCTCGACCACCATGTTGTCAGTGTCGATGGTGTCGGCTTTTTCGCCATTGCCCAGCGCATGGCGCTTGAAGCCGTCGTTCTGGCGCACGATGACGAACTTGCCGTCGGCGCTCAGGGCCATACCGGCAATGCTTTCTGCAACGGTCTTCGATTCGCGCTTGTCGAGGTCGAAGGCCGACAGCTTCACCGGCACGTCGCTGGCGCGGCCGTAGTAGAACGGGCCCGTCGTGACATACAGCAGGTGGCTGTCGGTCAGCGCGATGCCGGCGATGTTGTCGGCATCGATCGGCACCCGGATCACGCGCTTGTCGATGCCATCGAAATCGATCCTGACGACGACTTCCTTTTTACTGTCGTCGTCTTTCTTGTCGTCCTTGCCTTCATCCTTGTCCGCATGTTCGGACTTCGGCGCGGTTTCGTCATTGCGCGGGGCAAACGGGTTCGGCGCATCCTTGGTCAGCGCGTAGGCGAAGATGCCGGTCTCGCGATCGACCACGAAATTCCACTCGAACGAGCCGATCTGCGGTGCAAATTCACGGTCGCTCAGGAAATACAGGTGCTTGCCGTCACGCGAGAAGACCGGGCTGTAGGCGGTGAAGAAGCCGTCGCCGAGGCGCTCGACCCGTCGGTCCTTGCTCGACCAGACAAACAGGCTCATCGTGCCGTTGTCATCGCGGCGGCTCCACGCCAGCCAGCGTGAATCCGGGGACCAGCTGTAGTTGTCAATGGCCTCGAACGGGCTGTCGGTCAACTCGCTGCGCTTGCCGTCCAGATCAACCACATGAACCTTGCCGGTGTGGTCATGAAATGCGATCCGCTTGCTGTCGGGTGACCAGACCAAGTGATACAGCCGGGCCTTGAGCTCGGTCGTCAACGCGCGCGCTGGGCCACCATCCTGGGCGACAACGTGAATCTGTTCCTCGCCGCTGCGGTCGCTGATGAAGGCGATTTGCTTGCCGTCCGGCGACCACGCTGCCTCGCGATCATGGGCGTCGCCGCGCTGGGTCAGGTTGCGGGTGACACCAAATTCGACCGGCAGAGTGAACACGTCGCCGCGAGCCGTCGCGAGCATGCGTTTGCCGTCCGGCGCGATACTGAAGTCCTCGATCTGGTTCCCGACCTTGATCCGACGCGCCATGGTGCGTACGCCATCATCCGGCACCCGAATCTTGAGCTGGCGCTCGCTGTTACTGCTGGTGTCGTACAGTCCGATCCGGCCACCGATCTCGTAGACGATGCGGCTGGCGCCGTCTCCAGCGGCCCACTTGATATCCCAGTCCGTGTGCTGGGTGAGCTGGCGGTGCGTGCCGCTGGCCTCGTCATAGCCGAACAGGTTCAGCGTGCCATCCTGGTCGGAGACATAGAACAGGCCGGTCTTGAGCCAAACCGGATCGCGCTCGGTGCGGACATGGTCGGTGACCTGGATCGCCTGGTTGCGCTCGAGGTCGAAGATGAACAGGTTCTGTGCCCAGCCGCCCTGGTAACGCTTCCAGCTGCGGAAATCGCGGAACAGCGGCGAGTAAAGAATCTTGTCGCCGTCGGGTGAGTAATCACCGGATCCGGCGCGTGGCATCGGCAGCGCGACCGGCAGGCCGCCGGATACTGCCACCCGGTACAGGCGGCGGTCGTCGAAGCCGTCGCGGATCGAGCGGAACAGAACCGTCTCGCCGTCCGGAGCCCAGCCGAATACCTGGTGATCGGTACCCCAGCGCGTCGGCAATGGTCCGGCAGTCGGGTAGAAGGTCAGTTGTTTCGGTGCACCGCCGGCAGTCGGGATGACGTAAACCTGTTCATCGCCCTGGTACTGCCCGGTAAACGCGATCGAATGGCCGTCAGGCGAGAAGCGCGGATACAGCTCCAGGCCTGGATGCGAGGTCAGGCGCCGCGCAGGTACAGCCTCATAAATGCTGGCAATCCACAGGTCGCCGGCATAGCTGAACACCACCTGGTCACCATGCAGGTCCGGGTAGCGCAGCATCCGCGTGTCGTCTTCGGTCTGCGCCATCGCGCCGGCCGCTACCACGCTGCACAGCAGTGCGAAAAGTCGGGTTGTAAAGGTCATGTTTCAGTCTACGGATGATCAGACTGCGCAGAGTAACTGTAACGGCGCCGCCCTGCCAGCGCCGAAAGTCATAGGGGAACGGTTGCGAGTGTACCCCGTCATTAGCTCAGAACGGCAGCTTCAAGCCTGGCTCGATTGCCAGCATGGCCTTGCGGAATTGCTGCTGGATGCGGCTGAGCGCGGCCTTGTCGGTGCCTTCGAAGCGCAGCACCAGCACCGGGGTGGTGTTGGAGGCGCGCAGCAGGCCGAAGCCGTCTTCGAATTCGGCGCGCACGCCGTCGAGAGTGTGAATGGTCGCACCTTCGAAGTCCACCTGGCTCTGAAATTTCTCGACGAAGGAATGGGTTTCACCCTCCTTCATTTCCACCTTCAGCTCGGGCGTGCTTTCCGCCTTGGGCAGTTCGGCCAGAATTTCGGCCGGGCTGCGGCTGTCGGCGGCCAGAATTTCGAGCAAGCGGGCTGCCGCATACATGCCGTCGTCGAAGCCGAACCAGCGTTCCTTGAAGAAGAAGTGGCCGCTCATCTCGCCGGCCAGCGGTGCCTGGTCGCGCTTGAGCTGTTCCTTGATGAAGGAATGCCCGGTGCGCGCCATGATCGGCTTGCCGCCAGCCTTTTCGATCTCACCGGCCAGCAGGCTGGAGCACTTGACATCGTAGATGATCGGCGAGCCGGGCACGCGCGAAAGCACGTCGCGGGCAAACAGCATCATCAGCCGGTCAGGATAGATGATCTCGCCGCCCGGCGCGACCACGCCGAGTCGATCGCCATCGCCATCGAAGGCCACGCCGACATCGGCATTGAAGTTTCGCACACACAGCTTCAGATCTTCCAGCGTGCTCGGGTCGCTTGGGTCCGGGTGATGATTGGGAAAGGTGCCGTCGACTTCGGCATATAGCGGAATGACTTCGGCGCCAATGGCCGCGAGCAGTTTGGGCGCGATGCTGCCGCCAATGCCGTTGCCACAATCGGCCACGACCTTCAGCGGCCGCTCCAGCTGGATGTCGGTGGAGATGCGCTCGACATATTGCACCGAAATACGCTGCTCGCTGATCTGGCCCTGTCCACGCTCGGTGTCATGCTTTTCCAGCCGGGTGTAGAGCGCGGTAATCTTTTCCGCGGACAGGGTCTCGCCGCCGAGCACGATCTTGAAGCCATTGTAGTCGGGCGGGTTGTGGCTGCCGGTGACCATGACGCCCGAGCCGCCGCCGATTTCCTGGGCGGCGTAGTACAGCACCGGGGTCGGCACGGCACCGACATCGATCACATCGACGCCGGTGGCGGCCAGACCGCGGCTGAGCGCGGCCAGCATTTCGGCACCCGACAAGCGGCCGTCGCGAGCGACACAGATGCGGGTCAAGCCGCGGGCTCGCGCCTCGGAGCCGATCGCAAGCCCGATGGAGGTGGCCACTTCGGCATCGAGGGTCTTGCCGACCACGCCGCGGATGTCGTAGGCGCGGAAGATCGATGCCGCCGGCAGTTTGAAAGCGATCTCTTCCTCGGCCTGACCTTCGCCCGCCACGGCTTCATCCTGGGCTGCAGAGGCCTCGGGATGCTCGGATTCTTCCTCGTCGACCAGCGATTGCAGCATCAGGTTGAGTTCGGCATGGTCATCGTCGGGCGCATCGGGATCGAACAGCAGTTCATCCTCGACGCCTTCGGTCGATGGCTCTGCCTCGCCGAGGAAACTACCCAATTCGGGGGCATCCAGGTTTTTCTGCTCTGCACTGCCGCGGCGAGCCTCGCCGTCAGCAGTCAACGGGGCACGCTCCGGTTCCAGATCGATGCGCTCGGCGTCGAAGTCCCGGGAAGATCGGTCTGGTCGACCGGGGTCAGCAGCAGGCTTCGAATCAGCAGTCTCGGGCAGGTCGAAGTCATCCAGATCCAGTGGTGGAAGCTCGGGTTCGGGCTTCGGCGGACGCGCTCCTGCCTCGTCATCGTCGGGCACCAGCAGTTCGAGGTCGGGATCAGGGTCGCTGCCTGCTTCCAGATCGGTTTCGGTATCCGGGGTATCGAACGCATCCGGCGGCAACGGCAGATGTGGCGACGGATCGGTGGGTGAAGCAGCGGCAGCACGCGACGGCGCGACGGCTGCGGGACTCTCCTCGACCTCATCCGCCGTGGCATTCGCGCCCTGCGCCCTTCGCAGCAACAGGACAGCCAGCAGCACCGCCAATAGGCCGGCGCCGAATACACCAAGCAGTTGCAGCGTGTCGAGCGGACGAACCGGGGTCGGGCGATACCAGCCGAGCCGGAACAGTGAATCTCGGATCGGTAGAATTTCCTGATCGATACCAACGTTCTGGCCAAACTCGTCGATCCGGACGCTGGTTCCATCGCTGGCCTGCATCAGACGCATGCCGGCGATCGAGTCCGGCACTCGAATCTGGTTGAACAGCACGCTGATCGGGAACGTCGCCAGCACCACCGGGGCGTTCTGATCATCGGCACGCAGCCGTCTCGCCACGGCCAGGTATTCGTCGGCCGTGCCGGCAAAATGGACCTGCACCGGCACGTCATCTTCGGCACGCGCGCGCAGCAGCATTTCCAGCACGGCAAAGCCGCTGCCGGGAAAGGCGTTCAGATCCACGGTCTCGACCGCATCACGGGCGATGACCAGATTAAGCACATTGCGCAATCCCAACTGCCGCAATTCTGCGATCAGCAGGGCTCGCTCCTCCGGTGCGCCATTCGCCGCATCGGCGGCAGCGATAAAGGATTCGCTGACCAGCGCTTCGCGAATGCGCTGGATTTCCGCCTCGATCAGCTGCACCTGCGCCCGCGCATCTTCCGACGCGCGTTCGAGCAAGCCGCGCGCATGGAAACTGCCCCAGACAAGGTACGCGCTGGCCAGTACCAGCGCGATGCCGAGCACCCCGGCGACGGTACCGCCGATGCGCAGCGCCGAATCCGACACGTTCGTATTGATCTGCAATCTCCGCATGCCTGCGTGCCTCTCCCCTTGGTCGATCAGTGACTACCGGTGTGGCCGAAGCCGCCGCTGGCACGTCGGGACTGGTCGAATGCCTCGACCGGCTTGAGTCTAACCTGCACGACCGGCAACACGACCAATTGCGCGATGCGCTGTCCGGGTTCGATGGTAATGGTCTGGCTGCCGCGGTTCCAGCACGGCATCTGCAACGGACCCTGGTAGTCGCTGTCGATCAGGCCGACCAGGTTACCCAGCACCAGGCCTTGCTTGTAGCCCAGACCCGAACGCGGCAGCAGCACTGCGGCAAGCCCGGGGTCGTCAAGGTGGATCGCAAGGCCCGACGGCACCAAAGCGGTCGCGCCGGCCTCGAGCAGCAGCGGCGCGTCAATCATCGCGCGCAGGTCGATTCCGGCCGAGCCATCGGTGGCGTAGGCCGGCAGCGGCCAGTCACAGCCCAGGCGCGAGTCGAGGATGCGGACTTCCAGTTCTCTCATGTGGTTCTCTTCGGGGTCAGTGGTGCAGCGCTGATTCGCTCGATCACCAGCGCCACCAGGCGTCGCGCCAGCTCGGATTTGGAATGATGACCCAGATCCCATTCGCCGTCACGCGCATGGACCGTCAGGGCATTGTCATCCCGGTCAAAACCCAGCGTTTCGCCGACCCGGTTGGCGGCAATCAGGTCCAGATCCTTGGCTTCGAGTTTGGATCGGGCGTGCTCGGCCAGCTGGCCGGTTTCTGCGGCAAAGCCGACAGTGAAGAGTCGCGGACGGGTCGCGGCAACTTCGCGCACGATGTCCGGATTCGGTACCAGTCGCACCGTCATGGGCTGGTCGTCGCGCTTGATCTTGTCGCTGGAGGCCGACTCCGGCCGGTAATCAGCCACCGCCGCAACGCCGACGAAACCATCGGCCGGCAGCGCAGCAAACACGGCGTCGCGCATCTCGATGGCGGTTCGCACATCGATCCGCTCGATGCGCGCCGGTGTGGCCAGTTGCACCGGGCCGGCCACAAGCACAACCCGGGCACCGGCATCGCGCAGCGCTTCAGCCACGGCAAAACCCATCCGGCCCGAGGAACGGTTGCCGATGTAACGCACCGGGTCCAGCGGCTCGAAGGTCGGGCCAGCGGTGACGACGAAGCGGCTGCCGGCCAGCGCGCCCGAGCTCTCTGCCAACATGGTCTCGACAATTGCATCCGGCTCCAGCATCCGGCCCGGCCCCTGTTCGCCGCAGGCCTGGTCGCCCGTATCCGGACCTAGTGCGCGCGCCCCACGCTGCAACAGGATCTGCCAGTTGGCTTGCACCGCGGGGTGGTTCCACATCACCTGATTCATTGCCGGCGCCAGCCATAGCCGGGCACGGGTGGCCAGCGCCAGCGTGGTCAGCAGATCATCAGCATGGCCTTGCGCCAGCCGTGCCAGGACATCGGCCGTGGCCGGTGCAATCAGCAGTTCATCGGCCCAGCGCGCCAGCTCGATGTGACCCATGCCGGCTTCGGCCTCGACATCCAGCAGCGAATCGCGCACCCGCTGACCGCTGACCGCCTGCAGCGACAGCGGCGTCACGAAGGCGGCTGCCGAACGGGTCAGCACGACGCGCACTTCTGCGCCGCGCTCGCGCAGCCGGCGAACCAGCTCCGGCGTTTTGTAGGCCGCGATTCCGCCGGTGATGCCGAGCAGCACGCGACGGAGTCGGGCAGATTCCGAGGTCGAATGGGTCATTTTCCTACCCGGATCAGGGAAGTTTACCTATGGTCGAACGCGGCCTGCGATCGCATGATTTGGCAACCGTCCGATAGGGCGAAGCCACAACAACTGAGGAAGGAATTGTATGCGAATCAACGACTGGCCATTGGCCGAGCGGCCGCGCGAGCGGCTGCTGGAACACGGACCCGGCGCACTGAGCGACGCCGAACTGCTCGCGATCCTGCTGCGCATTGGCAACCGCGGCTGCTCGGCACTGGACCTGGCGCGTCATCTGATCAGCGAATTTGGCGGCCTCAGAGGCCTGCTTGAAGCTGACCGGGACGCGCTGATTGCACAGCCCGGCCTGGGGCCGGCCAAGTTCGCCCAGATTCATGCCGCGCTTGAACTGGCGCGACGTCACCTCAAGGCCCGGCTCGAGCGGGGCGAGGCATTGACCAGCCCGGACGCAACCCGCCGCTTCCTCACCAGCGCCTTGCGCCACCGACCGCACGAGGTCTTCTGCGCGCTATTCCTCGACACCCGGCACCGAGTCATCCGCTTCGAGGAAATGTTCACCGGTACCATTGACGCGGCCCACGTTCACCCGCGCGTGGTCGTGGAAAAAGCACTGGCGCGCCAGGCCGCGGCCGTCATCGTCGCCCACAATCACCCGTCCGGCATCGCCGAACCGAGCCAGGCCGATCTAGCCATAACCCGCCGTCTGCGCGACGCGCTTGGCCTGGTCGACATCCGCCTGCTCGACCACTTCATCGTCGGCGACGGCGCAGTGGTGTCGTTGGCCGAAAGGGGATTGGTGTAGCGGTCAGCATTCAGATCCCGGATTGCCGGTCATTGAATGCCAGTCACCGCAGTCACCGAGCCGCCGACACCGGAAGCCGCCGACACCGGGCCGCCGACACCGGACACCGGCCGCCGACACCGGACACCCACATCCTCGCACTTCCTCGGAAAATTCTGAGTCATCTTTACCGTT
>Ga0210024_1001461_pt1 | contig 21403 bp, 20 predicted proteins | sample CryGeymeta201525_FD_183988 | JGI IMG/M metagenome (GOLD analysis project Ga0210024, IMG submission 183988) | Groundwater microbial communities from Crystal Geyser aquifers in Utah, USA - Crystal Geyser metaG 2015-25 (SPAdes) (version 2) | ecosystem: Environmental > Aquatic > Deep subsurface >...
TTAGTAGAGGCGATTAACGGTCAGAAAAATACCACGGGAAAAGCCTGGATTTATTTTATTAATGGCCAGCCGGCGACGCAGGCGGCGGATAAACAGGAGTTGAAAGCCGGGGACGCGGTGGAGTGGAAGTATACGGAAATTTAAAATGCAAAACGAAAAACGCAAAATTATTTTGTTTGTTTGTTTGGTGATCGCGGCGGTGAGCGAACGGTTGTGGTTTGATCTAGGGCCGAATATTGAATTGGTCATGACGAGTTCTGTTTTAGCCAGTATGTATTTAGGCCGGCGTTTTGGCATAGCCGTAGCTTTATTGAGCTTAATGATTTCAGACTTTTTCTTAGGCAATACTTTAATTATGATATTTACCTGGAGCGGGTTTGCTCTGATTGCTTGGGGCGGGAGATGGTTAAAAGGGAAAAATGGTTTATTTGGGGCAGGCTATGGGTTGGTCGGCGCTTTATTTTTCTACTTTTATACTAACTTCGGCGTGTGGTTAATCGGCAATTTGTACCCCCACACTTTTAGCGGTTTGATCCAGTCTTACGTTATGGGTTTGCCGTTTTTAAGATTACACGCGGTGGGGAGTGTTTTATTATTAAGCGGGAGTATGGTATTAATAGAGATTGTTAACAAATTAATAAGCTTAAAGAGCTCAGGAACCCGGTGTGATTCCGGGACTGTGCCGCAACTGTGAGTCTGACGTAACGCCGGACAAGCCAGGAACTGACCTTTAAGACTAGAATGGTTCCTTCCGAGCAGGAGGAGGCGGGCAAACCTTCCCTCGGGAAGGTTTTTTAATGGGAAAAGACACGTTGAATTTTTTTCCGGAAATAAATCTTTATAGTTTAAATAACCCGGGAATTCCTTTTTTGACAAAAGGAGAAAAACCCGTCATTAGCGATTTGGCCATGAAGAAATTGGCGGGAGAAGCAGGCGCGGTGGAGAGAATTCGGTTTTCAAACCTACCGATCAGCAACATGGCTTATCATTTAATTGACGGCAATTGGGTCAACGCCAGCTGGATTATGGATATTAAGAATTTTGATACCGGGGTTTTTGATTTGCTCCGGCAGCCTCAATCGACATTGGTGCGTTTGTTTGAACTGGACGAGAGACTGGCCCAAATGAGCGGCTGCCGGCAAATGGCGGAGATTGGTTTTAATGTTGGCGGCGGCGAGATAGTTTTTAAGCGGATTTTATTGCCGGAGAATTACCGCCAACCCGAAGACTGGCCTGTCGAGACAGTAGTTTATCAGGGCACAAAAATGCCGGATGTGTTTGTGGAGGCTTGGAATAAATTAAAAGTCGATGACTATGACCCGGCTTGGGATTTAAGGGTTAGGGAACAGTTGGCAGGCAACTGTCGGGATATGAACAAGCAGATTGTTTATCAAATGATTAACGGCGAAAAATTGGTAGAGTGGAACGGGGTAAAAATGTGGGCGGGACTGCTCTCGGACAGGAGAGACATTGACCGTTATTTGGCCGAGGAAGCAGCCTTGGCAACTCTAAAACCGGGAGAGTTTTTGGCGGCTAAATACAGCCACGGCGGCGGCGGGGCGATCAGCGCCGCCACTTCCCAAGAGCGAGATATGGAGAAACCGGTCATCGTTGGAGACGTACAGATGATGGGCGAGAACGGAGAAATCTACCAGGCTGCCGTAGAAGGGGAGGCTCATCAAATTGATGCCATGATTGACGGTTTAGTTTCCCAGTTGCATCTCGACCACAATTTATCAATGCCGGGAACAGGGCTATCTCTGCGGCCGTGGCTAAAAAGCCTGCCGGTTTTGCCGCTGGCAATGTACCCGATGAAGTTTTTGCTTGAGGAGCAACTAACAGCAGGGGTAGAGCCGGTGAAGACGGTCACGGAAAACCCGATTAGACAGGGATTTGAAGCGGTAACCACTACCGTTTTTGCCGGAGAGATTATTCAGCCAGCCAGATTATTAATTGATGATGATTACCAAATAGCAGGCGGTACTGTCTTTGAAGCAAATAGTGATTTGGCTGGCTGGTGGGTTAGTGACGCCGATTCTGATGGGGATGATGGCGGTGGCGGCTCGGACCGGCCGGAAGTGCCTGTTCCGGGTGGCGGCTTAACTATAAAACCAGTAACGCTTTTGTATAGCGATCGCCATACAAAAGGATTACCTTTGCTAACTTCAGGGTCTGACTTTGAAATACCTACAAGGTTGGACCTTGTAGGTATTAAAGGCATTGACCATGTAGAACCAATTGCCGAGCAGGAACCGGAATCAATACCTTCAAAGACGAAACTATCAGCAGAACAAAAAGTCGTTTTTAATGATACGACTACAAGGACAGTCCTTGTAGGTCAGGAAGCAGAACCGCTAGAAAAATTTACAAAACCAACCATAGAAGGAAGTACGATTCAAGAAGAGATTGTGTTTAAAAATTCCTTCACTTTATTAGACGATCGTACTAAAAAGCGTGAGACATTAATAACAACTCCGGTTGAGACGGTCGTTAAACCAAAGCCAGAAAAACAAGGGGTGGTGGAAATTCCGATTTATCAGCCAACTTGGCAGCCAGTGGCAATCAAAGAGATTCCGGAGTGGGTTTGGCAGGGGACAGCGGCGATCCCTGATGAAATAATTGACTGGCCGTGGTTTTTAGTAACAATGTTTTACGCACTATTGAACACAAAAGTATCACTAAAAGAAGAAGCAAGGGAAAATTTTTCTTTAAATCAGGGGAGTGGTTTCAGCTTTCTTGAGGAAAAAGTAAACTGATATAGTTTGAGGCGGAAATTGGTAGTTGACGACACTAGGAGTAGTGTTTAGAGTTTTGTTTACCGCTATATGCAGTGTCCATTTTGTCATCATAATCAATCGTCTGTATTAGAATCGCGTGACAGCGAAGATAATCAGGTGACCAGAAGGCGGAGAGAGTGCGAGGGGTGCAAGAAGAGATTTACTACTTATGAAAGGGTGGAAGGGCCGCAGTTAATTGTGATTAAGAAAGACGGCGGCCGGGAGAATTTTGACAGAGAAAAGATCAGAAGAGGAATTAACAAAGCTTGTGAAAAAAGACCGGTGAGCACGGATTTGGTGGAAGAGATAGTGGATCAAGTGGAGCAGGAAATGCTGAAGAAGAAAAACAGCGAGGTGTCCAGCCGGCTGGTCGGCAATGCGGTATTGCGGCAGTTGAAGAAGATGGACAAAGTGGCTTATGTGCGCTTTGCCAGCGTTTATTTGGATTTTGACGACTTGGAAGATTTTAATGAACTAATTAAGGAGATTAAATAGTTATGGCTCGGCAGACGAAATTTTGGAGTGCTCACAGCTATCTGGCTAGCTAAAGCTACCAGAGGAGACGCTGCGCGCTGAAAATTTATCTGCCTGCGCCAAGCAATTAATATGGCAAAAATAAAATTATCAGATAATGCTTTAACCGTGTTAACCCGAAGAGATTATTTGAAGCGGGATAAAGACGGCCGGGTAGTGGAAACAGCGGAGCAAATGTTCATGCGGGTGGCGAAAGCGATCGCCCAAGCAGAGAAAAAATACGGCGGGGCTAAGGCAGTAAAAGATTACGAACAGCAGTTTTATCAGGTAATGTCCGGTTTGGAGTTTTTACCTAACTCGCCGACACTGATGCATGCCGGGACGAAGTTCAACCAGCTTTCGGCCTGTTTTGTTTTGCCTTTGGAAGATAACCTGGAAAGTATTTTTAAAGCGATGGAACAGACGGCGACGATTGCCAGGACCGGTGGCGGAGTGGGTATTCCTTTATCTAATTTGCGGCCAAGGGGGTCAACCATCCGTTCAACCGGAGGGGTTACTTCCGGGCCGATCTCCTTTTTACAACTATTTAACCAGGTGGCCAATGTGATCAATGAAGGTTCCAGCAGGAGGGTGGCTTTGATGGCGGTGATGAATGTTCATCATCCGGACATTATGGACTTTATTTTTGCCAAAGGAGTGGAAGAGGAGATTACTAATTTTAATATTTCTGTGGGAGTGACGGATGAATTTATGAAAGCGGCCAGGGCCAATAAAGAGTATGAGCTGAGAGTGCCCGAGCATGCGCCGGGCAAGCCTTATGAAGTGATTAAGAAAACTTCAGCCCGGAGAGCCTTGGACATGATTACTTTTCAAGCTTGGAAAACAGCCGATCCGGGGATGGTATTTTTGGACAGAATGAATGAGGCCAGCCCGGTAAATCATTTAGGGGAAATTCAAACCACTAATCCTTGCGGAGAACAACCGTTATTGCCATATGAAAGTTGTAATTTAGGCAGTATTAATTTAAATAAGTGTTTAAAGAAATCGGCTAAAGGCCGGGATGAAGTGGATTGGGACCGGTTGGAAAAACTGACGAGGCTGGCAGTGAGATTTTTAGATGATGTGATTGATGTCTGCAAGTATCCGATTGCCGAGATTGAGGCGATGACTTACAAGACCAGAAAGATCGGCTTGGGGGTGATGGGGTTTGCGGATATGCTGATTCAACTGGGGATGGCTTATGCTTCAAATGAGGGGTTGAGAATGGGACAGAGGTTATCCAAATTTATTCATGACGCGGCGGTGAGCGAGTCAAAAGCATTGGGCAGAGAACGAGATTCATTTCCGGCTTTTAAGGGCAGCCGCTGGGAAAAGCAGGGGTTTAAGTATATGCGCAACAGCACGGTGAACACGGTGGCGCCGACCGGAACGATTTCTATTATTGCCAATTGTTCGTCCGGAATTGAGCCGTTGTTCGCCTTGTCCTATATCAGAAAAAATATTTTAGACCTGAACAATACTGAATTAATTGAGAGCAATAGTTTGTTTGAAAAGACAGCCAGGCAGAGAAAATTTTTTTCCAAAGAGCTGATCAGGCAGATTAGCGAGAGCGGGGGAATTGATGGTTTAGCGGGCGTGCCCAATGACGTCAAACAGGTATTTAAAGTGAGCCATGAAATTGACTGGGAGTGGCATGTAAAGATGCAGGCGGCCTGGCAGAAACATATTGACGCGGCGGTATCGAAAACCATTAATATGGGTGCCGGCGCCACTCCGGACGACGTGCGAGAGGCTTATGAATTGGCCTACGAGTTGGGCTGTAAAGGGATTACGGTTTACCGGGACGGGAGCAAGTCGAGGCAAGTGTTGAATGCGGGGATAAATAAGGCGGCCAGCCAGCCAATTGTGGATGATAAAAGAAAGTGGGTGGGCAATGGGCATCGGGAAGAGGAGTTGTGTCCGGAATGCGGGGGAGAGTTAACATTTAAAGAAGGCTGCGCGACTTGTTTAGCCTGCGGCTATTCAAGATGCTCAGTTAGTTAATTTATGCTAAAAACCAGTCAACCATTTTTGACCGTTTTTTTTATTAGATGAATGATTTATGAAAATAATTCAACCGAGGCAGTCGCCGATTGCTTTAGAAATAACCAGAAAAAGATATTTGATGGCTGATTCCAAAGGCAGGATTATGGAAACAGTCGGGGAAATGTTGTGGCGAGTGGCGAAACATATAGCAAAATTTGAAGAAGATAAAAAAGTTGCCGAAGCCTTCTATGAACGAATGGTGACGAAAAAGTTTGTTTGTTCAGGCAAAGCAATGTTTGAAGCCGGCAGCCCCGGCGGCTGCGGCCAGTTGGCAGCCTGTTTTGTGCTGCCGATTGAAGACTCAATTGATTCGATTTTTAAAACTTTAGGCGAGGCGGCGGTAATTCATAAAAATAACGGGGGAACGGGGTTTAATTTTTCTAAGATCCGGCCGCACGGCGACAAGGTAAAAAACGTGCCTCATGCGGCTTCCGGTCCGGTGGATTTTATCAAGGCCTTCAGTGCCGCTTTATCCAAGATTTTGCAGGGAGCCAAAAGACAGGGGGCGAATATCGCGATTTTAAATGCCGACCATCCGGATATTGAAGAATTTATCAGGATGAAAACCGAGGATGGGACGATTAAGAACTTTAATATTTCTGTGGGCGCGAGCGATGAGTTCATGAAAGCGGTGAGGCTTAAGAAAATATGGCAGTTGGTTAATCCCAGAAATAAGGAAGCAGTGAAGAAAATCAGGGCGGACAAATTATTTGATTTGATTTGCGAATATGCCTGGAAGACTGCGGATCCGGGGATGGCGTTTTTGGACAGGCTTGATCGTGATAATCCCACGCCGACTTTAGGAAAAATCGAGGCAACTAATCCGTGTATTACCGGAGACGCTTTAGTCTCGACAAAGCATGGATTAATGGAATTTGCTAAAATTTATGAGCACTACCATAATCCAGGCCGGATGGGGTTGCTGGTTGATCAACGAGTCGTTGGTAATCAGGGAATGGCGATTAAACAATCGCTTCAGGTATTATGTCAGGGGGTTAAACAGGTTTTTGAGTTGGAGACTAAAAGCGGCTTTCATTTAAAGGCAACCGGAAATCACAAAGTTATGACAGAGACCGGTTGGAAAGAGCTGGTTCAAATTAAGCCGGGAGAACGGGTTTTAATCCAAGCTTCTGCCGGCCAATTCAGTCAAAACAAACATCTGCCATTTGAGTGGAACAACAAATTGACCGGTAGAAACGGCAGAAAATATCATTTAAGTTTACCAACCCGTTGGAGTAAAGAACTGGGTGTATTTTTGGGTTGGCTGGTTGGTGACGGTTTTGTCCGGAAAAAATATGCGATTTTAGCCTTTGGCAGTAAAAAATTAGCCGAACAAAAATATTTTGCCAGATTATTGCAGCGGTGGTATCCGAGTACCATGATAAGACAACCGACGGAAAGAACCACGCAGGTAGTTTGCCATAGCCAATTTGTGGCCGATTATGCGATGCAGTTTGGGGTTTTGGCGGTTAAATCGGCCGAAAAAAGAGTTCCCAAAACCATCTTTACTGCACCCAAAGAAACGGTTATTGGTTTTTTACAAGGCCTTTTTGGTGCCGACGGGACAATCGGGTTTGTTAAAGATAAATCTAGCTACATGAGACTGTCGAGCAAGTCCAGATTATTACTAACCGATGTCCAACTGCTGTTACTTAATCTGGGAATTAAGGCCCGGATTTATAATCGGTCGCGGCCGCCGCGACGGAAATTGTGGGAGTTGGAAATTTCTAAAGACGGCGTGATTAAATTTTTAGACGAAGTTGGTTTTTTGTTTGATCGGCATGAAGAAAAGATTAAAAAACTTCGGGGTAAAAGTTATTATTCAACCAGGTTTAGCGATGAAGTGTTAGTGGTAACGCCGTTGGGTAAAGAAGCTGTTTATGATGTAGTTGAGCCGGAAACCCATTCATTTATTGCCAATGGCTTTATCGTCCATAATTGCGGCGAGATCGGACTTTTGCCATACGAGAGCTGTAATTTAGGCTCGATTAATTTAAGTGAGCATGTTAAAAACGAAAAAAGAAAAACGAAAAACGAAAAACTAGAAATAGATTGGGAAGAATTAAGAAAGACAATAAGAATTGGGGTAAGATTTTTGGACAATATGATTGAAGTGAATAATTATCCTTTGGAACAGGTAAAAAGAATAGTAAAGGACGGCAACCGGAGAATTGGGTTGGGGGTGATGGGTTTAGCCCACCTTTTCTATAAATTACAGATTCCTTATAATAGTGAAAAAGCCGTGAAGTTATCGGAAAAACTGGCTCAATTTATCAGGATAGAGGCAGATAAAGAATCGGAAAGATTGGGCCGGGAGCGGGGGAATTTCGGCAATTATGATGTGAGCATTTATGCTAAGAGCGGAAAAGCAAGACGCAATTGTGCCACGACGATGATTGCACCAACCGGAACGATTTCTATGTTTGCCGACTGCTCATCCGGGATTGAGCCGGTGTTTGCCTTAACGACAACCAGGAGAACTTTTTTTGAAGACAGCCGGAAGAACAGCTCTACCAAAGAGGTGATCGTGAACGACCCGGTTTATCAAGAATACAAGGATAGGTATGAGCAAAAAGTATTTGTGACGGCCCACGAGATTGGCTGGCGCTGGCATGTTAAAATTCAGGCGGCGTGGCAGAAATATTTTGATAACTCGGTTTCGAAAACAATTAATTTTCCCAAAGAAGCCACAGTGGAAGAAGTAAAACAAGCCTATTTATTGGCTTGGAAGCTGGGCTGTAAAGGGATGACAATTTACCGGGACGGGAGTAAGCAGGACCAGGTTTTGAATAATCCGGCATCCGCCGGACAAGTTTGTCCGGAATGCGGGTATGAATTAATTATTAAAGAGGGCTGCAGTAGTTGTCTTAACTGCGGCTACAGCAAGTGTAGTTTATGACAGATTTAACCAAAATTATTAAAAGAGACGGCCGGGTGGCGGCCTTTGACGAGAATAAAATTATCGAGGCCATCCGGGCGGTAGTCAGTTATAAGCACGAACCGGAACGGTTGACTAAAATCGCGATTACGATTCTTAAAAAAGGAGTTAACGGCGAGATACCCACAGTGGAACAGGTACAGGATGTGGTGGAACAGGTGTTGATGGCCGCCGGCCATTACGAGGCGGCGAAGGCCTATATTTTATACAGACAAAAACACCAAAAAGTGAGGGAAGTTAAAGAAATTTTGGGGGTGAAAGATGACGTGGGTTTAAACACTAATCAATTGAAAGTTTTGGAAAACAGATTCTTGCGGCATGACGAGTCCGGCAGGGTGATGGAAACGCCGGGGCAGTTGTTTAGACGGGTAGCTAAATTTATCAGCGAGCAGGAGAAACCCGCCTCGCGTCGACAAAGCAACGCGAGTCGAGGCGGGAATCCCAAACAATGGGAAGAAAAATTTTATTCCATAATCAGCCGAATGGAGTTTGTGCCGGCCGGTTGTTACTTCCGGGGGGCAGGAACGAAATCAGCGGTTTTGGCCAACTGTTTTGTGCTGCCGGTGGAAGACAACATGGCGGCAATTTTTAACAGTGTTAAATGGCTGGCTTTAATTCAGCAGGCCGGCGGGGGAACAGGTTTTAATTTTTCTAAATTGCGGCCAAAAGGCGATTATGTCAAAAGTTCGGGCGGGTTTGCCACCGGTCCGGTCAGTTTTATGAAAGTATTTGACGCGGCAACCGGCCAGGTGATGCAGGGCGGTTACCGGATGGGCGCCAATATGGGGATTTTGGATGTGGACCATCCGGACATAGGCGAGTTTATTATTTGTAAAACCGAAGAAGGGGAGATTGCTAATTTTAATATTTCAGTGGGGGCGAGTGATGAGTTTATGAGGGCAGTTAAGGAAAATAAAAACTTTAAATTAAGAAACCCCCGGAATAAAGAAGTAGTGCAGACTATTAAAGCCAGACAGCTGTTTTCGCAAATAGTTAACCTGGCGTGGCGGACAGGCGACCCGGGGATGATTTTTTTAGACACGATTAATAAACATAACCCGGTCTTAAAAACTTTAGGACTATTAAAAGCGACTAATCCCTGCGGCGAGCAGCCGCTGCATCCGTTTGATGTTTGCAACCTAGGTTCGATAAATTTAAGTAAATTTATCGAACAAGCACGAAATTCGAAGCACGAAATTCGAAGCAAAGTTAATTGGAAAAGATTAGAAGAAGTGGTAAAAATTGCGGTGAGGTTTTTGGATAATGGGGTGGATGCCAGCCGTTATCCTTTGGAACAAGTGGCGAAGATGGCCCAGGCTAACAGGCGGATTGGTTTAGGAGTGATGGGATTTGCGGACATGCTGTATCAATTGGGGGTGGGATATAACACTGATGAGGGAGTAAGTTGGGCAGAAAAAATAATGAAGTTTGTTAATAGGGCGGCGGTGGAGGAATCGATTTTACTAGCTAAAGAAAAAGGCGTGTTTGTTAATTGGCAGGGAAGCGATTATGAAAGAAAAGGGATTAGGCGGAGAAATTTAGCAGTAACGACAATTGCGCCGACCGGAACGATTTCCATGGTGGCTGATTGTTCGTCCGGAATCGAGCCGAACTTTGCCCTTTCTTATGTTAAAAATGTGATTGACGAGCAGGGTTTGAGTTATGTGAACCCCTATTTTAAGCAGGCGGTGGAAGCGAGTAATTTAAGTAATGAGCAAAAAATAGACGTATATAGAAGGGTTGTTAATACAGGCCGATGTACTGATATTGAGTATTTACATCAAAAAATTAAGCAAGTTTTTGTAACGGCTTATGATGTTTGTCCGGAGTGGCATGTTAAGATGCAGGCGGCCTTTCAAAAGTACACGGAAAACGCGGTATCCAAAACGATTAACTTTTCTGCCAACGCCACGATGACGGACGTGGAAAAAGCTTACATGTTGGCTTGGGAATTAAAGTGCAAAGGAATCACCATTTACCGCTCGGGCAGTAAAGAAGACCAGGTGCTTTCGACTCAACCTAAGAAATCCAAGCAGCTGATCCAGAGCAAAATAAAGATAAAACCCTTAAAAGATCGTTGTCCGGAGTGCGGCAGCTTAATGGAGATGGTGGAAGGTTGCGCTACCTGCAGAAAGTGCGGATTTTCCAAATGCAGTGTGTAGAATTGGCTCATCTTGCGTTCCTGAAATTTGCGTGATTGCGCCAATCTTGTATTGCCTGCGTCATTAAATTATGAAAGTAGTTTTAGCATCTGATTCACCGCGAAGAAAACATTTATTGTCAATGATGGGTTTGGAGTTTAAGACAGTCAGCCATGATGCCGATGAAGCCGGTGTGACTATTGATAATCCGAAAGATTTAGTTGGCCAGCTGGCGATTGATAAAGCCACGTCTGTCCCGGGAGAATTAATTATAGGTTCAGATTTAGTCGTTGCTCAGCAAAACAGAGTTATGGGTAAGCCCAAAGATTTACAACAAGCCAGAGAATTTTTGAAAGCTTTAAGCGGAAAAACCCATACGGTTTATTGCGGGGTCTCCGTGGCCAGTAAAGAGAAAACTGTAATGAGCGTAGCGAAAAGCAAAGTTGTTATGAAACCATACGATGACAAAATTATTGCTGCATATATTAAGAAATTCCACGTTTTGGATAAGGGCGGCGCCTATGCAATCCAGTTTGAGTTGCCTATGTTTGGCAGTTTAGTGAAAAGTTTTAAAGGCGGGATAACCACGATTATCGGTTTGCCTTTGGATTATTTGGAAAATTTATTAAAAGAGTTTGGGGTAAAACCAAAGGTCAACTGGCGGAAGCAGTGTAAAATAGAGACAGGCTATGAGTATTAAAATTTGCTACAATAGAATATAGATGAAATTACGGTCGGCGCAGAAAAATAAATTGTCTGATTTTTCCAACATGATTGCGGCGGCGTGGTTTACTGCCGGGGTAATCGCCCCCATATTTACAAAGGTTGATAATTTATCTAAGTTGTTATTATTGACAATAATTGCCTTATTAATAACCACGGGGTTAGTTTACTGGTCGTTAACTTTAGTGGGGAGGGTAAAATTATGACTTGGACAGTAGAAGACTCTTATTATTTTGCGGCGATTATCAGCTCAATTTATTTAATAGTTGTTTATCTATTATTTTTAAGAAAGGAGAAATAATGACTAATGTGTTAATGATTTTGGCAGTTATTTCTGTTTCAATTGTGACTATTATTAGTATTTCGATGATGCGGCGCGCTAAATGAAACAAGGTTTAGTGTATGTTTTTACCGGCGAGGGAAAGGGTAAAACCTCGGCGGCGCTGGGAGTGGCGGTCAGGGCGGTTTGTAGCGGGATGAAGGTTGGCTGGGTGAGCTGGTATAAAGAGAAAGTTTTACCTGCAAGGATGTTCCTTGCAGGTAAATTGGAGATGTATGCGATCGGGAAAGGTTTTTATAATCTGCCCGGAGATAATGCTTCGTTGCCTCAGCACAAGAGCGCCGCCAATAAAGCATTGGAACAAGCAAAGAAATTAATGAAAACAGTGGATGTATTAATTTTGGATGAAGTCAATAATGCGGTTCACGATAAATTAATTAAAGTAAAGCAAGTAATAGATTTAATTAATAAAAGAGGTAAAACCCATTTGGTTTTAACCGGCAGGGGCGCTTGCCCTGAGCTGGTTGAACGGGCGGACCTGGTGACGGAAATGAGAAAAATCAAGCACCCGTTTGATAAGGGGATAAAAGCCGTTAAGGGTTTGGATTATTGACTATTTTAATTATTTTGTGTAAAATGATTAAAATATGAACTTATTACGCTTAACAGCGACTGAATTAAAAAGAAATACCGCCGAAGTGATTAATGCGGTGGTTTATGCTGAAAAAGAAGCGATTATCGAACGTTATGGTTATCCGGTAGTCAGAATTGTGCCGATTATCAAAATTTCTGATAGGCCCGGAAAAGAGATGTTATTGAAAAAATATTTTGGATTGATTAAAGATTTTCCTAATCTTAAATCCTTGAGAAAGTTTAAACGACGGCCAGTTGACTTATGAAATATCTTTTAGATACAAATGTAATTGTTGCTTATCTTCGGGGAAAACAAGCGATAGATACTAAAATCATTCAAGCCGGGGCGGGAATCAGCGTAATCACCAAAGCGGAGTTGGTTTACGGATCATATAAATCAAATAGGCCAAGCCAAAATCTTAAGCTGATTTTGTCCATGCTGACTGATTTGGAGATTCAGACAATAAATTTAAGTGATGAGATAATTGACGTTTATGGTCAAACTAAAGCCTATTTGGAAAATAAAGGCAATAAACTGGATGAATTTGATTTACTGATTGCCGCGACGGTTATAGCGAAAAAATTAATTTTGGTTACTGACAATCATAGGCATTTTCGGAGAATCAAAGGGTTAAAATTGTGTTAAGATTAACTTATGGCAGTCTTGTCTGATGATAAGCAAACAGTTTATTTGCAATTAAAAGAATTGGAAAAGGAATTGGTGGAGGCTTTTGCGCATTTTCGGGCAGTGTTTAATAAATGGGTAGATCCGAGTAAACAATTATCGAATCAGGAAATTTATAACAAAATTCATGATAACTATGAAGAATACCATGGAGAGGTAGAGGAGGTTAAGAAAAAAACAATTGAGATTATGAAACGGATTCAACGGGACCATGATGAAGAAAACTATAAAAAAATATTAGCAAATTTAGGAGTGAGGCCAAAAAATGCCGAACCAAGCACCAGCGCCAGCGGTGGCGGCGGAAGCATCGCTTGAAAAATCAGTAGCTCCAGAGATATCCCGGCCGCCGGAAAAGCCAGTTGCTCCTGAACCGATGCAAGTGGCCAAAGAAGCAGTGGCAGATTATGGAAAAGCAGAAAAATTGATTGAAAAAACAGCGGAAACAGCCGGTATGCCAATCGACGTGCCGGAGGCGGAAAAAGTGGAAGCGGAAAAGGGGGGAGAAAAAGACGAACTATACAAACGATACAAAGAAGCTGCGCAAACAGTTGAAGGCGGAGGAAATGTTTCAGAGGAAGAAACTAAGTTTTTTGAAACACTTGAGCCTGATCTTTTACAGAAACTTAGGGATAGGCGGCAAAAGGAAGAAGATTTGAAATCAGCGGAAAAAGAACGACAGAAGATTTCTCCAGCAGAAATTGCTCATGATAGACAAACTATTTTACAGGTGGTAGAAGGTGTGAAAAAATTAGCGGAAACAGAAGACTTTGTTTATCAGGGAAATTTTAAGGTTGAAGGCACTCCCGATGGAGTAAATATTCATGGTTATTCAACGAAATTTGATCAAGGAAAAGGCGGCCACTATTCGCTTTTAGCAGTTAATGGCGAAAATATAGTTGTAGGTTTTTACGATTTTAATATTGGTAAATGGCCTGATGGCGGACATTCTGCAAGCGGAAAAATATTAGTTGATGTGGAAGCGAGAAATAAAGGATTGGGGGGAGCATTAAAGCGTTCAATGGACACTGTTTGTCAAAGTGAAGCGAATAAACAAGGGGTAACGATTGTGTCAGAGGCGGCTAATCAAAATTCCGCCCTGGGAAGATTTCAGGAGCAGAAGCGATGGCAGAAACTATTTCTTAAGAGAGATATTTTTGAACCTAAAACCGATGGTTTGCAATTAGAAGGTGAAACTGTTGTATTAAAAAAAGACGGGACGATTTCTGAGGTGGCTTCAAAAAATGATGAGTCGACGGAGAAACAACAACTAGAAGAGATAGAAAAACAGACACAGGAACTTTATAAACCTAAGTAATTTTAATTTATCTGTTTTTCAAGAAGGACGGGGAAATGATGTATTTTTGTATGTATATAATTCATTTCTAATTTCTCCGGACGGTTTAGATGAAAAGACAATATATCCATATTTTTCCATATGTATTTTTTGTAACTGCGATTTTTCTATTTTCGGAAGATATTTAGATATAAGATTTTGTTCAGCAACTGATAAACTACCAATTAAAAAAGTCTCGATATTACCAAAAACAGCGTTTCGTAATTCTTCTGACAACAGGGTTAGACTAGGAATATTTATAATTACACTTGCGTTTAATGGTCTTGACTCACTAATCAGACCAATCACAGATTCGGGATTAACTTTACTTAAATCTTCAATAAAAATCATTCGTTTTCTTTTTTCCCGTTCTTCGGTTTTTTTATCGTATATGCTTTGTACAAGCTTGGAGTAGTTATTTGGTTGGAGATTTTGATCCTTTAAACTTTCAGTAAACCGAGTGTCCACGATATATTTATCGGAAAAATGTAGCGATCTAATTGAATTTTTCCAAAATGTAAAAATATTGGTGTAATCAATTATTTTGTTCAACTTTAATTCTCCAAATATGACTACGCCTCTATTAAAATCATCATAGTTAAAACATATAGGTTCGAATATCTCTTGATATTCCAGGTTTTGGATGTCTTTCTCAGAAAGATATGATATGTTGTCGATGTCAAATTTCTTATTATTATGTAGGGTTATTGTTAACCTTGAAATAGTGCTAAGTTGTGAAGCTTTCGATTTACCAAGTCCTTTATCCAACATTACCTTTTTTCCTGAGGACTGAAGATCGTTGATAATAAAATATTCCAGAATGTCTTTGACATTAAACCCAAACCCACCATTAGCATAGACATATCTCTTTTTACCATCGGCCTCCACAATTTCATACTTGATTGTTGAGCCGAATACATCAGGGACAGGCACCTTTAATTCATCAAGATGGAAACCTCGATCAACATTTACATACGCGTTAATGAAACCAGACGGAGCTGATAGATAGAGTTGTTCCAGTAGCACGTTAAGAACCTGACTTTTATCTTTAATACTATCGATTGCTGGAATTTGAATGTTAATAGTTGATGAATCCATAGATATCAAATTTGAAATCATTTTATCAATATATTTTCAGTAAGTAAACAATAAAGTGTTTTTCAAATGAGATTTAAGATCAGTATTTCTGTGTGAAAACTGAGAGCATAGCACAAATGTTTTGAGTTAAAATTGGCGTTTCCGAAGGTGCTTTCGGGCTTTTTGAAGCGTTGTGCTATTATTAAGGAATGACAGACCTGCCCGATGATTCACAGCAAAAACCGCCAATACCGCCGATAATAACGGCGCAGTCGATTGGGGGAAAGGAACGGGCGGATGGCAAACCCGCCTCCGCTGAAAGCTCCGGCGAGGCGAAGCAGGAAGTTACGCCGATTACCGAGTATACCCGGCAGGTGGACTTGAAGCCGGAAGTGGAAGGCTGGCTGGAGAAGGTGGAAAAAGAGGACAGCCAGCTGCAGCAGCCGGTAGTTAACCAGCAAACCGGACAAGTGGTACTGGATGATTCACAGCAACAGACTGGTTTTAAAGCGATCCTGCCTTTAACTAAAGACGAGGTGGAAAAAGGCCTGCACTATAAAATCATTGACAGTGTTAGGTGGTTGGCGGAATGGTGTATTAGAATGATTAAGATGTTTGGCAATAAAGTGGCTTACAGGAGAAAATAATGGATAAGTTAAATTTATTAATCGAGCAGGCAAAATATTTAGTATTAATTGCTTTTTTATTGGGTTTAGGCATAGTGATGCTGGTGGGATTGGGATATGTGCTGGTGCATTGGTTAAAGTTTAAAGACCGGGAAAAAAGATCTTTGGAATTTGTGGTAATGCAGGTGGCGGTGCCCAGAGATAATGAGGTGAAAATTGACGGGGCGGAACAGATGTTTGCTTCACTTTTTTCCGTTAAAAAAAGCGGCGGTTTGCTGGGGTTTTTAAAACCGCAAGATCATTTATGCTTTGAGATCGTAGCGAAAAAAGAAGATATTAGGTTTTATGTGTCAGTGCCGGAAAAGTTGAAGGATTTGGTGGAAAAGCAGATTCACGGGACCTATCCGGGCGCGGATGTCAAAGAAGTAGATGAATACAGCGTGTTTAGCGATCACGGCAAGGTGGCGTTCGCGGCGATGAAGCTCTCCAATGCTTCGTTTTATCCGATTCAGATTTACAAAGATTTGCCGACCGATCCGTTAAGTTCGCTGACGGCCGGTTTGGCGAAGATGGGCGATAATGAAGGAGCAGTGGTACAGGTGTTGATTTCACCGGCCGGCAGTAAATGGCAAAAGGCCGGCCGGTCGTTTACCTCCAAAACTAAAAAAGAGGAAGCCAATCCGGAAACAGCCAAGTACAATATTGACCCGAAAACTTATGAAGAGATTGAAAACAAGTGTTCTAAGTCGGGATTTGAGACAACAATCAGAATGGTGGTCTCGTCGAATACTAAAGAGTCGGCGGAAGCCCATTTGTCCAACTTAACCTCGTCTTTCAGCCAATATAACTCGGACCATAACAGTTTTACTAAAGTCAAAACGAGACTGAAGAAGCTATTTATGATTGATTTTATTTACCGGTACCAGCCGCTGTTCGGCGCAAAGAGCATTTTGTCAACGGAAGAGTTGGCAACGATTTACCACTTTCCCAATAAAAGCGTGGAGACGCCGCACATTTTTTGGCTGAACGCCAAACGGGCCCCGGCCCCGGCCCTGATTCCCCGGACCGGCTTGTTTTTGGGTAAGAGCGTTTACCGGGGAGTGAGCCGGCCGGTATATATTTCCGAAGATGACCGGTTAAGGCATACCTATATTATCGGCAAGACCGGGGTGGGCAAGTCGGAACTGCTGATTGAAATGATTATGCAGGATATCCGGGCCGGCAAGGGAGTCTGCTTTATTGATCCGCACGATACGGTGGAAAAGATTATGGAGATGATCCCGCCGGAGCGGGCCGAGGATGTGATTTATTTTAATCCGTCGGATACCCAGCGGCCGATGGGATTGAATATGATTGAGGCCAAGACGGAAGAGGAAAAACACTTTATTACTACCTCAATTGTAGGCTTGATGTATAAACTTTACGACCCGCATAAAACCGGGATTATCGGGCCGAGATTTGAGCACGCGATCAGAAATGCGATGCTGACGGTCATGAGCGAGCCGGGTAATACTTTTGTGGAAGTGGTGCGGGTATTGACCGATGCCCGCTATGTGCAGGAACTGCTGCCGAAAGTGAAAGATCCGATAGTGCGGCGGTACTGGACAGACCAGATTGCCCAAACGAGCGATTTTCATAAGTCGGAAGTGCTGGATTACATTGTGTCTAAGTTTGGCAGGTTTGTGACCAATAAGATGATGAGAAATATTATTGGCCAGTCAGAGAGCGCGTTTAATTTTCGGAAGGTGATGGATGAAGGGAAAATACTGCTGATTAACTTGGCTAAAGGCAGGATTGGGGAAGAGAACAGCCAGTTTTTGGGATTGATTTTAGTGCCGAAGATTTTGATCGGGGCAATGAGCCGGCAGGATGTTCCGGAAGAGCAAAGAAAGCCGTTTTATCTTTACGTGGATGAGTTTCAGAACTTTGCCACGCCGGATTTTGCCCAGATTCTTTCCGAGGCGAGAAAGTTTGGTTTGGCTTTGACCGTGGCCAATCAATTTATCGGCCAGATGGAAGAGGAAGTGAAAAATGCGATTTTCGGCAATGTGGGCACCCTGGTTTCGTTCCGGGTGGGAGTGAATGATGCTAATTATTTGCAGCATGAATATCAGCCGGTGTTTTCGGAGACAGACTTAATTAATGTCGAGCGGTTTAATGCTTATATTAAAACGATTGTCAACAATGAGCCGGTGCAGCCTTTTTCACTGGATCTGACCAAAGATATGAGTAAGGCAAAAGAGGCCAGGAGCGTGAAGATGGCGGAGATGGTCAAGCAGTTGTCAAGATTAAAGTATGCCCGGGACGCGCAGGTAATTGAGGCAGAGATAATGAACCGCTCGAAGATGTGAGAGATTGACAAGTTATTATTGTTGATATATTATTATTAATATGGATACAACAATAACGATTACACAACAGTGGCAGATATATATTCCTGAGAAAGTTAGGGAGTTACTGGATTTAGTTAATCCGGTTAAGGCCCGATTGGAAGTAAAGGACAAAAGTATGGTTATTACGCCGCAACCAAGCGCTATTTTAAGCCTGGCGGGAAAATATAGGACTTTATCGGCCAAAAAGCGAATTAATTTAGACAGAATCAGAGACCGGATTGACTACTCCCAGCTATGAAAAAATTATTTTTGGATACCAATGTCTGGCTAAGATTTATTTTAGAAGATAATGAACAGGCCAAGGGTTGTCGGGAGTTAATCACGCAAATCGAGGCGGGCAGGTGGCGCGTTTATACATCAGCAATCGTGCTTTTGGAAGTTAATTATGTTTTAAACTCTGTTTACAAGATTAAAGTCAGTGAGGCGATTGAAGACATTGAGGCAATTCTGAAAACCCGCAACTTGACCTTGATTGAAAAAACAGATTTCCGGAAAGCATTAAAATTTTACCGGCAGACTAAAATTAAATTAACCGATTGTTTGATTGCCGCTCAAGTGCCGCCAAAGATCATTTTAGTCAGTTATGACCAGGACTTCAAAAAATTGCCGGTAAGGGTAAAAACACCCGGGGAATTGCTATAATACGCTTTAGGCCCGTAGCTCAGTTGGTAGAGCAAACGTCTTATACACGTTTTGTCGGAGGTCCGACCCCTCCCGGGCCTACAAGGACGGACCTTGTAGGTTTACAGTTCTTCGAGGGTTTCCGGGCCGGAGTTAGGGGTAACAACATCCAAATATTTTTCAGTGGTGGAGAGGCGTTTGTGGCCGACCAGCTTGGAAATTAAAGTTAAGGGGGTGCCGGATTGGAGCTGGTGGGCGATAAAAGTGTGCCTAAGATCATTAACTTTGGCGTTTTTAATATCGGCCATTTTAAAATAACGATCAATGGCGGTGCGGATATTTCTAATTAAGAAACCTTTGCCGGTTTTGGTAATAAAAACTTGATTGGTCCGGCTTTTCGGCCTGATTTTTAAGTAAGCGGTTAAAGCAGTTTGAGCGGCCTTATTAAGGGGAATTTCGCGCTGAAGGTGAGATTCAAACGGCTTGATAGTCAGCTGGTTATTATCAATGTCATTTAAGGTGAGATTAGCCAGTTCACCGATACGGATGCCGGTTTGGAGCAGGAGTTCGACAATGGCATAAAGCCGGATATCTTCACGGCAAACATCGCGCAAGCTGCGATACTCCATTTTAGTTAAAATGCGCGGGGGTTTAATTTCATACTGGGGATGAGCAATACCAGTGGCCGGATTATCTTTGATCAGACTCTGACTGATGAGGAAACGGCAAAAGGTTTTGATGGAGTTTAATTTCCGGGAAATTGATTTAGCGGTGTAATTATCAGCCGCCAAACCGGCTTTAAAGGCTTCAATCTGTTCGGCGGTAACATCTTGGGGGAGAGAGACTTTGTCTTTGGCGACAAACTCAATTAACTGGGCAACATCTTTGTTGTATGCTAGGATAGTGGAAGAAGAGCGGCCTTTTTTCCTAAGGTCGCTAGCAAATGCTTCCCGAGCTGAGGAGAGATTTAGATTGTCCGTCATAATATGAGGCAGAAGCAGCTTATAATAACAATTAGGAGGATAGATGTCAACTGGTAAAAAACGGTTATTGGCCTATTTAGTAATGGGTTTGAGCTTGTTTATTTCCGTTAAATTGGTCAAAGACATTATTAAGTTAAGGTCAGCGGATAAAAGGCTGATAGATGCGGAAACAGAGTTATTGTCAGCCAGGAAGGAGCAGGAAGAGGTGAAAAAGCAGTTGACGGAGGTTGAGGACAGAAGCTGGTGGGAGAAACAAGTGAGAAATGTGCTGAAGATGGCTAAGACGGGAGAAGTGGTGGTAGTGGTGCCGGAGGAGATTTTAAAAGTAGCAGAAGCAGCTAAAGTAGCTAAAATAGAACAGGAAGAAACCAGCAATTTAGTTAAGTGGTGGCGGGTATTAGTTGACTAGATGGGGTATAATAAATGAACGTTTATGGGATTATTTGATAAGTTAATTTTTAATCAGGTAAAAAGGCGAGAGTTGGTTTTACAACAAGAAGGACCAGGGGTTGAGGCAGTAGCCAAAAAAATTAAGTTAAGGCCGTTTATTACTATTTCCCGGGAGTCGGGCAGCGGCGGAACGCCGATTGCTAAGTTGGTGGCGAAAAAACTGCAATTTAAATTTTACAATAAAAAGCTGATTAATTTGATTGCTAATAAAACCAAAAAAAGGAAAGCTTTAATCGAATCTTTGGATGAAAAGGAGAGGGGGATGGTGGAAGATATTGTGCAGTCTTTTTTTAACCCTGACTATGTGGCCGGAGAGACTTATTTCAAGCATTTGTGCCGGATAACGATGACCTTGGCCAGAAAAGGCAACTGCGTGATTTTAGGCAGGGGGGCCAACTTTATTACCAGCGATTATGGCGGTTTGCATGTCCGGATTGTGGCGCCATTTTTAGTCAGGGCCGGATATACCGCTCAATATGAAGGTTATACGATTTACGAGGCCCGAGAAAGAATGCAGCAGTTTGACAAGGAAAGAAAGGATTTTATTAAAGAATATTTTGGCAAGGATCCGAGCAATGCCAATTATTATGATTTAGTGATTAACACAGCGGAGTTAAAGCCGGAGATTGCGGCTGAAGTAATTTTGACTGCTTTTAAAAAGAAGTTTCCGGACTGGAAAAAATACAGATAAATTGGTAGAATAGGCGTTGCTCTTTGATATAGCGGGTGGGAGGTAAGTATCTCGTGAGGCTCAACGATGGGCCCACTCAAGAGTAATCTTGAGATGCGAACTTGGCTCATAACGGAGAAAATCTCGATGACGAATCGGATCAACCCCGTGGGAAGTCCCGGCGGCATTTTGCCTGCCGTGGACCCCGTAACGACTGAGATCGAAAGATCGAGATAGAAGTTTAATAAACTACTATCACACGCCGAGCACCCCGATACTGATAAAGATCAGATCGAGGGTGATGGTATAGTCTAACTCTAAAAAATAGAGGCATAATCTCACTTAACCTAGGAGCGTTACCTAGGACCCGCTACAAAAAATGGTCACGGCCCCCCTTCGCCAAGGCTTCGGAGGGGCAAGGCAGGGTAGCTCAGTTGGTTAGAGCGATGCAATCATAACGCATAGGCCGCGGGTTCGAGCCCCGCCCCTGCTACTTTTTAAAATTTTATTGTCT
>Ga0210024_1001462_pt1 | contig 21402 bp, 29 predicted proteins | sample CryGeymeta201525_FD_183988 | JGI IMG/M metagenome (GOLD analysis project Ga0210024, IMG submission 183988) | Groundwater microbial communities from Crystal Geyser aquifers in Utah, USA - Crystal Geyser metaG 2015-25 (SPAdes) (version 2) | ecosystem: Environmental > Aquatic > Deep subsurface >...
TTTGTTACACTTAACTAATGCAGTTTAATAATGTTTTAAGATACACCCTTCTTTTTCTATTTGCAGTTCAGCAGCTTTATTGGTTAATCGGATATTTTAAGGCGGAAAAATTAAAGCCGAGAACGAAAAAAGACACGTTAGTTAATATTATTGAAAGGACTTTAACTAAAGCAGTATATTTTGTCATATTTATCCAACTGTTAGGTGTAAATATTCTTCAATTTTCCAATAATAATTTTTTGGCAGTAGCAGGTTTTATCCTATCAATTATTGGCATAATTATCTTAATTTCCGCCAGAAAAGAAATCGCTGCTAACTGGACTTGTTCTGATAATTATCAGATCAAGAAAAATCATTCATTGGTTACTTCAGGGATATATCGATACATCCGTCACCCGATCTATCTTGGGATTGGGATAAGTTTTCTCGGAGTTGAGCTTTTAGTACAAAGTTATTTGATATTTTTCGCTCCCTTAGGAACCTTGATGATTTTTTACTGGGCAAAAAGAGAAGAGGCATTACTTACAAAACATTTTAAAGAGAGCTATTTAAAATATAAAAGAAAAACCAAAATGTTTCTGCCTTTTATTATTTAATTTACTCCTTTGTACAAGCAGAAGCTTTCATTTCATACCATGTGACATTTTTGTTTGAACAAGCTTGGCAGACTGTACAGTAACTTTTTCCGTCCGATCCGCAGATATAGGGAGGGTTTTCAATACATTCCATGGTACAAACTTCCGGCCTCGGGTCTTTGCAATCGATTTTGGTTTGATTTTGTTCTTCGGGTGGAGGACAGGGTTGGCAGACAACGTTCCGGCAAGTTTCAGGAAGGAAGATAGAATAGTCCTTTCCTTCTTCATAGATTACCCAACCATTGGTGCCAATTATTGAAGGAGAAACTTTGGTTGGACAAGAACAACAGGTATTAGTCTGAATACCTAGGACTTCATTTTTGGCAATTGGTGTTGGTGTGGGTTGAACCGGAACTTGTAGTTGTGATATCTCACTGGAAAGTTTTTGGATTTGGAAATAGAATAGACCTGCAATTGCCACGGTAATTATCAAAAGAAATGACATTATCAAAACCAACGGTTTTTTTATTTGTGGTGTAGGCGGTTCCATAAATTTATCGTTTAAACATTTTTTAAATACATGAACTTTTCATCAGCTCTTTCGTAGGAAAATAATTCTTCAAGAGTAAACCAAACCTTGATTTCTTTTTCGCCGTCTTCAACCGTATCTGAGGCGTGAATGAGATTTCGAAGCGGCCGGTTTTGTTCGTTAGCCAAGTCAATTGTGTCATGGGAAAAGTCGCCTCTAATTGTTCCTGGAGCGGCTAGGACAGGAATCGTGTTTCCAGAAAGTTTACGACAGATTTCAATACAATCATATGATTCCAGAGCCATAATTAAGACAGGGGATTCCTGAAAGTATTTTATCAGCCATTTTTTCACCGTTCGTCCGATTTGAATCGCATTATCAGTTTTGAAGACTTTTTTCGCGTCTAGACCTTTTTTTGCATAATTAGTTAACGTCCGTTCTCCGACCTTTTTAAACCAACCATCAGTTTCTGGGTAGTGGACGATGATCTTTTCTTTTGTTACCCACTCGAATTTGAGGCCGATGATTTTCAGGCCAACCTGCTCAAAGCGAGTGATAATTTTGCCAATTATTCCTCTCTGGACTCCGTCGGGTTTGATGATTAGCAGAGCTCTTTGTTTTTGCATAATAAATTATTTCTCGACTCGCTTCGCTCGCTCGAAAAATATTATAGTTCGAGCGAAGTCGAGAACTATCTCAAATATAATTCGTCTATCTCCCTCTCATAATTTTTAAATTCCGTGTTTTTAAACCAATATTTTATTTCTCTTTCCGCCTCCTCAACGTCTCCAGAAGCATGGACAAAGGTTTTTATCACTCGGTCAAGACTTGAAGATAGAGTCGAAGAGTCGAATGAATAATCACTATGTAGTGTGCCGGTTTGAGCCAGTAAAGGGATAGTATGACCCCTTAGTTTTCTGGCGATTTGGATCGCGTCCGGCCCTTGCCAGACCATGACAACAATCGGTCCCTCCATCCAGTATTTAATCAGCCGGTCATAAACGAATTGGCCAAGTTTGTTTGGGTCATTGGTTCCCATTTTTTCCTTGACATCAACGCCTGACTGTTTAAAAGAAGAAAGAGTTTTCTCGCCCATTTCCTTAATCCATTCAGGCGTCCCTGGATAGTGATTCTTAATGACGTCCTTAGATGGTTTTAGCATCTTCGTTGCCATCAATTTGAGGCCGACGTTTTCAAAAGTATCTATGATTACACCCACTAAACCACGTTTGACAGCGTCAGGCTTAATTATAATTAAAGTTCGTTCCATTTATGTTTTTAAACTTGTTAACTTATTATAGATGTCTTTCGTCACTTCATCAACAGATTTATTTCCATTAATATTTATCCATTTTGTCCAAACCTGTTTTTCCACCAAAATTTGGTACTGTTTATACGTCTTTCTAATGAATTCAAAGTCCTTTTCCCTTCGATTTTTTTCCTTGTCCTCGCCGAATTTGCGTTTGATGGCAGTTTCCGGATTAACATCAAGGTAAAAGACTAAATCTGGTTTTTCTATCTGAAAATCATTGGCAAATTGGAGAGCTTTTTTTAGGTCAACACCTTCTAAAGTTTGGTAACACAAGGCGGTGGTGAAGTAACGGTCAGCAATGACGATTCCTGACTTTCTTTTTTCCGCTATCAACCCTTTATCCATAAGGAACTGGAGCGAGTAGAGAAGAAACTGTTGTTCAGCGGAAAGATTTTTGTTTTGGTAAAGAAAGTCTTTAATCAGTTTGCCGACATTTCTGTCGTAGTCGGGATATTTGATTAACGTAGGGGTTTGATTAATCAAACCCCTACACATTTTTACCAGATTTTTCCCCTGGGTTTCGCAACCAGCGCCGTCAATGCCTTCGATGACAATGAACATGAAATCATTATAACAAATCTGATAAAATATAGTAGTTAGTCCTCGTAGCTTAACTGGAAAAAGCAGGCCCGTCCTAAGGGCAAGACTGGCTGTTCGACTCAGCCCGAGGACACAAACCAAGTAAAAAGTTAAAAACCTGCCTGCCGGCAGGTAGGTAGAAAGCTAAAAGTGAAGAACGCAACAAAACTCAAGAAATCCCGTTTAATTCGTCATCATATTGGTAGACATATACATAAAATCGCATCGAGTGAATATCTTCGTATTTTAGTTCTTCGTACAATTGGCAACTTTTTACTATTTTCCTGTCTGTTTATGATCGGAAAAACCTTTTATCAGCCCGTTCGTGAAGAAATTAGATATTTTATTGACACAAAAATCCAAAAGAAGTATTTTGTTGCTGACGTTAGTAATATTGGGAAAATTATTACTACAGAGCCTCAAAGTCAGAAAGGTTTACTGGCGAAAGTTTTTAATATAAAATCAACTGAAGTCTTAATACCGGAAGATCCTAACTTTTCGATTATAATTCCTAAAATCGGCGCCAATGCGAAAATCATTCCTAATGTTGATTCAGCTGATAGTAAAGTTTACCTTGAGGTATTAAAACATGGAGTGGCTCAGGCTTTAGGGACGGCTTTTCCCGGCGAAGGCGGCCATATCTTTCTTTTTGCCCATTCAACCGACTATTTCTGGAATGTCGGTACTTACAATGCGGTTTTTTACCTGCTAAATAAGTTAGAAACTGGAAATGAAGTGGATCTTTTTTTCCAAGGCCAAAGATATGTTTACCGCGTGATTGGCAAAGAGGTAGTTGATCCGTCTCAGGTGCAGTATCTTACCCGAAAGACTAATCGGGAGTTTATAACACTTCAGACGTGCTGGCCGCTTGGTACGACCTTAAAAAGATTATTGGTTTTTGCAGTTAGGGTTGTTGAATAAAGTAAGGAACTTCTTTAATAAGGATTACCACGGATTTTGAATAACGGATTTACACGAAACGGATTACACAGATATCCGTGAAAATCTATTTAACCAAATCCGTGTAAATCTTGCCTTATCTTATTCCAACAACATACAGATCTGGCCATTGGTTGGCGTCAGGATTAAGATTGGCCAAGATAATCAACTTGCCATCAGAGGTAATATAGAAAAAATCACTTTCATAAGGTCCTGAATAGAAGGTTTGCTGATTGGTTCCGTCATAATCAACCACGCTAATTTTTTTACCTTCATTTATTAAAAGATGTTTAGAATCGAAATACCACTGAATTAATTGATAATTGAAAATTGGTAATTGATAATTTTTATCTTCTTTTTTATCATAGACGTAAAGACTGTTTTTTTTAAGGACTCGTGTTTCCAGAGATTGATTGCTACCCATAAAAGGCGGGTCAAGGATAATCGGCAGCGTAAGATTGGTTTTTACCTGATAAAGAAGCTTGGTTTCCGAAGGAGAAAAAGCAATGAGATTAAACGATTCTGAAGCAATCTTAACTATATCTTTAGGATAGGTTTCCAGAATTTTCATCTTAATTAGTTTTTTTTCTTTTTCCCAGGCAGTGATAAGGCTATCTTTTGACAGGCTGACATCAAAGGGGAAAGTGTTTTCTTCTTCCAAAGACAGAAGAAAAGCCTGAGACGATGTTTGATTATTAAACTCAATTATTGCCTGTTTATAGTCAGGCGAAAAAATAACCTGGGTAGAGGAAAAATCATACTTCTCTGCCAAATTTTTTTCCAAAAGGATTGGTTTTAAAGCCGGAAAAAAAGAAAAGATTCTTTTACCAGCCTCAAAAAGGTAAAGACCGTTTTTCTTATCTAAATCTTCTAAGTCTGGCTTTTGGACAAAAACAAGAATCTTTTCCGTATCATCAATTGGGATGGCTTTGACTAAGCCACTATTCGTCAAAGGAGAAAGCGAGGGATTGAGAGGAAAAAGGACCGCTTCCAAGCTGACGACCAACTCACCCTTAAGAACAATCTTTTTTGACCAACTAGTGTAGCCGTCTTTTTTTATTTCCACCTGATAGTGATTAGGGGATAGAGTAAGATTAAGGTCAGTGACGCCTTTAAGCTTTCCATCAAGATAAACTTGAGCGGTTTTTGGATAAGAAGTTAAAGAAAGAATGCCAGTTGAGGAAAGAGTTTTTTTCCCCAGATCAAGACGATATCCACGAGTGTAAGAGATAATCCACAGTAAGATCGCAAAAAATGAAATAAAAAATAAAATTTTGAAAAGAAATTTCATAGTAAAAACAGTATAACAATATAGCTATTGTGTATTATACAATATATAATTATGTTCTTTCGGAAAAAGATTGGCATTGATCTAGGTACAGTTAATACTCTTGTTTATGTTGCCGGTGAAGGGATTGTTTTGAATGAGCCAACTGTCGTTGCCTATTCGCTTGAAGATCGACAAATCTTAGCGGTTGGTGAAGATGCTCGCGAGATGCTTGGTCGGACGCCAGGATCGATTGTTGCTACGCGGCCAATGAAAGAAGGAGTAATTGCCGATTACAAGACGACTTCGGCCATGATCACTTATTTTTTAAAAAAATCCTTAAAAGGAACAGTACTTTGGCCAGAAATAATGATCTCAATTCCTGGTGGAGCCTCGCAGGTAGAAAAACGAGCAGTGGTGGCCGCCTGCAAGCAGGCTGGCGCAAGCAATGTTTATCTAATAGAAGAGCCTTTAGCGGCAGCCATTGGAGCAAAAATACCTATTTCTCAAGCATCTGGTAATATGATTGTTAATTTAGGCGGTGGAACCAGTGAGATGGCCATAATTTCTTTAGGTCAGTTAGTTGTTAGTAAGACGGTAAGAGTAGCAGGAACTAAGCTAGATGAAGCGGTAATCAACTATTTTCGCAAGAAGCTGAACTTGATTATTGGTGAGCGAACCGCTGAAGATGTTAAGATGAAGATCGGCAATGCGTTTTTAGAGACCACTCCGGCAACGACTACGATTAGAAAGGTTGAAGTTAAAGGAAGAGACTTTCAGACCGGTCTGCCTAAGATATTTGAAGCCGATGAAAAAATGGTTAATGAAGCGATTATAAAACCATTAAAATCAATTTTAGAAGGTGTAAAAGAGATGTTATCAGAAACTCCTCCGGAACTGGCGGCTGACATTGTTGATAAAGGAATTGTTCTTTCCGGAGGAACCGCTTTATTAGCAAACATTGATCGCTATGTAACTTATTACACAGGAGTTTCTTCTTTTGTGGTTGACGATCCTTTATTTTGTGTTATTCGCGGAGTGGGAATGGCAATTGAAAATTTAGATAGTTTTAAAGAAGCTATCCGATAGTAATTAAAGCAAATTCAAAAGTCAAAATTCAAAAGTCAAAATTACAATTAAAAATTCAAAAGTAATATAATATAGTATTATTTATTATAATTAAACTAATTTGAACACAAAATTACTATTTAGTTTATTATAATAGTAAAATATCGAAAAAATTTTTTTGAACAAAAACAACTTTTAACTTTTAACTTTTAACTTTTAACTTTTCCTATAGTATTTATGTCAACAATTAAGGAAAATAAAATATTAGGAATAACGATTACTGTACAATCTAAAGATACAGTCCTAGAGAAAATTAAAAAATACATAGATAGACCGGTTGGTTTCTTTCATATTGTTTCTCTTAACCCGGAAAATATGATTATTGCTCAAGAAAGCAGTCAGTTCAAAAAGGTGATTGAGACAGCCCAAATCAAAATTATCGATGGCATCGGGATTGTCCTGGCAGGCCGTTTGTTTAATTTAAACTTGGAAAGACTAACTGGGGTTGATCTTATAAAAAATTTAGTAAATTTGGCTTCTAATATGCGCTTAAGAGTACTGTTGATTGGAGGTAGACCAAATTTAGCAGAATCATTAGCCAACTGCTACCGGGTGGAATTTTCTCAGGCTAAGTTCAAAGGCGTCTATGGGATAAAGGATATTAAAAAACCAACCGAAAAGGAGGAGGGGAGAATCCTTTCTATAGTTACCGCTTATAAGCCCCATTTGGTTTTTGTTGCTTTTGGTTCGCCGGATCAAGAACTATGGTTAGCACGTCATAAAAAGGAGTTTTCCGGAATCGTGGCTATGGGAGTCGGCGGAGCCTTTGATTATCTATCTGGGAAGATCGTTCGCGCTCCGGAATTTATCAGAAAAATCGGGTGCGAATGGTTATATCGTTTACTCAAACAACCATGGCGATGGAAAAGACAGTTAAGGCTAATTAAGTTTATTAAACTGGTAATAGAAGAAAAATGGAAAAAGAGGTAGTTCGAGTAATTAAATACTTTCATTTCTTCAACTATTCTCCCAACTTTACCGAAGTTTATACCTTTTTATCGAAAAAAACCTCAAAAAAAGCCCTTAAAATGGCGATTTTAAAATTAGAGCGACAGAAAAAGATAAAAAGAATTAAAAATTGTTCCAGATATACTCTACCGGAGTATACTATTACAAGTCAAAAGTCAAAATTCAAAAGTCAAAATTACAATTCAAAAGTAAAAAGTAACAATACAACAATAGAACAATATAACAATTTTATTAAAGAACAACAAATCTCTAAAGCCAAACTTAATTCCTTAAAATTTAAACTTTACCTTAAGTTGCTTACTCTTTTTCCCCAAATAAAACTAATCGGTCTTTCTGGGTCAATTGCGATGATGAATGCTTCTCATGATGACGATATTGACCTATTTATTATTACTGCTAAAAACCGGCTTTGGACAGGAAGATTTTTAGCCGTGACGATAGCATTTCTTATGGGACTAAAAAGGCAAAAAGGCCTTCAAAAAGCCCCGGACAAAGTCTGTCTAAATCTGTTTTTTGATGAGAGAAACATGACGGTCCCGAGAAATAAGCAAACGGTTTTTGTTGGTCATGAAGTCCTTCAGATGAAGCCGATTTTCGTTAAGGGTGACATTTATGAGAGATTTTTAAAGGCAAATCAGTGGGTAAGGGATATTTTTCCTAATTCAAGTTGGATTAATTCAAAATTCAAAATTCAAAATTCAAAATTACAATTCAAAAGTAAAAATTTTAAATTTTTAATTGTAATTTTTCATTTTTCATTTTTCATTTTTAATTTACTTATGAATGGAATAGAATTATGCCTGAAAAAGCTTCAATTAACTCTTATCAATCGTCACAAAACCTCTGAAATCATCACCAACACCCAGCTCTGGTTTCATCCGAAGGATTACTCTTCTTTCATGTAGCAGGTTCCCAGTCCGGCCGCTTCCATCTGATCCATGATAGTTTCAGCTCTTTTTAACTCAACCTTAAGGGTTTCAGCGAGCATTTTTGAGGATAATTCATCATGTTTATCCATTATTTCCAAAGCTTTGGAAAAAAGAGGATCACACTCAATTTTTCCAGTCTTAGCTTCGGATACCCTTAGGGTGTCTGAGGCTGGCCTTTCCAGACTTTTTAAACGGCTGTCAATATCGTCTAATTTTTTCAAAATCACCTTTACCGAGTCGTCCATGGTTTTATTATAACAAGTTAAACTAACATCTTTTTAGTAGCGACTTCTTTTATCTTTTCATAAATATACTTCAGAATTTTTTTAATACTTTTGTCTTTTATTTTCTTAATCTCATTAAAAGCGAAGTCAATTTCTTCACGGACGTTGTTTATGTACCATTTATCTAAGAAAGTTTTATTTTTTTCTTGGCTAAGTTTAATATCATATTTTTTAATGAGATTATCATAAAAAGATAATATTTCTTTTTCTTTAATTTTGCCAAGATTATCATTCTCGGATTTTTTTATGGGAAAATATTTATTATTAATTTCGAATATTTTTTGATTTAGCTCTTTTTCGAATGAAAAAATTTTATTATTAGCTTCAAAGTCAAAGATGCTTTTTTTTATCTTTTCTATTTCTTCTTTAAGTAATGTAAAGTCATAATCTATAAGTTTGACTTCAGTTATTAGGCTGTTGAATCGGGAAATATCAATGCCAATAGAATAGATTCCCAGTTCGTTGGCCTGGACCAAAGTCGTGCCGCTGCCGGCAAATGGATCAAGAACTATATCGCCTGGTTTAAAGAAAGTGGTTTTTTTAAAATCGTCAATATGATTATCTAAAAAATACTCAACTAGTTGAGGAATAAATTTACCTTTATAGGGGTGAAGACGGTGAACGTGTTTGGTAGTGTCACTTTCCCTAAAATTATCAAATGATAATGTCCAGTTTAGATCAGCCCCTAATTTTTCTTTCCAAGCAATTTCCCGGAAACCATTATATGATTGGTAGTAGTTTTTTAGATCGTCGATATCAACCGAAGTTGAGCCGTTATCTTTATGTTTTTTTATTTTTCCATATTGAATAAGATAAGAAATATTTGATTCGGAGACTTGTTTATTTAAATACTGCGATGCCCACTCACTAGCTTGTTTTATAGTAAGGAGTTTCATAACCAAATGATAGCAGATTTTTATTTACTTATTATTTACAAATTCTTGAAAAGTTTCTTTGTCTTGAATTAAACAGTTTACCTCGTCTATAGAAAAATAGGTTGGATCAAAAGAATCATCACCCCACCATTCACTTAACTCTTTGTATTCAGAGTGTTTTTTATCTTTCATTACTTTAATAAAATGGTCAAAACCAGGATGACCACCAACGTCTTCTGGTGGTCCGGCGTTTTCACCATTAACACAGACAGGATAAGAAGCTTTGGGATCAAGTTTTCTTTCTTCTTTTACTTTTACAGTCATTTCCCATCCATCTCCAAAATCATAATAGAACTTAAACTGAGTTAAGCCATTTTTAGCAATATCATATAAAGTATAATCTGTCCATTCTAGTAAGTTGTCTGGCGGGTCTATAGTTCGATCTCCATAATTTATTCCCCGTGCAGTAATTTCAGACAAATGACAACCATCCCAGCCCATACTAAGATATAAAACAGTAGCGACTTCGTTTAGTTTCATATTTCCTTTTATCCATAATCGTCGCCAAATTCGGGGTTTCCAATGGTTTAATGAAATTGTTAAAGAATATATAGGAGTTTTTTTCAAAATCACTTTTACTGAGTCGTCCATGGTTTTATTATTATAGCATAAAGTTTTCGGATAAATCGGAAGACAGAAAACGGAATATCAGAAATCAGAAGACCGAATTCAGATAAAAACTACTTTGAATAATTTTGCCAGACGGAACAGAGTTTATTGATTTTTTTAGCAATTCTAATGATATTTGGTATATTTTAAGATCAGAAACATCACGTATCATAATTTTAGTCTATCACAAAAAATCTGACAATCTGATTTATCCGTCATCTGATTATCAGTCTTCAGTTCTCCGATTTATCTAGTTTATTTATTCAATCTCCAGACAAAAAAAGCCAAAGCTGTGACAAAGGAAACCCCAGAATAAATACAAGTGCACCCGCCAGGTGTTCTTGAAATATGGTATAAATAAATATTGATTAAAAATTTTAAAAATAATATGGAATTTGTCCCAAATAAAAAACTTTTGGATCTGTCCGGAAAAACCGCCATTGTCACTGGCGCCGTGGGGATTGGTTATGGAATTATCAATCGTTTGGCTGAAGCAGGAGCTAATGTTTTAGTGGCCAGCCGCAATGAAGAAGAAATAAATAAAACCGTGACAGAAATGACGACTAAAGGTTATAAAGTCAAAGGTGTAAAAGCTGATGTTTCAATTGAGTCAGAAGTGAAAAATATAGTTGAAACAGCAGTCAAAGAATTTGGCGGAGTTGACATTCTTGTCAACAATGCTGGTATTTTTCCTTCGATTCCTGTTCATCAGATGACTCTTGAGGACTTTGACAAAGTTCTTTCAATTAATTTGAAAGGCGTTTTCTTATGTTCAAAGTATACTTCCGAGCAGATGATAAAGCAGGGGAAAGGCGGGAAGATAATTAATATTACTTCGATCGATGCTCTTCATCCGTCAATGATTGGTTTAGCTCATTACGATGCCTCCAAGCATGGCGTCTGGGGATTTACAAAAAATTTAGCTTTAGAATTAGCCCCGCATAAAATTTGGGTCAATGCGGTGGCGCCGGGCGGAATTTCCACACCGGGAATGCAAAAAATGCAGGGAACACTTCCTCCGGGAATTGATATGAAAAAAGTTCTTGAGGTATTTTTGAATAAAATTCCCATGCACCGGATGGGTGAGCCGGATGAGATAGGCAAAGTGGTTTTATTCTTAGCCAGCGAAATGTCTTCCTACATGACCGGTAGTCAGATTGTCGTTGACGGAGGAGTGCTACTGTCGTAAATTACGATCGAGTCGGTATTCTTCGAGGGATTTTTGCAAATTGTTGCAGAGCTGGTATTCTTTCAAGAATTTTTAGATTACTACCTGGACTAAGTAACCAATTGTGAAAAGGAACTTTCCTGAGCATGGTTTCGGTAATAAGAAGAGACTCTTTTTCTTTTTCAAAATGTCGAAGCGAAAGTGTTTTTGCTAAATTTACAGAATTAAAGCCTTTTATTTCTTCTTCATCTACTCCAATGTCTAGACTTTTTTGAACATATGCTTGGTCATTAAGAGAAAATTCATATCTTGCGGTTAAAATTCGCTTACCGTTTACACCAGCGAGACTTAATATTTGATCTCCGTTTTCATCTCTTTGACAGAGCAAACAAAAATAACTTCTTTGAATACTATCTAAAGGTCTAAAAAAGGGTTGTTGTACCATCAGAAAGCCTGATTTTTCTCTGTCAAAAAAGACATAGGCATCGGTAAAAAAGTCATTTTTATGACGGCCCCTATTTAAGCCAAAAAATTCAAGCAAGAGTAAAAAAGCATCAAAATCTTTCATCTCTGGAAAAACATCTCTTAAAAAGTCAGGAATTTCTTTATTAATTAAACTCCTATGTTCAATTGAGTTATTAGCTTGGAATTTTAAAGCCTGAAGATGATCTTCAATATCATGGAGAAATTTTTCGACATCGTTGGCAGGAGTTTTTTGTTCTAATAACCTACTGGCTATTTCTTTAGTTCTTTTTGACATTGGTGTATGATACTAAAGCTTGTTAGAAAAAGCAAACTGGGTATCTTTATACATCCTAAGTACAAGTACACCTGCCAGGTGTACTTAAAGATTAGCTGATTTTTCGGATGACGATTTGATAAAGAAAGTAACCATAGATATAAGAAATCAAAATGGGGAGCAGAGTAGCGGTGAATAGATTATAATTCGCATAACTCCAGCGACCAATGATAATATAGACGGCCACTGCCGAAGCGCTGATCATCGAACTTTTCATTGTCGAGGCAGAAAATAATGGACAGATTGACAGATAAGTAATTATCAAAGTTGACAAAAATAGTATAAGTTAAAACAAAGATACAGTTTGCCGCGTGGGCAATGAGCATAAAGTTATAATGGAAAGACTGAATTTTCCGGCAAGATAAAGATACTTCAAGATATGAAAACCAATATCAGAGGAAGGCATATTCTTGTTGTTGAAGACATTATTGATACCGGTCTGACAATTAAAAAAATCGATAAACATTTAAGGCAGAAAAAGCCAGCCTCTCTTACTACCTTTGCTTTATTGGAAAAGCCTGAAAGGCGGAAGGTTGACTTTCAGGTTGATTATATCGGTTTTAAAATCCCCAACGTATTTGTCGAGGGTTATGGACTTGATTGGGATCAGTTTGGCAGGTTTAACCAAGATATCTTTGTGGGACCGGTAAAGCCGAACCATCGTTGACTGCGTGATTTCTTTATCTTACTAGAGTTTGAGATTTTAGACTGTCTATTTTAATTGGTCTGACTAAATTTACTCCTAAAGAAGCGATTTTGAAGCCAACATTGATAAAAAGCCCCAAAACCGTCAGATAAGCAAAGAAATTTAGAGTCTCATTAAGATCTTTGGCTGAGACAAGCTCAACTGGTGGCTGCTTGACACCGGTTGTTTGACTAAGATTAATATTGATTCCCTTAAGATTTAAAATCTTTATCGGCTGAGTTTTTTTAGTCAGGATTTGATAGCCGTTAAAACCTGAAAGAAAGATAACAAAAACACCGATAATAATTAAAAGATAACCGATAATTTTTTCCATCATAGATTAATTATATAATTAATCCAATAATCAATCCTCCAATAGCTCCAATGCCAATAATCGGACCATAGGCACGAGTAATAATAGCCGATGGTAGACTGAGAGAAAATCCCAAAATAAAACCGGTGACAGATTGTGGGATTCCTAAATTAACCTGAGGAATAAGAAAGCCGATCGCGAATCGATCGATAAAAGCCGAAACCATCGCCTCAATTCTTTTACGACTATTTTCGTATTTTAAAGGAATCATTATTAAAACATCTATGATTCCAAAAATTAAACCGCAGATTATTCCGAGAGTTATCTTATCCATATTTTTTCCTGTTTATCTAGATCAAAGACTTCGTTTATCTCAATTAAAATGGCAGATTTCGGCATCGGAGGACTACTTTTTGAATAGGCAATATCAAAGTATTTTCCCGACGGATAAATTTTTGCTTCTCCTTCTATCCGGTAATAATTTTTATCATACTTGGTAACAAGAGACACTTTATTATTTTTCTTAATATTTTCTAGGGTTTTTTTCATTAAACAAGCTCCAATCAAGAGTTTATCATCAACAAGACCCAATGAGATTACCATGATCGCACGAGGAACACCATTTTTTGAACAAGTAGCTAAAACAATTTCCTGTTTTTCTCTTAAAGCATGTTTCCAGTCCATAAAAATATTATAGCAGGGTTTTAGTTATTTTATCCCACAGGCCTTAAGGATTTCGGAGTTTCTGAAAAGAATGGTATGATCAGTAGTATATGTTAATCCTTTATTTGGTTGAAATTCAAATCCAAGATATATAACTTCCACATTTCTTTTTCTTGCTTCCTGGACAGCCGGTTGTAAATCAGAGTCAGAACTGCAAAGGATGGCGGTTTTAAGAAGTCTGTCTGCCGCCATAGAAACAAGATCAACAGCTATTTTTACATCAACGCCTTTTTCTCTAAATATTAGCTTAGTTTTATGATCAACTTTTATTTCTTGAGCGCGGACGTTGCCAGCAATTAAAAATTCAAATCCCTGTTTTTCAAGATTCGTTTTTAAATAGCGTTGGAATAAAATAAGCTTAATTGACTTTTCCTTTGTTTTTGGATGAAAGTGAAGTTTAGCAACGTAAAATATTTTTCTTGATACTTTGTATTTTTCTAGAGTTTTCTCAAGAAGAAAATTAAGATTAATTTTTGAAAGACTTTTCCCTTTTATTTTTACGTCTTCTTTTTTCAGTACATCTTCAACTTTATGAATGAAATTCTCGCCGTCAATAAAAAGAACAGTTTTGTCCATATGTAATCAGTATAACAAAAAAAACCTCGTCGGGCTTGCGCATGGACGAGGCGTTTATATAAATAATATACTTTATTGGTTATCGAAAGTCAAGACTTTTAAAGAGGGTAATTAATTAATCTGTCCAAAAAGCACTACATAATTTTTTCCATAGGCTTTGGCGCATTTTGGGCAAGTAGTGTAGGAAAAATAAAGTTTTTTCAGCTTTTGATTTTTGCTTTTAACATATTCTTCTATTTCTTTTGCCCAGATTCCTGCATTTTGATAGGGTCCTTCAAAAACTTTGGTCAAAAAAGTTCCAGAAAGAGTAGTCATCTGTGCGCCAGGAACATTTTTTATGACATCAAGATAGATGTCACAACCCCAAGAAGATTTTTCATCGGTGAGCATCAACTGATAAGAAGCTTTTGCCTGAGCTTTTTCAATCAGCCCCATGTTTTTTATAATTTTCTTACCCATATTTAGAGGAATATGAAGAAAACTTATCACCTGATCTTTGACAAATAGTTTATCTTTCCAGACAATCGTTTTATTCTGCCAAGGCTTGGGATCAAAAGGCTCGCAGCAGCCGGTTGGTTTTGTTTGATTGGTCATATTATGTAAATTATAGATTGGATTAAACTATTTTGCAACAAACTAAAGGTGGGAAAATAACGGCTTGGAGATAGTTCATTGATTATGTTAAAATACCTTTCTATGGAAGCAAAGACTAGATATGCTGCTAGAGCTGCTTGTAATCTTATATCTATTGCTGCACTTTTGGTTACAGCGTCTTGCGCTACAGCTTCTACTTCTCCAAGTAGTCCTGATGCTTCAACCGGTTTGCCACAAATGACTATGCCAACCCTTACGCCGCCAGTAGAGGCTATCCCTATACTTCCTATACCGCTAGATCCGTCGCTTTCCGCTCCGGCTTTTTGCGGAAAAGTAGAGACAAACGTAACTTCTGCAGTCCAGGAAGCCCTTCTAAAATCAGGTAGTGGACTAACTTTACCTGATATAATAGGTGCCCATTGGTATTTGGCTTTGGCTCATAATGGTAGTATATTTTCCGGCGATGTTGGTCCTGCTATAACAAATCCTGGCCCCAATAGTCATTTTAATATTGTCGGTAAGAATGATCCGGTTTGCGTCTCTCCAGATGAAGTAGCGGCAAGATTAAGACTTGGTGTATCAATCAGCGATGAAAATGGTAATTCCAGATAAAACAGAACAATTAAGGCATATACACTAATCGAAACCGAAATAACGATGTTTACCCTGCTTGCCCCTCGTAGTCCCGCTTAGCGGGATGGAAGTGGGGAGTTTATCGAAGGGATGTTGGAACTTTTTTGTCTTTATAATTTATTCCTTATCCATAAATCAAGTCCGTCATTCTTGTATCTTGGTACCAGATGAATGTGAAAATGAAAAACAGATTGTTGTGCATCTTTACCACTTGCATGAAGTAAATTTATTCCCGTAGGTTTATTTTCATAAACCAGTTTCTTAGTTAGTTTTTTTACCCCAACAGCGACTATTTGTAAAGTTTCTTCATCAATATCAAAGAGATTTTCAATATGTTCCTTAGTTATAAGTAAAGTGTGGCCTTTTGACGCCTGTTCTAATGGAATAATTGCAATTAAATTTGGGTCTTCATATACTATATCTGCAAAAGCTTGTTTTTGAATTATTTTGCAAAATATACAATTGTCCATGAATTAAGTATATCAGGAATTTGCGGAGAGCGTGGGTCCACTTCGCTAAAACTTCCCACTTCGCCAAGGCTTCGAGTGACAAGTCGAGGACTAAAAAACGATATTGGAACTTTTATAAATCCCACTTTTGTGAGATTTAGAGGCGCTTCATTAAAAAATACAAACAGGAGTAATAATGAATGATAAAATCACACACCGTGGGTGAGAGTTTATTATTGACACGATTATAGAATTAGTATATAATTGTCTTAATTATGAGAACATATTCTATGACCGATACCATTAAATTATTCAAAGAACGAGAGATCGATCTTTTTACTCTTGATGATTTTGGCCGATTACTAGACATCAAAAACCAAAATACCATTTATAAAAAAATTCAACGCTTGGAGAAAAAGGCTATTGTCAGAAAACTTATCAAGGGAAAGTATTGGTTCAGTCTTAGTCGCTTTAATGATTTTAAAACTGCCAATTTTTTGTTTCAGCCGTCATATGTCTCTCTTGAGTCAGCCCTGTCTTTTTACGGAATTATCACTGGTTTTTCTTATAGAATAACTTCTCTTACAACTAATAAACCACGATCGTTTATTTTTGATGAAAAAGACTTCTTTTACAGTCACATCAATCCGGATTTTTTCTGGGGATATGAAAAAAAAGAAGATTTTTTAATTGCCGAAAAAGAAAAAGCCCTTCTTGATTTTTTATATTTTCATACCAAAGGATTAAGAGCGTTTGATAAAGAAGAAATGGATTTTTCAGAAATAGATAGCAAAAAATTAATAATTTATGGAAAAAGATTTAAAAATAATAAACTATTAAAAATTATCAGCGAACAAATTCTATGATTACGAAAAAACAGGCGGAGGATTTGGCAAAATATTACCAGATTGATGAGTTCACCATTGTCAGAGAGTATCTGCAAATTTTATTTTTGAGCTATCTTTATAAAGAGAAACAGGCTGATAAGATCTATTTCAAAGGAGGGACAGCCATCAGGCTTCTTTTTGGCTCTTCTCGTTTTTCCGAAGACCTGGATTTTTCCACACCGCTGACAACAACTGTAATTAAGAAAACGATAAAAATAGTCGAAAGATCAATTCAGAAAGAACTGCCTGGTGTTAATATTTTTCCTTTGTATACGGGTAAAAAAGGCTTGCGATTACGACTAAAATACCAAGCGGACGATTATAAATACCCGTTGGTTATTAGGCTTGATTTTAACGAAGTAAAGAAGATAGGGAAAAAGATACTGACTCCACTAGTTACAAAGTTTCCGGTCGTAATTTTTCCACTGATAATCCATCTAACAGATACGGAGATCTTAACCGAAAAACTCTGTGCTTTATTAACTCGAGGGAAAGGAAGGGATTTCTATGATGCTTGGTTTTTACTGGAAAGAGGCATAAAAATTGACACCGAATTATTAAAAGAAAAACTAAAGGAAAGAGGGAAAAAATTTAAAAGGGAGGAGATCTTGAAAAAAATAAAGAACTATCCTCAAAAACAGCTTATTCAAGATCTTTCCCAATTTTTACCCGCGTCACAAAGGAAAGCTATTCTTGTATTAAAAAACAGCTTGAAAAAGAGCCTTTCTAGATTTCTCCACCCATCAGGCTGAAAATTGCTAAAGTCAGGGCGACCAAAATCACTGTGTAGTAATAAAGCCAGGGTTTTTTGGTGCGGTAAAAATGGTAGAGAAGACCGAAAGTTATTAAGCCACCAAGGAAATAGGCGACTAGGGGAGTCCGGTAAAAAAATATTCCTATACTGACAAAAACGACTGCTAAAGGTACGGTCATATAAATAGCTTTATAAAGCGTCTTCAGTTTTGATTTGAAAACAAACCAAGAGATTATTGCAATGACAAAGACAAACAGAAAGTGTTTTAATGGTGGATACCATTGCCAGGCTCTATTTATATCAACCGCAATAAAAAGTTTTATAAACCAATCGATTAGGCTTTGGAAGAAAAAATCAAAAAGAAAAGTAAGATTTAAGAGAATAAAACCGCCTCCGGCCACTGCAAGGGCTGACAAAATATTTTTAACCAGAGGATTTTTGAGCATTAAGTGCGGTGTCTGTTTGAAAATATCCGAACGGAACTCTCTGGGCTCGGCGGGCGGAAGGGGGGTGTGGGAGGAATTCCGCCCGCCTCGCCTTGCCTGCCCGACCGAAGCGGTGCGTAGGCGGGAAGCGGAAGCGGAAAGGGCGATTTCAAGTTTTTCTTTGGCGGCAAATTCTTTCACTTAGGATAATGTGATAAAGAGAACCCCGGCAATCATTATCGCCGCCCCCACCAATCGTTCCCTGATGTCTTTTTCTTTGAAAAACAAGTGGCCAAATAAAACACTCATGATCGCACTAGTTCGTTTAATTGAGATTACATATGCCACAAACGTTAAGCTTATTGCGGTCATTTGGAATATCAATGTTAAGGCACTGAATAAGCCGATTGGAAATAACGCTTTATAGTTTGTACGAATGTTTTGAATGCTTCCTCTTGATTTATATAACATAATCGGGAGCATAACCAATACTATAAAAATATTTACAGAAATAGCCCAAAAAATAGGAGAAGAATTTTGAACGCCTATTTTGTCAAAATTAGAAGTTATGCTCCATATAAAAGCCACAAGCAACATAAGTTTTGGTCCTGTTTCTTTCAGAAGAGCGCGAAATGGAACTAAATATCCTTCGTGCCTTTGTTTGATATTCAAGGTATAAGACCCCAAAACGATTAGTAGCACTCCAATCAGGCCAAAAAAGGTTGGGAACTCACCTACGATCAAAGGTGATGTTAGCAACAGAAATAAAGGGGTGAACGTTACCATTGGAACTGTTATAGATAAGTCCGAATGTTTTATTGCTTTCATGTAAAATATCGTTGCAATAACATTGAGGGAACCGCTAACGAGCAATGCCAACCAAAACCTATTTTCCAAAGACGGAATTTCAATAAAAAACAATAGCGGGAGCAAAAAGGGTAAAGCGAAAAATCTCAATGACCAAGATACGACATACTCGTCAATATTTTTTAAACTCTTTTTACTGAAAACATCTTTCAGTGATTCAAATAAGGCAGTAAAAAATGAAAATAGAATCCAGAGCATAATTTTAGTTACTTGATTAATTCTTCAATAGACACATCTAACGCTTTGGCGATTTTAGCTACCATTTGAACACCCGGTTTTGTTACAAAATCGCCCTCGATTTTGGCGAGAGTGGAGTATTTAAGTTCAGCTTTCCGCGCCAAATCGTCCTGGCTCAAACCTTGCTTAGTCCTTAACCTTTTTATGTTTTTCCCAATTGTTGCCATAGTATCCAAGTTTTGATAGTATAAAAATATGTTATACTTTTATCTGTAAGATTATGATAACGAATTTTTTGATTTTATTCAAGAAAAGCCCACTTCTGGCGTTCCGCTTTGCGGAACAAAGACAAAAAATTCAATTTTGCGCTTAAAATCGGCTGACGAGCCCTCGCACTTGTCCCTCGTAGCTCGAAGAGCGAAGTGGGAGAGGGCGAGCCAAACGCTTCTTTTTCCAACTGGCGGAGGAGGTGGGATTCGAACCCACGCGAGTCTTGCGACTCAGGAGTTTAGCAAACTCCCCGAATTGACCAGCTATCGGACTCCTCCTTATTTAAATTTTATCAAAAATTGTGCCCCGAAGAGGAGTTGAACCTCTACGCCTTGCGGCATACGCTCCTGAAGCGTACCTGTCTGCCAATTCCAGCATCGGGGCTTTAATTATTTAAATTATAACATTTAAGAAGATTATTTTTTCTTTTTCTTAGCGATTTCCCAGAAGTACCAGAAGATTTGTTTTTGCATTACACTTAATAATCATCCAAAACTCTTATAGAATCTAAAATTATTAAATTAAAAATTCCATCTGGGTCAGTCGGTTCTGCTTGTACTCCAAAACCAGGACGAAACCAATGATTAAAAGATTTAATTTTTGAATAAGAAATAGGGCCTATCAAATCTTCATAATATGTTCCTTGGTAAAAAGCCCGGGTATCACCAAGAGGCGTTCTAATAATAATTGTTCTTGGATAATCCGTATCAGAAGCTTTTTCAAGAATTTTATATTTTGGATCAGCCATAGCGGCAAAAACAATAATATCCATTTGGCCATAATCTACCTCTTGAGCTTTTTGATTAATAATCGTGATCTTATCTTTTAATCCTAATTTTTCTATAACCTTTCTAGCTATTTCAGCTCGATAAGGGATTTTTTCTACTACGTGGATATGGGCTTTGGTTTTTTGAGCATACATTATGGCTGAAATCGGAAGCCAGCCACCGCCTATCATACAAATATTTTTCACATCAGGCGCCGATGCTTCTGATTTAATAATTTCCATGTCAGTGAGTTTTTCATAACGTTTATAATAAGGAAAAGATTCAAGATATACCTCTCCTTTAATAATCTTATTAGCTGTATCTTCTTCCAATATTCCTTCATAGTCGCCAAAAATTTTTTGTAATTTTTTTAATTCATCTTTTAATAATAATTTATCTAAAGGTGCCAACTCCACTATTTGGTGAGAACGAGAAAGTTCGGTGTTAAGTTTTTTTCTTTCTAAGACAAATTGCTCCAACAGTTGACCTAATCTGATTTTTTCTGCTTTTGTTTTTGGGTTTTCTCTTAATAAAGTCACAATTTTTTTAAATGGTTCGTCTCCTTTTAATTCATAGTCTTTAAATTCATGGGTAGATCCTTCAATAGTAGAAAGTCGTCCAAATTTCATCTGAGATGGGTTTAAAGCAGAATGAATAACTCTAAGGAATTTATACTGAGGAATATCACCGCATGAATGGGCGGTAACTGTGACCTGGACTCCATTTTCGTCTCTGGTGCCGTTATAGACGCAAACAGTACACCAAGAGTCTCGCCAAGGTATGATTCCGTTTTCGTCATGTGGTTTTATTTTACCCAAAAGCGGGTGAGGTGCTGCATCTATACTCTTTTCGTAGTTGCTTGCATCAAGAGCAATTGGCCTGCCAAATACTACCATTTCTCCTGCTTCTGTCAATCTATGTAAAAAATGTATCATTTTTTTTCCACGAAGGTGAAAATCAGGAGGAGCTATAGCTCGAATTTGAAGAATGTTTTCAATATTTTCTTTGTGAGGAAGATTTTCAATCCTTCTTCCACCAAGTTCTTCAGACATATGACATGAATTATAATGATAAAATTAACTTAATGCAAAAATATTGTACTATTTATCTCGTTCGTCATGGCGAAACTGACTGGAATAAGAAAAAATTAATCCAAGGAATAACCGATGTCCCTCTGAATAAAAAAGGGGAGAAGCAGGCAAAAGAACTGGCTCAAAAATTAACACACGTGAGATTTGATGCGGTTTTTTCTTCGGATTT
>Ga0210024_1001463_pt1 | contig 21400 bp, 16 predicted proteins | sample CryGeymeta201525_FD_183988 | JGI IMG/M metagenome (GOLD analysis project Ga0210024, IMG submission 183988) | Groundwater microbial communities from Crystal Geyser aquifers in Utah, USA - Crystal Geyser metaG 2015-25 (SPAdes) (version 2) | ecosystem: Environmental > Aquatic > Deep subsurface >...
GTCTGCCATGGGGGCTTGCCTGAGGTCCGGACCTTGGCCCCCAGTGCGGCCTCAGTTCCTGCCTGCCAGATCTCCTGGTAGGTAAGTGGCTTGGAGGCGTCTCTCAGTACGTCGTGCGCCAAGTCGAGGAAGGAGTATGTCGCGATGTGGAGTCCTTGTGGGTGTAGGTTCTGCAAAGGCGGGCAAGTGGCACATGCCTGCCGTTCACCAGATGGCAGTCACATGTGGGTACGACCGTATCCGGCTGTCTCTGGTGACGAGCGGCGCACCCAGAAACCGGGCCGTGGCAACGATGATCCGGTCGGCAGGATCCGAGTGGAATGGCTCCGGGAGGGTCACCGTGAGTCGGGCAATCTCGTTGTCGATCGGCACGAACTGCAGGAACGACAGGCGCTCGCAGCGGCTCACCCACACGTCGCTGTCCACGGTCAGCGACAGTCTGCCCTTACGGGTCAGCATGTAGATCTCCCCTGTGCTGATGGACGAGACGTAGACCTGATTCTCGCCACAGGCTGCCGCGATTGCGTCGCGGGCTTTCGCTGACAGGAGTCCGGGGGAGTCCACGTGCCAGATCCAGGCGTGGGTGTCGAGGACGATCACTCCAGGGCCTCCCACGCCTCTCCAACCGGCTCGAGGGGATCGTCGTAGTGTTTCACCAAGCCGCGCATCTCGGCCAATAGGCGCTGATCGTCATCGCCTACGGGAACGACCTTGACGACCGGCTTGCCGCGGTCGGTCACCCGAATCTGGTCACCGGTCTTCTCGACCATGCGGAAGTACTCGAATGCCTTGGGCTTGAACTGGGACTTGGGGACGTCGATTGTCTTCATGTCCGGTCCTCCCGAGCGGTCGTGGCTGCCATCTGCATAACAGGACCGCTTGATAGGACTATAGACCGGAACACCGTCGAAGGCAAGCACCGCCACTCCCGAAGGGGGCGCGCGCGACACGACCCGACCATGGCGGACTTGACCGCAGCGAAGTCGAAGGCTAACATGCGGCGGATGAACCACCCGCGCATGTCCCCCTCTCTCTCCATGAGCAAACGCACCCCCCTGTCACCACGCGGCCGAGTCGGCGCGCTGACCGCAGTCGTGGCTCTTCTGAGCGGAGGCAACGGTATGGCCCTCGAAATCAGCAACAGCCGGTACACCCTCGCCTGGCGCGAGGCAGCGCGCACCTTCGCCCTTGGCGACGTCGCGACCGGCCGGCAGTTTGCGGCCGACGGCGTCTTCGCGAAGCCGGTTGCGGGCACCGAGTCGGTCTCGGTTCGCGACAAGGTGTGGGGCGCGGGCACGGCCTTGGAGATTGAGTTGGTTGGTGGCGGCAAGGCACGCCTTGCTTTGTTCGAGGGGCTGCCGTTCGTGCTGGTCCAGCAGACGTTGAGGAATGAGGCGGGTGAGGCGGCGGCGGTCAACAAGGCGGGGCAGGTCTCTCTGCGCCTGGACTTCGGGACGGAGGACGTCGCCGACCTGCGCGCCATGGGCACGGCTGGGCTGACGGGCGTGTCGCGCGAGGCGAACCCCGGCAGCTACGCATTTCTATCTGTGGCCGATCCGGCAACGCGGAGCGGCGTCGTCGGCGGCTGGCTGACTCATGAACGCGGCAGTGGCGTTGTGTTCAGCGACGCGCGCGCAGGGAAGCCGCAGCTCGAGGCGCGCGTCGACTACGGTGACCTGCAGGTGCCTGCCGGCGCCGAGGTCGAGCTGGAGACGTTCGTCGTCGGCTGGTTCGACGATGTCCGCGCGGGGCTGGAGGCGTACGCCGACGCGGTTGCGCGGCAGCAAGGCATTCGGCTGCGACCGCTGCCGGTCGTCTACTGCACGTGGTACCACGCGGGCGCGTCCGACGAAAAGCGGCTGCTGGCCAATGCGGAGTTCGCGCGGGAGCATCTCGCGCCCTACGGCTTCTCCGTCGTGCAGATCGACGACGGGTGGCAGGCAGGCGTCAGCAACAACGGGCCCAACCGCAACTTCACCACCCACGCGCCCAATGGGCCGTACCGCTCGGGGATGAAGCAGACGGCGGACAGCGAGAAGGCGCTGGGGCTGACACCCGGGATCTGGTTCATGCCCTTCGCGGGGACGGCCGACGATCCGTTCTTCGCCGACAAGCAGGACTTGTTCTACCAGCTCGACGGCAAGCCCTACGAAGCGCGCTGGGGCGGCACGTGCTTGGACCTCACCAACCCGAAGACGCAGGAGTACCTCCGCTCGGAGGTGCACCGACTGGCGCACGAGTGGGGCTACGGGTACTTCAAGATGGATGGCTTGTGGACAGGCGCCGGCGCCAAGCTGCTCTATGTCAACTCGTCGTACCAGGAAGACGACCTGGGTGTGCCTACTCGCCACGACCCGTCGCTGACGCCCATTGAGGCGTACCGCACCGGGCTGCGGCTGGTGCGCGAGGCGGCGGGTGACGACGTGTTCTTCCTGGGCTGCTGTGCCAACCAGAACATGCGGTCCTTCGACGGCGCGTTCGGTCTCCTCGACGCGATGCGCATTGGCCCCGACAACGGCACCGATTGGGACGCGCTGCTTCGCGGGCCGACCTTCGGCGGCCGCGTCTATTTCCTCAACAAGCGCGTCTGGTACAACGACCCCGACCCCGTCTACGTACGCCCCAGCGTGCCGTTGGCGCACGCGCGCGCGCTGGTGTCATGGGTGGCGCTCACCGGGCAGCTCAACGCCAGCAGCGAAGACTACGCCCGACTCCCGCCGGAACGCGTGGACCTGCTCAAGCGCTCGATGCCTTCCCACGACCTGAAGACGGTCCGACCGGTTGACTACCTGGAGCACGACCCCGCGCGAATCTGGGTCTTGACCGATCTGGGCAACCGGCCGCGGCAAGACGTGGTCGGGCTCTTCAACTGGGACGCCTCGAAGAGCGTGCACGTATCGACGCCGCTCGACCGGCTTGGCCTGGCCGGCGACGCCACGTGCGTCGGCTTCGACTTCTGGGCGAACCAGTTCGTGCCGCCGTTCAGCGGGACGCTCACAGCCGACCTCCCGGCGGCAAGTTGCCGTGTGCTGGCCCTGCGCCAGACCGCCAGCCACCCGCAGGTCGTGAGCACCTCCCGGCATATCACGCAGGGCGTGGTCGATCTTGCCTCGGAGCGATGGGAGGTCGAAGCCAGCGACTTGACGGGCGTCAGCCGCGTGGTCGCCGGTGACCCGTACGAACTGAGGCTCGTGGTCCCGACCGGTGAGGACTCGTGGCTCGCCCGCGAGGTGACGGTGCAGGGTGTGCCCAATACGCGCGCAGTGGTCGCCCAGGACGGCCCCAAGGTGCGGGTGAAGATCGACCCGCCGGGCAGCGGCGAGGTGCGCTGGCGGATCCGGTTCGAACGCGGCCGGGTTGAGGTTCCCCCGTCTCGCCTCGTTACCGACCTGCGCGCCGAGGCCAACTACAAGCGAGTCACGCTGAGCTGGCACGGCGACTCCGATGGCGGCTTCCGCGTGACGCGGACGGGGCCGGCCGGCGAGCGCACGGAGGAGATCGCCGAAGCTGCCTACGAAGACGCCGACGCCGCTCCTGGCCAGCGGTACAGCTACGCCGTTCAGTCGCGCAACTGGGAGGGGCAGCTCTCCGAACCGGCAACCGTGGCCGCAACGCTGCTGGCAATGCCGCAGCGCCCGCCGCTCCCGCCTGCACCCGACGTCCACCTCTCCGACGTAACGCCGGTAGTCGCCCACACCGGCTGGGGGACGATCGGCAAAGACAAGTCCTGCCAGGGCAATCCGCTCACGCTCGACGGCACGACGTACGCCAGAGGCATGGGCGTCCACGCCTTCTCCGAGTTGGTCTACGCGCTGCCCAAAGGCGTCAAGCGGTTCGTCGCCGTGGTCGGCATCGACGACGAAATGAAGACCGACGTCCGCGCCAGCGTCGTCTTCCGCATCATTGGCGACGTCAAGGAAATGGGCGAGCAACCCACGGTCCTCGCCGAGAGTCCGCCCCTATCCAGCGAGACATTGCGCACCTGGTGCTTCGACCTCGCCCTCCCCGAGCGCCTCAAGGAACTCCGACTGCTCGTCGACGACGCCGGCGACGGCATAGCGGCCGACCACGCCGACTGGGCAGCCGCGGGGTTTGTGGGTCAGTAGGAGACCGGCTCATCCGTTGCCGCCCAGAATCCGTTGGTGGCCGGTGCCCGAGGAAGGTCCCCAACGGATTCAAGGCGGCAACGGAGGCACTTGCCTTGTCGCTACTTCTTCGGGATCTTCGGCTCTGCCAGCATCTTGAGGAGCGCCTTGCCCTTGTTCTGCAACTCCCCGTTGCTCTTCGCGAGTCCCTGGATGAGACCCTGGTCGTCGATGACTACGAGCCACCGCTGCGGCAGCAGTGTGTTGAGTGCTCACCACACGCCCACGGGTGAAGTTCTGCGAACTTCCACTTCGGTGTATTCCTAACCTTCGCGAGTACAAAGACCAACTACGACATCTACGCCGTCCTATTCGGCCAGCGCCCGCCCTTCGCGTATGACGACCCCAAGTTCACCGCTGCGGGACCCGCCACCAAGACCGTGAAGATCCCCCGCGGCGTGGGCACCATCCGCCTCGACGGCAAGCCCCAGTGGTTCTACGCCAACGCCCCCAAACAGTACCCGGGCGACCTCGTCGTCCTGCCGAAGGTCGACGGCACCGGCTACGTGCTGGAAGCCGCCCTCCCCTTCGAGGCGTTCGGTTTCCAGCCCAAAGACGGCCAGCACCTCCTCTTCGACCTCGCCCTCGACAACAGCACCGACGGCAAGTCCCGCGCCTGCCAGCTCATGTGGAACGGCATTGCGCGGAACTCGGGGGATCGGACGCATTGGGGGCGGGGGGTGTTGGGGAAGTAGGCGCGAGTGCTCAGTTCCGGCCCGGGTGCGATCGGCTGCTCCGCGCGTACCGGCCGATCAACGACCGCACCTACGGCGTCCTCGCCCTGGACAAGCGCGGCGGGGAGTCGCTGCGGTTTGGTGCGGGGCTGGTCTTCCAGGTCGGGCAGTAGAGTGGGCCGTGCCCGGGAATCCGGCGCCAGATGGGCAGACTGCGACCTACGCCGCCGTGGTCAAAGCCGAGGACCAGCGCGGGAACCAAGCAGCCAGCAGCCCGCTCACGCTTACCGTGCAACCCGCCGCCAGCCCGGTGGCAGGCGCGCCGGAATTTCAGGCGCGCGCGCCGAGTTGGGTCGGCACTTGACTGCCGGACCCTGAGAAGCTGCAATCATGCGCCATTCGTATCGGAACTGGCCGCAGTGCCGAAAGGGGCCGGAAGTCTGGCGACTTCCGCTACGTGTGCTTGCCGCTTCGTTGGCAAAGGAGTAACACCATGAGCCGCTTCGATCTTCCCCCGCGACGACTTCGCCGTCCCAGCCTCCTCGCCGTCGTTGTCTTCCTGGGGTTCGCCACCACCGCTGGCTGGAGCGCCGATATCCAGTGGACTGGCGCGGCGAGCGACGGCAAGTGGAGCACGCCGGGCAACTGGTGGGGGGTTGTTGTACCCGGCCCCAGTGACAACGCGCTGTTCAGCACCTTCGTCGGGTCGCAGACGGTCATCGCCGACGGGAACCCCACCGTGGCGGGCCTCACCGCCGGCAGTGGCACGAGCCAAGTGACCCTGAACGTGCCCTCTGGCAGCACGTTTACACTTTTCGGCCCGGGAACGGTCACCGGCGGCTCCAACATATCCCTCGGCGGCGGGATCTTCAAGAACACCGGCACGTTGACCGTCAGCGGGGGGCAGTTGCGGTTGATGAATGGGGTGATACTCAACCAGGGCGACGTGACCCTCCAGAACAGCGCCATCGTCAGCTAGTGGGGCGGCACGGTCGCAGGCTCGGGCACGTGGCGGCTGGAAAGTAACAGCGCGTTTGACGCGTCGGACACGTCGGGCGAAGCGCACTTCACCGGGACGCTCGTGGTCACCAATGGCTACGTCAACGTCCCGTCGGGCATCACCTTGGTGCTAGAGTCGGGTTCCTTGCTCGCTTTGGAGGGCGGGGACGTCAAAGGCGGTGGGACGGTCCAGGTGACGAACGGGGCGGAGTTGGCGGGCACCGGCGGTATCGTCGGCACGCTCAAGAACGAGGGAACGGTCAGCCTCGGCTACGGAGACGCCCTCAACCCGTGGTATGGCTACCAACAGGGTCCCACCGGGATCTTGCAGGTCTACATTCGCGGCACGGGCTCGGGCAACTACGGGTGGCTCTTTCTGAACCAGGTTCCGGCTACGTTGGCCGGCAACCTGAAGGTCATCCTCGAGGGTTACACCCCTTCCGTGGGTGACTCGTTCCGCTTCCTCTGGACGAAGGACTCGACGATCAACGGCTGGCCCACGTCCTTCGACTTCCCGCTTCTCGGTGGCGGTAAGGAGTTCGCCGCGACCAAAGAAGGCACGGACACCGGCCGGCTGATCGTGCAGTCCACGGGGTCCGTCGACTTGTCGCTGACCAAGACCGCCAGCACCACCACGCCCACCGTCGGCGACAACGTGACGTTCACGGTCTCCGTGAAGAACTCCGGCCCCGACGCGGCCACCACGATTACGATCACCGACAAGCTTGCTTCCGGGCTGGACTTCGTCTCGGCGATCCCCACCCCCAGCAGTGGCTCCTACGACGCCAACTCCGGCGACTGGACCATCAGCAACCTGGCGAAGGACGCCACCGCTACGCTGCAGCTCGTGGCGAAGGTGACCAGCATTACCGCGGTCGTCAACGAAGCGAAATACACCACCAGCACGCCGGGCGATCCCACCCCCCCAACGACCCCGAAGGTGACTCTGGTGCCGAAGCCCAAGCCCCAGGAAGCCGATGTGTATGTCACCAAGACGGTGGACGACGACACGCCGCGGCCGCTGGACTCGGTGAAGTTCACCGTCACCGTCGGGAACAACGGCCCGGATGCCGCCACCGGCGTGGTGGTCACGGACACGCCGCTGAGCGATGGTCTGAGCTACAACTCTGCCATGCCCAGTCAGGGCACGTTCAACAAGGACAGGTTCGTGTGGACCGTCGGCGGGCTGGCGGTCGGGCAGACGGAAACGTTGGTGCTCGATATGACCGTCTCCCGCGCGGGCGAGCATGTGAACCGTGCCGAGGTGACCTCTTCCTCGCCGACCGATCCCAACCCCGGGAACAACGAAGACGAGATGGGCGTCTACGCCGAGCAGGCTGACCTGAGCGTGACCAAGACCGTGGATGACAACACGCCCTACAACGGCCAGACGGTCACCTTCACCGTCACGCTGAAGAACGACGGTCCCGACGGCTCGGGGCAGGTCAAGGTGAAAGACCTGCTGCCGGCGGGGCTGACCCTGGTCTCCGCCACGCCCAGCGAGGGCTTGTACGACAGCTCCACCGGCCTGTGGTCGGTGAATGCCCTGCGGAACGGCTTCACCGCGACACTCACCCTCGTCGCGAGCGTCTCCCAGTCCGGCACGCTGACCAACACGGCGCAGGTCTGGCAGGCGGCGAAATACGACCCCGACTCCGCCGCCGGGCAACAATGTCGAGGCGGAAGACGACCAGCAGACCGTCACGCTCACGGCGCCGGTCACGGCGGATCTCCGGGCGGCGATGACCGCGGACAAAGCGACAGGCGACCTGGGCGCGGCGGTCAGGTTCACCCTCACCGTGACCAATGACGGTCCCGAGACCGCCACCGGGGTCACGGTGAAGGACCTGCTGCCGAGCGGGTTGACGTTGGCGTCGGCGACGCCCAGTGCCGGGACGTACACCAGCGGCACCGGAATCTGGAGTGTTGGCTCGTTGACCAACGGCGCGACGGCGACGCTGACCCTGACCGCGACGATCGCCGGCGCTGGCACGCTTACCAACACGGCACAGGTGCAGTCCTCCGCCGCCTACGATCCGGACTCCGCCGCCGGCAACAGCGCCGCCGCGGAAGATGACCAGGCGACGGTCACCGTCACCGTGGGCCTCGGCGTGACCGGCGTCGCACCCGACAACGGCAAGCAAGGGCAGACCTTGAACGTGACCCTTGCCGGAAAGAACTTCCTGTCCGGCGCGTCGGCCGACTTCGGCGCCGGGGTCACAGTGAACCAAGTGAACGTCGACTCGGCGACGCAGTTGACGACAAACGTGACCCTCGCCACCAACGCCGACTTGGGCAAGCGCGATGTGACGGTGACCAACACGGACGGCGGCTCTGCGACGCTGACCAACGGCTTCGAGGTGACCGACGGGACCCCGCCGTCCGTCCTCGGCTGCACCGCGCGCGGGCGGAGCGGTCTGGACATTCAATTCAGCGAACCGGTAAATCAGACGGAGGTGCTGGACAAGGCGAACCTCGACCTCCGCGCCCCCGCCGACAGCTCGACCCCGGTGGACCTGACCAACGCGGTGCTGACCTACGACGCCGCCACCAATACACTGAAGGTGGATGGGCTTGACCTGCCGCCCGGCCGCACGTACCAGGTGACCCTGAGCAACGTCCGGGACCTGGCCGACAACGTCGGTGATCCCAGCGCGTGCTCGTGCAACGGCACGGTGCCGGCGCTTTGGACCCACCTGTTCCCCGAGGGACTCAGCCTCATCACGATCCCTTGGGAGTGCAGCCAGATCAACCCCGCGAGCCTGTTTAACTTGTCGCCGGCGCAGTTCCGGATGGCCGACTGGGGGACGACCCGCGGTGGCGAGCCGGGGAACTACGTCTACTTCGACGGCACCACTCCCCGCTTCGAGTTGGGCGAAGGCCGCTGGATCAACCTGACCGAACCGACGCTTGCCGCGCTTGGCGAGGGTCAGGCGGAGGCGGCGCCCACCGGCGCGCCGTTCGTGCTGCCGGTCAACAAGGGTTGGTTCCTCATCGGCAATCCGTGGCTCGAAGACCTGCCGTGGTCGTTGGACCAGATTCGCGTCCTGGAGGACGGCGTGGACAGGGGGAGCTTGGCGAACCAGCTCAACAAGACCTTCGAGCAACGACTGGTCGAGCCGTACTGCTATCCGTGGGACGGTGAGTACAAGTTCACCTTCGACCCGGCCTATGCGCGTTACCTCGTCCCGGGCCCGCGAACCGGGATCAACGACACACTGAAGACCTACGCTGGCGCGTTTATGCACATCAACCGGGACAACCTCTCGTTGTCGTTCGCGCCGGCAACCACCGCTCGGAATGCAGCGGCTGTTTCCCGAGACGCCGCGCCGGCGGCGGGTTGGACCGTGTCGCTGCAAGCGATGAGCGGCGACTTGAAAGACGCCGCCCTGTTCGGTGTGAGCGACGCGGCCGGTCGGGCGGGCGCTGTGCCCTTCCAGGCCAAGAAGCCCCCGCAAGTCTCGGCACGGTGGCTGGAACTCGCCCTGACGGACGACGCCCTTCGGGCGTGCAACCAGATCGACACCCGCGCGGCGGCTGGTCCTGTCACCTGGCGCGCCGCCGTGCGCAGCAGCGAGCCGAACCGCGAGGTGGTGTTGACTTGGCCGGATCTGTCAAGCGTGCCGCGCGACGCGAGCCTGATCCTCGTGGATGAGCTGACCGGCAAACGCCAGACCATGCGCACCACGGCGAGCTATCGGTTCCGCACCGGCGCCGCCGGCGAAGTGCGGACGTTCCGCCTCGAAGCGGCGCCCGCCGGGGCCGGCCGACTGATTGTCACCGGCGTCACGGTGACGCCGACGCGCAGCGGCTTCGCGCTCCAGTACACCCTCAGTCAAGACGCCGAGGTGGCGATCCGGCTGGTCTCGCCGACGGGCCGCGCCGTGGCCACGCTCAGCGCCACCCGCTCGCGCGGTGGGCCGAACGTGGCGGCGTTGCCGACTCGCACCGACGCCGGGCAAGCGTTGCCGCGCGGCGTCTACCTCGTCGAACTGCAAGCCGCCGCCGAAGACGGCCGGCGCGCAAAGGCCGTGCGGTCGGTGGCGGTGCGGTGAGACCACACCCTCGGACTGATCCGACCGATCTGTGACCGATCCGTCTAAAGTGCCCTTTCGACCCAAGGGAGGCTCCCATGAAACCCACTGCCCTCTTCCTGTTGACCCTACTTTTGCCCGCGACCGCCCTCTGCCAGGAAGCCCAGGTCGTCGCCACCATCACCGGTGTGGAACGATTGGTGCAGGTCCAGCGCGCCGGCACGATCACCTGGGAGAACGCCACGTTGGGCACGTCACTGCGACCGGGTGACCGGATTCGCACCGGTAAGCGCAGCGGCGTCGAGTTCACCTTTCGTGATGGGAGTCCCGCCCGGTTGGCGGAGGCCGGTCTGGTGGTCATCGACGCCAGCCGGCGCGTGCGCTTGGAAACAAGCCTGCTGTGGGGCGACTTCCAGGCCGCGGGCCACATCGAGGCGGGCGACCTGCAAGTCGACATCCAGCGCGGCCGCTTTCTGATCGGCGAAGAAGAGGGCGCCGATCCGCGGGGGCGGGTGCAGCTCTTCCAGGGCGCGGCAACCGGGCGGCGCGGCGGCGCGGCCTTTCCGCTCTACCCCAACCCGCGCGCGGAACGCTTCGCCGGCGGAACCGCTCAGCCGTTCTTCCATCGGTTCCCCACGGGGCTCAACTCTGCCGGTCTCCCCGGTTCGCGGCTGCATGAGGCGGCACGGCTCAACTCCGACCGCATCTTAGGCGACACGCTGTTCCGCCAGGACGAGCAGACCCTCATCGGCGCCCAGGCGGAACCGGAGACGCTGATCCTGCTCGACCCGCTCCGGCCGCCCGACAAACCCACGCTGCGGGCGCCTTCCCGGGCGCCCCAGCAGCAGGGCTACTTCGCACCGCGATTCGACGGCAACCTCATCGGCTACAAGTCCAACCACGGCGGGTTCGTGGGCGCCCGGTTGCGGGAGTACGGCGTCTACGGCGGGCACTTCTGGGAAGCCGCCGTCACGCCCTCGTCGGTGTTCGACGGCGACTGGTCGCTGGAGCTGAGCGAGCTGAACGTGACGCTGCACGATGAGCGGTTCGGGGACGTGACCATCGGCCGGCAGCGGTACCTGCACGGGCCGGTGCAGAACACCGTCGTCGGCACGCTGATGCGCCAGGGCGGTCGCGACGTGCAGGACGGGGTCACCTGGCAGCCCGCCCTGACCGACCCGCGCCTGGGCGTGGTCGCTTCCTACTTGATCGACGCCTTTCCCGCCTCGCTCCCCGGCGGCGTCAGTGGCCGGCAGACGGGCTGGTACCTGCGCGGCGCCTACCAGACGGATACCGGCATCCTCGGGCTCAGCGCCACCGAGAACATCCTGGCGCCTCGGGTCGGGATGACGGCCGACTTCACCATTCCAGCCATTCGCAACCGCCTCGACGTGTACGGCGAGCTCGGGAAGGACACCTTCGGCCGGGACGTGCGGACCCTGGGGACCTACTTCCCGGAGCTGTACGAGAAGTACGACCTCGACGTCTTCCTCGAGTACACCGACGCCGGCGACTTCGGGTTCACCTACAGCGACGAGATGCTGCTCCGCGCCTACCGCCCGCTGGGCAAGACGCGCTACGGCGTGGTCGCCGTGGACAAGCGCAGCGGGCAGACGCCGACGTATGGAGTCGGGCTGGTCCTCCAGATCGGGCAGTAGAGTGGGCGGCGCCCCCGGGCGGAGGCACGCGGCCGAGCTTGGCGGGGTCGGTGTGTTCGTCTGAGCACGGCCTTCACTCCCCAAGCTGTTTCACCGGCGGGGCAGCGCAGCCCTGGCGAAAGCAGCCACGAGGACGACGACGGGGGGCGGGCACGCCGAGACCGCCGACGAAAGGGCGTCGACGCGTTAACGACACAGATTCGGCAATCTGTGCTACGGCGACGGCGTTCTCGCCCCAGTCTGAAGCCCGTTCGCGAAGTGTTCGGCTGCTTGACGGAACTTCCGCCCTGCGGTACGGTGAGCGCATGCGTACCTTCTCGTCATATGGACCGGTCGATGAGCACGACCACTTCTGTGTGAAACGTGAGTCGTTGGTGGCTCGGTGCGTCGAGCAGCTCGTCGCGCCGGGGGACCGGGCGGGCGGCCACTTCTTCACCCTCTGGGCGGCGCGGCAGACCGGGAAGACCTGGCTCATTCGCCAGGCAAAGGCACGGATCGAGCGCGAGTATCCCGACCAGTTTATCGTCGGCGAGATGTCGGTGCAGGGCGTTATCATGCAGGACGAGGAGCCGACCGACCGTTTCCTGACGTCGGTCCCAACTCTCTTCCGGGAAGGGTTCCACCTCAAGCTCGAATCGCCCCCCGCAGATTGGGACAAGCTCAAGGGCCTCTTCAGCAGGGACGCCGGTCTGTTCGACAAGCCGGTCATCCTTCTGCTCGACGAGTTCGACAGCCTGCCGCAGAAGGTGATCGACACCCTTGTGGGTCTGTTCCGGGACCTCTAGCGGGGGGAGACCGATTGACAGATTCGGCAATCTGTCGCTACGGCGGCGCCGACAGGGACTTCCGCAATGCAGAAGCTGGGCATGAGCGTGAGGTGCCTCCGTAGGGTAAAGCTTCGGCTTTGCCGCGCCTCGTCTAACGCACCCGCGCGACGGCAGGTCAAGGGCGACAAAGCTGGAGCTTTGCCCTACGGGGCGTGGCGTTTCGTGGTTCGGGATACAATCCCGGCTGTAAGGAGAACATCGACCATGGCACCTCGAATCGTGATCCACGTGCTGGCGCTGATGCTGCTGAGCTCCTGGACTCAGGCTGCCGAGCTTGTTGTCGACCAGGCGGCGCCCGCCGACGGCGACGGTTCGGCGGCGAAGCCATTCAAGACAATTGGCGAGGCGGTGAAGATCGCCAGCGGCGGCGACACCATCACCGTTCGCGCGAGCGTTTACGCGGAGAGCGTTGCCTTGTCTCAGTCCGGCACGGCCGAGCAGCCGACGGTGCTGAGGGCGGTGCCGGGGCAGCGGGTGATTGTGTCCGGCTTCGTCTCGATCACCGGTTGGCAGCCGTATCGCGACGAGGTCTACACCACCACGGTTGACTGGCCGGCGCGCGACCTGTTCGTCGGCTACCGAATGCAGCCCGTGTCGCGCTGGCCGGACCTCAACTCGCCCTGGCGGCAAGTGAGCGAGATCGATGCGAACGCCGGGACATTGCGCGACGGGCAGGGGCTGACCGGCGACAAGCTGCTGGAACCGGTGGCAGCGAAGCCGGCGGGCGCGCGTCTGTACCTGTACGTGAAGGCTGGCAACACGTTCTCCGAGGCGCCGTTTTCGGGGCTCGACCTCGCTGCCGGGACACTCGCGACCCCCGACCCGCGGCGGTTGGGTTCACTCCGAGGTGAGGGCAACCGCTACCAGCTCACCAACCATGTCGACCTGATCTGCAAACCCGGCGAGTGGGCGTACGAACCGTTGGACGAGAAGCGCACGCGCCTCTACTTCCGACCCCGTGACCCAGCCGACCTAAGCCACACGCAAGCGCGACGACCGGACCAGCGGCTGGTGTACGTCGGGCACTGGAGAGACACGGTCGCTCACGTGCGCGTCGAAGGGCTCGAAGTCACCGGCTGCCGCGGCATGGGCATTCAGGTCGGCAACACCGACCACGCAACCGTCGCCGGCTGCATTGTCCACAACAACGGCGGCAACGGCATCGCCGTGCGGCGGACGGCCTTCACCACGGTCACCGGCAACGTCGTCTTCGCCAACGGCAGCGGCGTGTCGGTCTGCTCCAGCCACGACGCGGTCGTCGAGAACAACGAGGTAGCCAGCAACATGGTGGACGGCATCGTCGTCGCCGGCAATGTCACCGGCAAGCCCGACGGCGAGCCCACTACGAAGGACGTGATCGTGCGCCGGAACTACGTCCACCACCACCTGCTTCTCGGCCATCCCGACAACTGCCAGACGTACCGCGGCGTGGCGAACCTGACCTTGGAGGACAACGTGTTCCTCTGGGGCGGGCAGGCGCTGATGACCGAGGAGACTGACCGGAGCACCATCCGCAACTGCGCCATCCTCGGCACCGCCGCCTACGCCGTCATCTTCGGTCACGGCAACGCCAGCGACTGGATCGTCGAGAACACCACCCTCGGCCTGGGCGGCTGGGGCAGCATCAGCATGACCGCCAAGGGCTACCAGCTTCGCAACAACCTCTTCTTCCAGAACACCCTCGGCCTGGCCGAGACCGCTGTCAGCGACTACAACCTGTACGCCCCCGCCTGGGAGAGCCAGCCGATGTGCCTGGTGTCCAAACCCAAGTGGCAGACCTTCCAGGACCCCGCCCAGGTCGCCGCTGCGATTGGTCAGGAGACCCACTCACTCCGCGCCGACCCGCTGTTCCGCAACACCCCGACGCGGCAAGCAATCATGGTCTGGCGCGACGAGAACACCTTGGACCGGCTCTTCGTGCGGCAGGCGGGCGCGCCAAAGCCAACCGACGGCTTTGCCATGGGCGACAACCTCGAGATCAACGGCGACGGCATCCTGCGTCGCGTCACGGCCGTCGCCGCCGACACGCTCACCTTTGCTCCGCCGCTGCCTGCACTGCCCCTGCGTGAAGCGATTCTCTGGAACTGGAAAGACGCCAAGAGCTGCACTCTGGACCTCCGCCCGCGCGAGGGCAGCCCAGCCCTCAAAGCCGGCCAAGCTGGCCGCCAAGCAGGCTGCACCCTCGACCTCCCCGCCTTCCAGCGAGGCGACTTCGATGCCGACGGCCGGCGCGACCTGCCAGAGCTGCCGGACGACGTGAAGGCCGCCTGGCCCAACCCGAATTCGTTGGTACTGCCGGTCGGGGGAGCGTGACGGGGGGGGGCCGGCCATCCGCTCACCCTCGCTGAGCCAAGAAGGACCTCTGATGACAACACCACCGCTTTTCACCCTCACCCTCCTGCTCGCCGTCGCCGCCTGCGCCGCCGCCGACCCGCTACCCAACGCTGGCTTCGAGGGCGGCGAGCAAGAGTGGGTCATCACCGAGAACGTCTCGCAGATCGTGGCCCAAGCTGCCCACACCGGGACCTTGGGGCTGCGGGTGGGGCGGGAGCGGTACAACCCGGCGGGGTCGTCGGTGACGAGCGTTCGGCTTCCGGTGACGCCGGGGCAGCAGCTTACGCTTCGGTTCTGGGCTCGGGGAAAGACGGCGACCAGCGGGGTCTACCTGTTCTTCTACACGGCTGAGGGGAAGACTGTGAGCGACCCGCAACTCAAGGCCAGCGGAGGCAACCCGATGTGCGCGGTGAAGGAGACCGACGGCGCGTGGCATGAGTATGCGCTTCCCGTGGCAGTGCCCGCGACGGCTGCGGGGGTCGCAATCTGGGTGCACGCCTTCTCGGGGTCGGTGGGAGTTACCGACTTCGACGACTTCGCGCTGACCGGCATTCCTGCCGAAGTGGCACCGCTTGTCCCAGTAGTTGGGGCCGTACACCGACCAGCGCGCGCCGTCGATGGTGGTGCCGTCGAACCCCTCCGCCAAAGTCTGCTTCCATTCGCCCGGCACGGGGGGGCGCTTGCCGAGCCAGTCCGGCAACACCAGCGGCGGCGGCAGGACCGCGCGGATCGAGTCCACCACGAGGACGCGCTCGCCCTCACCCGTTGCCGCAATCGCGACGCCGCTGGCCCGGTCGCTCTCGAACCGCGTGCCGCCAGGCTTCCGCTTGCCGGCTTCGTCCCAGGTCGCCATATCGCCGGCGAAGGGGAGCGTCAACTCCTCCTCGGCGCCCGGCGCCAACGGAGCCGCCGTCACGACCCACTCCGACGGTCGCCCCGGATTCTCTAGTCGCGCCTTGAGCGTCACCGGGGCTTGCCCGGCATTGCGCGCGTGGACGAGTACCTGAAGGTGGTCGCGCAGGTCCCAACAGCCGACTTCCGGCTTCAGCAAGGCGCTCGCGTCGGCGGTTCCCGCCGGAAGGGTCACCCGCAGCGACTGTCCCTCGGCGCCACCGACGAGCTCGGCCTGCGCCTTGCGCAGCACAAGGTGCTTTGCTGCGTCCACGGGAACGCCCTTGCCAAGCAACACGCCGGCCGGTGGTTTGGCGCGGACCTGATTCGGATCGACCGGCGGCTTGTCCCCGGGCGGCCCACCCGCCACCACCGACTCGATCCGGTAGGTCTGCACCTTGTCGGACTTGGCCACGAAGAGCAGCACCCGGGTCACCTTAGCCGGGTCGAGCGCATAGCCCGGCTTGCCCCAGGAGTAGCCGAAGTACACGCGCGCGGAGGCCGTTTGTCCGGGGTTCAGCCAGGTTGTCTCGCCATTCCAGGGGTTCGCCTGCCAGTCGCCGTCGTTGTCCACCCGCAACGAGAGGCCGCTCTTCCCCTCGCCGGTGTTGGCGACCTGTGCGTCCACATGCCCGAAGGCGGACAGGTCCCACACCGTCCCTTCCGGCAGCAGCACGATGCCGGGATAGGCGCTCTCGCCAGGCGCGCAAGTCACCTCCAGGGCTTTGCCTTTGGCGCTGTCCACGACCTTGTACGTCACCCCCGACTGACCGTCGTTGATTTTGATCCACGACTCCACGCCTGCGGCGCCGAAGTCGATGAGCGGCTTGTCCTCGGTCGCGCTGCTTGGGCTGCGCAGCGCGACCCACGCGAGCCCGAGGAAGATCGCCGGGGAGAGAGTTCCCCTGCGTGGTCGGATGGATTGTCGTGGCTTCATGGTGTGTTCTCCTTTGGAAACGTACTCCAGTCCGCGCCGTCTGTTGGACCCGGAACAGCCCAGCCTGCCCAGACGGGAGGTGCAAGACGACATGCTGGTCTGCACGCGCGGTAGCGCCTACCCGTCACCCGGTTCGGCCACCGACTGCCCCAGCGCCTTCGCCCACTGCCTCACCGCCACGAACTTCGGCGACTTGCTCTCGTCTTCATCACCGAACTGCAGCAGCCCCCAACTGCCCCACTTCGACCATTTCCCGACGCTGGAGAAGTTGCAGAACAGACCGCCGCCGGCGTCTCTCCAGCCATCGAGGTACTTGGTGTAGAGCGCGCCCATGCGTGGGTCGGCGTTGGCCTTGTGGAAGAGCTTGGTCAGGGCGTCGTTGTTCTCGCCGCCGGCAACGCCGACGAGGTGCTGACCGCCTTCGTAGGCGATTAGGGCAAGCCCGTACTTGTCGGCGATCTTCTTCTGGTCGGCGATCCACTTCAGGCTGTCCGGCAGGGCCTTCGTCTCCACGTGCTGGAAGAGCTGGTCCAGGGACCATTGAGCGGCTTTGTCGGCGGTGAGTTCCGCGCCCTGTTCCGGGACGCAGAGGGTGACGTAGGGCGCGATGGCCAGGGCGTCGGCGTGCCTGTAAGCGTCCTCGAATGGGAGGAGGATGTTGTCGCTCCACCAGGGGTTCGCGGCCTGCCACGCCAGAACCCGAACGAGCCGGTCGGTGCCGCCGAAGACCTCTTCCCAGATCCGGAAGATCTCAACCGATCGCCGGGCGTAGTACTTGCCGCCCCCTTCCCACGGGCGTTCCTTGGGCCCGATGCCAAGCTCGGCGGCCTTTTGTTGGGCGTACTTGGTCTGCGGGAACATGTTGTTCCAGACTTCGTTGGAGTACTCGAGGTAGACCTTGAGCTTGGGATCGAGAGTATCCTTCACGAGCTTGGCGAAGCTGCGGACGTAGTCGTCGTCGCAGAGATGCGGCAGGCAGAACCAGGCGTCGGTCTGCTGGCGATTGCACAGGTCGACCATCACCTCGACTGGCACGCCCTTGGCCGAGTACGTAGCGCTCTGAAGCGTCGGGCGGTCGGCCCAGGTGCGGACGCTGGAGCCGTTGGTGTGCATCCAATCCATGAACCGGAAGCACGCCACGCCCTTCCAGCGTTTCAGGAAGACTGGGTAAAACGGTTCATTCCGGTAGGTCTCCTCGAAGCCGGGCATGGTGACGCGGATGTTCCGAACGCAGTCGTTCGGGTCGGTCTTCATCAGCCGGACCCACAGGGCGCCCTTGGAGGAGTCCACATGGATCGCGATCCGGCCCGGCTCGCGAGACACCGCCAAAGCTGCATTCCAGCAGTCGAGCGTGCCCTGCCCGTCGTAGAGCACGGTGTACTTGCCGGAGGGGTAGTGGCCGCCGTCGATGGTGCACAGCGGCGTCTCGGCGTAGCAGCCGTCGTCGAGTTTCCTCACCCAGCCGTGCTCGTCGAGCGCCAGCTCCGGGCCCTTGCCCCAGCCGGCGCCCTGCCGCTGGCTGATCCACGGGCGCGACAGGCGGAAGACGTCTACGAAGGGCAACTCGGTAGACCAGTCCGCGGGACCGGCGAGGTTCATGCCGAGGGCGGGACTGGCGGGCGCGGCAGGCCGGCTGGCCGGCTGCTCACCCCGGCAAGCCGGCGTCAAGAGCACGGAACAGGTGAGCAGCGCAGACGCTGCTACGAGCAGGGATCGGGTGAGGGCCATGGTTGTTCCTTTTGAGGAGAGTGAGCGCGCTAACTGCCGGGGATTGCTGGCCAGGTGCACGGACGCCGTCGGCCCCGGGTCCGCTACGACGACAGTAACCGCTATGCCACGGCGAGGCTGGGAGCGGTCGGCTTGGGAGGAACATGAGGACGTGACGCTGTCAGGCCATCGTCACCAGAGTCGTGGGGTGTCATGGCACCTGTCAGCTTGCAGTCGAGCGCACTGGCGATTCGGTTCAACATCGAGAGGAAATGCCCCTCATAGTCAGCGTTCTCCAGCCGACTGATGACTGACTGGGTGGTGCCGATCAGCTCAGCCAATGCCCGCTGACTCAGGCCGGATGCTGTCCGCCGGTCGTAGATCATCTGCGCCACCTCGACGTTGACTCGCTCGGTCGAGATCGCCGCCTTGCGCTTGGGGTCATCCTTCACATAGCGCCGGTGGAGGAGGTCTACTGCGTCGCTGGTTTCCTTGCGGATTGCACTCATCGGTTGACTCCTGGCAGTTGCCGTGTCGCTCTCCTACTCGCGATCGGTGTGGAGGTGTGGGGACCGACGGAACTGCTCAAGGCGGCGGCGGGCCAAGTCAATCTCGCGCCGGGGCACTTCCCTCTCTTGGGTCAGGCCGTGAGACAGAACCGCCCTTTGCTCGTGGAAGAAGTAGCGCATGCGGTAGTTCACACTCCCGTGCCGCACACGTAGTTCGAAAATGTCCCCAGGTAGTCGGCTATCGGACGCCGAAGCTCGTGGCCGTGCTCCGCCAAGCGCTCGATCCGCACGATGCACTTGGTCTGCACCTTCGTGGGCAGGGCGTCGAGCCACTCAAATAGGTGCAGTTCCGTCGGAGTCGGCGAAGAAGATGACCTCTGTCTGTGCCATGGAGCCCCATCGTCACCGTCCTTGTTGCTGCAAGCTCAGTCCAAGAATAGCACTATTGCGATTGGGTGTCAACGCGGGCGGCGTGGTCCCATGCGATGCCACTCAGCCGAACGACACCCAGTCCGCGTGGTCGGCCGCCCACTCCTTCGTCAACTGGTGCAGCCGCTCAAGCTCGTCGCAGTACGCGGCGTCGGCCGCCAGGTTGGTCATCTCCAGCGGGTCGGCTTCCAGGTCGAACAACTCCGGCTGGTCGTTGGGGGCGTAGACGTACTTCCAGCGCTGCGTCACGACTGCCCGACGGAGGGGACCGAGACCGGCGTTGCCTGAGTACTGGAGGAAGACGGCGCGGTCCGCCGGCAGGGACTCGGTGCCTTCCAGTACGCCCTTGAGCGACTGCCCGTCCGTCTGCTCTGGGGCACCAACGTTGGTCAGCTCCAGGAGCGTCGGGAAGAGGTCCAGGTGGGAGACGACTTCCTCCACCTGGCGCGGTTGCACGCCGGGACCGCGCACCAACAGGGGGAGGCGGATCGCCTGCTCGTACATCTCCATCTTCTGGTACAGCCGGTGCTGCCCGAGATGGTCGCCGTGGTCGGTGCTGAAGACGACGAACGTGTCGTCCGCCATTCCTGCCTCGCTCAGCGCGCCGAGGAGGGTCCCCACGCCGTCATCCGCGAGCCGCACCAGCCCCAGGTGCGCGGCCCAGACGCGGCGCCATTGCTCCTCGCTGATCCCCTCGGCAAGCTTTGCGGGCATCGCTTCACGTCGTCGCGGTGGCTCGCCGCGGGCCGGCTTGCCGACGTTCTCCGGCAGGTCAATCCGGTCTGGTGCGAACAGCGAGTAGTACGGCTCCGGCAGCCGCAACGGCGGGTGGGGCGCCCAGAAGTAGACGAACAGCGCGAAGGGACGGTCGTGGGGTTCCCGGACGAAGTCCGCCGCCTGCTGTGCCCAGTAGAGGTCCTGGAACGCCTCTGCCGGACCGTCCCACAGAGCGACGTTGGTGTTCGAGTACGCCCGCTCCTGCCATTCGCCGTCGACCAGTTCCGACACGGGGGTCTGGAAGTAGTCGCTGCCTTCCGCTGGGGTGGCGTCGAGGCCGCGTTCGGCCAGGTACTGCTGGTGCGAGCGCCCGTCGATCCACAGACTGAAGGGCACCCGCTCACGCAGCTCGGGCCGCAGCCGGAGGTGGTGCACGCCGACGTGACCGACGTCGTAGCCAGCTTCGGCGAGGTACTGGTGAACCGGTCTGGCGTCCGCCGGTTGGTTACCTGCGAAGTCGTTGAGGACCACGCCGCTTGCAGTCGGATAGACGCCGGTAGCCAGAGCCGTCCGCGCGGGGACGCAGAGCGGGCAAGTGGTGTAAGCGCGGGTGAACACGCACGATCGGGCGGCGAGGCGGTTGAGCTGAGGCGTCACCTCAACGCCCGCCTGCACCATGCCGAGGCTGTCCGCGCGCTGGTGGTCGGTCATGAGGAATAGCAGGTTGGGGGTGTCACTCAGACCATTCATCCTCCGGGTCGAACGGCGGCATGACGAAGTTGAGGAGGGTCATCTCACCGCCGGGCTTCACGATCGCGCGATGGCGAACGCCCGGCGGGATGAGCACAGCCGTGCCCGGGCGCACTGCCTGCTGCTCGCCGTCCAACTCGATCTGCCCGTCGCCCTCCAGGAAGTAGTACACCTCGGTCTGCCGCTTGTGATAGTGGACCTGGGCGTTGGCAGAGAGCGTTACCCGATGCAGGCTGCAGAGCTGGTTGTTGGGATGCAGGAGCCCCCGCCGGGCCACGCCGCAGGGGCAGGGCACTGGGTCGAGGGCGGTCAGGTCGACGATGATCGGTTCAGAAGGGAGTTGGCGCATCGGCTTGTGTCCTTGGTGCTCGCCGCTCTTTGTGTGTTCCCCGGGGTTGATCGTATCACAAAGCTGCCGCGTGTTCACGTCGGCGTCGAAGCGCACGCCGGGCTGTCGCACCGAGTTCCTGCTCCGGCAGGATGCATGCCGGTTTGGTCGAATCTGCTCGATGCCTGCGCCGGGACGCAGGGAAGCCCACGCGGACACGGACCTGGAAGCATGGATGACTGGAACGGTGGAAGACCGGGGAGCGCGAGACCGGCTGCGGGGCTGCTCCGCCTCCACCGTGGAGAAGCAGCTCGAAAACGCCCGCGCCAAGCTCGGGTGCCGCTCCTCCCCCGAGGCGTATCTATTGCTGCGGATCGCGGAACTCGGTCGCATCAGTGACGGCCCGGGGCTGACCACGCCACCGGCGCCCTCGTTCGCCACCGGTTCGTGAAGCGAGACAA
>Ga0210024_1001464_pt1 | contig 21398 bp, 18 predicted proteins | sample CryGeymeta201525_FD_183988 | JGI IMG/M metagenome (GOLD analysis project Ga0210024, IMG submission 183988) | Groundwater microbial communities from Crystal Geyser aquifers in Utah, USA - Crystal Geyser metaG 2015-25 (SPAdes) (version 2) | ecosystem: Environmental > Aquatic > Deep subsurface >...
ATTTGCGTTCATTTTGCCCGTCCGTTCGTCGTCCATAGCTACGGCTATGAACGCCTCTCGGCCAGCCAAACTGAATCGCAACTCGCCTCGCCATGCATTCATGCCCTAATGGATTGTTTGGGTTAAAGGTATTTCCCTTTGTGCTGATTTACAAGACTCAGCGGATGAAATTCTCATCATCGCCTTTGCTAATACACATCGTCGCCCGGCTTACTGGCGTGACAGGCTCAAGAAACGACCATGAGCGTTAAAACCATCCTCAAAATGGGCGACCCGCGCCTGCTGCGTATTGCCCAACCCGTCACAGCTTTTGACACCGACGAGCTGCACCTGCTGGTCACCGACCTGCTCGACACCATGCGCGCCGCCGACGGTGCTGGCTTGGCTGCACCGCAAATTGGGGTTGATTTGCAGGTGGTGATTTTTGGCACCGATGCGCCTAACCCACGCTACCCGCAAGCGCCGGTGGTGCCGCGCACGGTGCTGATCAACCCCGTGATCACGCCGCTGCCAGGTGCAGACTGCGGGCTGCCGCCGCAGGAAGAAGACTGGGAAGGTTGCCTATCTGTGCCAGGCCTGCGTGGCAAAGTGCCACGTTTTTGTCGCATCCGTTACACCGGGTTTGACCCCTTTGGTGACACCATCGACCGCACGGTGGATGGCTTTCATGCCCGCGTGGTGCAGCATGAATGTGACCATTTGATCGGCAAGCTCTACCCGATGCGTGTGCGTGATTTTTCGCAGTTTGGTTTTACCTCGGTGCTGTTTCCAGAGCTGGCCGATTCACCTGACGATTAACGAGGAGTGTGCGTATGTCCTGCTGTCACAACTATTTTGAAGTCACAGAGGGACACGAACAGGTTTTCTCGGTGGACATCTCCAGCATCAGCTTTGGCCACGGCGTGCTGGCCGAGGCGGGCGACCATGCCAAGGCGCTGGGCATGACCCGTGTGGCCTTGTTCACCGACCCCACGCTCATCAACCTGCCCTATGTGGCCCAGGTGCGGGATGCGCTTAAAGCGGCCGGGGTGGATGTTGTGGTGTTTGATGCGGTCAAGGTCGAGCCCACCGACCAGTCGTTCAAGGCCGCCGCGCAGTTTGCTGCAGAGGGTCAATTTGACGGCTATGTGTCCGTGGGGGGAGGCTCGGTCATTGACACCTGCAAGGCCGCCAACCTGTACGCCACCTGGCCTACCGGGGATTTTCTAGACTACGTCAACGCGCCCATTGGTGCCGGCAAACCGGTGCCGGGCCCGCTCAAACCGCACATTGCCTGCCCTACCACCTGCGGCACCGGGTCGGAATGCACCGGCATCACCATTTTTGATTTGTTGTCGCACCGGGTAAAAACCGGCATAGCCTCCAAGCGGCTGCGGCCGTCGCTGGCGCTGATCGACCCTGGCGTGACCTACACCTTGCCGAAAAACGTGGTGGCCTCCAGCGGCTTTGATGTGCTGTCGCACGCGCTGGAGTCTTACACCGCCAAGCCCTACACCCGGCGCCTGGCATCCGGCAAACCAGCCTTGCGCCCGATGAGCCAAGGCGCCAACCCGTGGAGCGACCTGGGCTGTGAAGCCGCTTTGAAATTGCTTGGCCAGTACCTGGTGCGCGCCGTCAATGATGCCAGCGACCATGAAGCACGAGACCAGATGATGTACGCCGCCACGCTGGCCGGCATTGCCTTTGGCAACTCGGGCGTGCATGTGCCGCACGGCATGGCGTATTCGGTGGCCGGGCTGGTGCGAGACTTTCAGCCTGAGGGTTATCCCAAGCACGAGCCCATGGTGCCGCACGGCATGAGCGTGATCGTCAACGCGCCCTCGGTGTTCAGGTTCACCGCCTGCGCCTGCCCAGAGCGGCATTTACATGGTGCGGCTTGTTTGGGGGCAGAGACACGCGATGCCCGGCCAGAAGACGCAGGCGACATCGTGGCGCGCAAACTGATTGAGCTGATGCAAGCCACCGGCATTCCCAACGGCGTGGGCGGCGTGGGCTATGGCGCGGCCGACGTGCCGGGCTTGACCCAAGGTGCCTGGGCGCAGCAGCGGCTGCTGACCAATGCCCCGCGCCCGGTCAGTGAAGCCGACTTGAGCCAGTTGTACCGTGACGCGATGTGCTATTGGTAGTTGCGTTTGATGGCAATATTGCTATATAAATAATAGCTTCTTACACAGGTTATATAAGGGCTAGAGCACTAAAAAGCTTAAATTTCTGAAAACTCTGAAAACTCTGAAAGCTCTGAAAGCTCAAGCCAGCGCGTCAATCAGTTCGGTTTCGATCTCGATCTGGTTGCGGTTGTGTTGTAGCGCCGCGCCTTCAATCAAAAACGTGTCTTCCACACGTTCGCCAAGGGTGTTGACCTTGGCCAGGTTCAGGCTGATTTTGTGCCGCGCCAGCACCCGTGCCACGCAGTACAGCAGGCCGACACGGTCGCTGGCCGAGATGTTAAGCAGCCAGCGCTGGCCTTTTTCGTCGGGCTTGAGCGACACGCGTGGCTGGATCGGAAAACTCTTCACCCGCCGTGATACCCGTCCGCGGCTGGGGGCGGGCAGGGGGCCTGCGTCGGCCAGCACGTGTGTCAGGTCGTTTTCGATCATGCTGATGAGTTCGCGGTAGTGCTCGGCCAGGTGGGTGGTGATGACCTGGAAGGTGTCGAGCGCGTAGCCGTTTTGGGTGGTGTGGATGCGCGCATCCTGAATCGAAAACCCGCTGCGGTCAAAGTAGCCGCAAATGCGCGCAAACAGGTCTTCCTGGTCGGGTGTGTAAACCAGCACCTGCAAGCCTTCACCCAGGGGCGAGCGCCGGGCGCGCACGATCGGGGCTTGGGAATCCACCAGACGTGAGAGTTTGCGCGTGTGCCAGGCAATTTCCACCGCATCGTGGCGCATGAAGTAACCCACATCCAGCGTGGCCCACAGGGCTTTGTGCGACTCAAAGGGCTGCGCATGCAAGGCCAATTCAATCAGCGCGTCGCGCTGGCGATCTTGAACTTGCGCATGCAGGTCAGGGGCGTGACCGCCCAAAGCGCGTGAGGTGGCGCGGTACAGGTCTTCAAGCAGCTTGCCTTTCCAGGCGTTCCACACCTTCGGGCTGGTGCCGCGCACGTCGGCCACGGTGAACAGGTAAAGCGCAGTCAATTGACGCTCGTTGCCCACCTGTTTGGCAAAGGCGGTGATCACGTCGGGGTCGCTCAGGTCGCGTTTTTGAGCCACCTGGCTCATGGTCAGGTGCTCGCGCACCACAAACTCGATCAGGCTGGCATCTTCGTGGGCCATGCCGTACTGGCGGCAAAAGCGGCGCACTTCCATGGCTCCCAGTTGCGAGTGGTCGCCGCCGCGGCCTTTGGCAATGTCATGAAACAGGGCGGCAATGTACAGCACCCAGGGTTTGTCCCAACCGCTGGCCAGTTGGCTGCAAAACGGGTATTCGTGGGCATGCTCGACGATGAAGAAGCGCCGCATGTTGCGCAGTACCATCAAAATGTGCTGATCCACCGTGTACACATGAAACAGGTCGTGCTGCATTTGCCCGACGATCTTGCGAAAGACCCACAGGTAACGCCCCAGCACCGAGGTCTGGTTCATCAGCCGCATCACATGCGTCAGCCCACTGGGTTGCTGCAGGATGTGCAAGAACGTGGTGCGGTTGAGCGGGTCATTTCTAAAGCGGCTGTTCATCAAACCGCGGGCGTTGTAGAGCGCGCGCAGTGTGCGTGCCGACAGGCCTTTGAGGCTCACGTTTTGCTCAAACACCAAAAAGGTTTCCAGAATGGCGTGCGGGTCGCGCTGGTACAGGTCGTCGCTGGCCACTTCCAGTGTGCCGGCTTTGTCGAAAAACTTGTTGTTGATTGGCTGCAGTGTGTGGGTAGATGGGTTCAGCCGCTCCTCGATGTTGAGCAGCAAAATCTGGTTGAGCTGGGTCACTGCCTTGGCGGCCCAGTAGTAGTGCCGCATCAGCTCCTCGCTGGGGCGCACAAAGGCGCGTGGGTCGGTGCTGACATCAGGTGGCAGGTAGCCAAACGATTTGGCAACAGTAGCCTGCATGTCAAACACCAGCCGGTCTTCGCGTCTGGCGCTGAGCAAGTGCAGGCGGGCACGGATCAGGTGCAGCATGGCCTCATAGCGCTTGATTTGCTTCACTTCAAATGCAGTTGCCAGCCCGGCCTTGGACAAGGCGTTCCAGTCTTTGCCCAAGCCAGCCGCTTTGGCCACCCACAAAATAACCTGCAGGTCACGCAAGCCACCTGGGGATTCCTTGCAATTGGGCTCCAGGGCGTAGGGTGTGTCTTCATATTTGGAATGGCGCTGACGCATTTCAAGCGTTTTGGCCACAAAGAAGGCTTGCGCATCCAGGCCGGCAAAAAAGCGCTTTTGAAACTGGTTAAACAGCTCGGCACTGCCGGTGATGCGTCGGCTCTCCAGCAAGGCGGTTTGCACCGTCACATCTTGCGCGGCTTCGCTGACACAGTCGCTCACGCTGCGCACGCTGGAGCCGATCTCTAGGCCCGCGTCCCAGCAGCTGCCAATGAAGCTTTCAATGCGGGCTTTCAGGGCTGCATCGGTTTCTGGCGACTGCTCGTCTGGCAGCAGCACCAGCACGTCTACATCTGACTCGGGGAACAATTCGCTGCGGCCAAAACCACCCACAGCGGCCAGGGTCAACGACTCCGTCAGACCGGCGCGTTGCCAAAGTGCTTTCAGCAATACATCGGCCAATTGAGCCAGTTGACGCAACACTGCATTCACGCCCCTGGCAGACGCGCCACTGCTGGCAAGGGCGTTGAGCACAGTGGCTTTGTCAGCCCGGTATTGGGTGCGCAGGGCGCTCAGTTCGGTCATGGGCAGGCCCAGCGTCAAAAAGTATCAAACCGATGGGGTCACCCATGCTGGAACGAATGCCGGAATGGCCGGGCTGTGGGCGGACAAGGTCAGCACTTCGTAGCCGGTTGGGGTGACCAGCACGGTGTGTTCCCATTGGGCTGAGAGCGAATGGTCTTTGGTGACGATGGTCCAGCCGTCACCCAGCTCTTTGATGTCTTTGCGTCCCACATTGAGCATCGGTTCGATGGTGATCGTCATGCCCGCTTCAAGCCGCTCCAGCGTGCCGGGTTTGCCGTAATGCAGCACCTGTGGTTCTTCATGAAATTTTTGCCCAATGCCGTGGCCACAAAATTCCCGCACCACACTCAAGCCCTGGCCTTCGGCAAAAACTTGAATGGCGTGGCCAATGTCGCCCAGGTAAGCGCCCGCGCGCACCTTCATGATGCCCTTCCACATGGCTTCATAGGTCAGGTTACACAGGCGTTTGGCCGCAACCGATACGTCACCCACCATGTACATGCGGCTGGAATCGCCGTGCCAGCCGTCTTTGATGACGGTCACGTCCACATTGATGATGTCGCCTTTTTTGAGCGGTTTGTCATTGGGAATGCCGTGACACACCTGGTGGTTGATGGAGGTGCAGATGGATTTGGGGTAGGGGTTGTGGCCACCGGGTGCGTAGTTCAGCGGGGCCGAAATGGCACCGAGCACGCGGGTGGTGTAGTCCTCGGCCAGGCGGTCAAGTTCGTTGGTGGTGATGCCGGGCTTGACCAGGGGAGCCAGGTAGTCCAGTAGTTCGCCAGCCAGGCGGCCGGCCACACGCATGCCGGCGATGCCGGCGGAGTCTTTGATGGTGATAGTCATGGCGCAAGATTATCCCATTGGCAAAAAAGACTCCGGGCAGACAAGTTTATCAACGTGTTGGCAGACGACCAGGGGCTTGGCATCGATGCAGTTCTTGCGTAGTCAGTGGCTCCAGCATGTTCATTTGCTGCTCCAACACGGCCAAGGTGGCTTCGGACGCGTCTTGTCCAAGGGCGGCGCGTGCCAGGATGCGCTCGCGCAACTGCGCCGGGGTGGCTGATGGCGCCAGAATACCAAAGCGCACCCCGCAGTCATCGGCCAGTTGGGCAAACGCCGCCCGGTCATCACGGCGTAAAAAAGTGGCATCCACCACCACCGACCAACCGGCACGCAGCAGCAATCGAGCTTGTGTGTTGAGGTGCTTGTAGGTGCGGGTGTGGGCATCGGCGGCGTAGAGGCCACTGGCCACTGCAGAACCACTGTGTGCGGTGGCAGCCAGCCCGTGCAGGCGTTTGCGTTCCACGTCTGAGCGCAGGCGCAGGGTGGGCGGCTGGTCATGGCGCTGCAGCAGGGCATTGGTGACAAAGGTTTTGCCGCATCCCGACAGGCCGTGGGTGATCAGCAACTGCGTTGCAGGCGGCGCGGCCAGTTGCTCCGCCAGTGCCAGGTAGGCCAGGGCTTCAGTGCTGCTGGCTTGGGTCTGTTGCGCCCGCAGTGCCGCCACCTTGGCTCGTACCAGAGCACGGTAAACGGCATAAAAGGGCAACAACTGTGCGCCCTGGTAGTCGCCGCTTCGGCTCAACACTTCGTTCAGGAACCAGTTGGCCAGGCCGGGCTGGGCGTGTGCCAGCAAGTCAATATAGGTAAACGCAATTTCACAGGCTACATCCGTCCAGCGCAGTGCGGCATTGAACTCCAAACCATCAAACAGGCGCACCCGCTGGTTGATCAGCACCAGGTTGCCCAGGTGCAGGTCGCCGTGACATTCGCGCACCTGGCCTTGTTGCAGGCGTGTGTGCATCAAGGGAGCCAACTGCTGGTAACTTGTCTCAGTCCAGTGGCGCAAGGCCACCAGCCGCTGTTGTGTTGCCGCATCTGGCAACAGTTGGGACAAATCGGTGAAGTTGTCCAGTGCAGCGCTGCGCAGGTCTGCCGGCTGCCCGAAGTGGGAGTCGGCTGGTGCAACGGTGGCGGATTGGTGAAATGCCACCAGCGTGTCGGCCAGGTCTGAAAGATGGGCGGCCTGTAATGCACCCCGTGCGCAAAGGCGATCCAGGCGCTTGGATTCATCAAAGCGGCGCATTTTGACGGCGTATTCAATCGGTTCACCCGGGCCAAACCACTGCGGGTCTTGGGCAGTGCCAAAAATGCTGACCACTTCCAGGTAAATGTCAGGGGCAAAGCGGCGGTTCAGTCGCAGTTCTTCATGGCAATAGTGCTGGCGCAGGGCCAGGGTGCTGAAGTCCAGGTAGCTCAGATGCAGCGGTTTTTTGATTTTGTAAGCCAAGTCGCCTGCCAGCAGCACCCAGGAAATGTGCGTCTGCACCAGTTCAACTTGTGTGACCACGCCAGGGAAACGGCCTGACTGCAGCAGAGCGGCAATCAGCGGCGGTAGAGAGGTATCCATGGCGGCATCATGACAGATTTGCTTGTAGTTGTTGATCGGATTTGAGCCAGCGCAATACATTGTGATTTCGAAGTCCCATACTGGCCTCATCATGAAATACAAAGACTACTACGCCATCTTGGGTGTACCCCGCAGTGCCGACCTGGACGAGATCAAGAAGGCCTACCGCAAACTGGCGCGCACTTACCACCCGGATGTGTCCAAATCGCCTGATGCCGAGGCTCGCTTCAAAGAGGCGGCCGAGGCCTACGCAACCCTCAAAGACACCACCAAACGTGCGGCATATGACGAGCTGGGTCACCCGCCAAGTGGGGCTGAATTCAAACCACCGCCGCAATGGCAACAAGACTTTGCCCCGGGCGGGGCATCGTTTGAAAACATTGACCTGGCAGATTTGTTGGCCGCCATGGGGCGAGGGCAGGCCGGTGGGGCAGGCAGTGGGCGCGGGCATGCCATGCCGATCAAGGGACGCGACTTTGAAACCAGCGTCAGCCTCACGCTGGAAGACGCTCGGCGCGGCACCAGCGTCAACTTGACCCTGGCCGACGCGCAGGGTGACCGCACGTTGCAAGTCACCATCCCCCCCGGGGCGTGCCAAGACCAAAAGCTGCGCATGCGCGGCAAAGGGGGCAAGGGCATGCAGGGCGGGCCCGATGGTGACATCTACCTGCACATCAACCTGGCTCCACATGCGGTGTTTCGACCCGACCACCACGACCTGTACTTTGACCTGCTGCTGACACCCTGGGAAGCGGCTTTGGGGGCTGAGGTGCAAGTGCCAACGCTGGATGGCGCGGTGCTGCTGACCGTGCCCGCAGGCACACGTGCCGGGCGCAAGTTGCGGCTGCGCGGGCGTGGGCTTGCGGCAGACAAAAGTGACCTTTATGCCATGGTTCACATTGACGTGCCGGGCACGCTGACCGAGCGTGAACGTGCGCTGTACCAGGAACTGGCCAAAGTGTCTGGTTTTAACCCGCGGGTGAATGGCTCCAAGGAGAAAACGCATGTTTGAAGTACAAAGCGAATGGCTCAACCTGGATGCCCGTGCCTGCATCAGCCTGAACGAGCTGGCCGACTGCTGCGGCCTGACGGCGACAGAATTGGATGAACTGGTGGACTACAACGCCCTGACGCCGCTGGACGGCGTTGCGCCAGAGCGGGTGTTCAGCGCCCACTGGGTAGTGCCCCTGCGCGCAGTGGCCAAGCTGCGGCTGGACTTTGACCTGGACTTGTTCACCATGGCCATGATGCTGAGTCAGATCGACCGCATCGCCCAGCTGGAGCAGCAGGTGCAATCCTTGCGGGCGCAGTTGCCCCTGCATCTGCGCGTCATGCAGCATGAACCCAAATAATCTATCAGGCGGCACTCTGTGCCAGCATGATGCCTGGTGGTCGATTTGCGGCCATTTCGCCCGTCCGTTCATCGTCCATAGCTACGGCTATGAACGCCTCTCGGCCAGTCAAACTGCCTCGCAACTCACCTCGCCATGCATTCATGCCCTAACGCTAATGGATTGTTTGGAATGAATGAAAAAATCCGCCAGCTACTTGACCAGATGAGTGCACTGGAAGACGACCTGCGCCGTGAGGTGCAGGCGCAGGAAGCCAGCGCGCTGTACCAGATCAAGGGCAAACGGGTGGAGTTTGAGGCGGCGGTGCGCCAAGCCCACCGCCAACTCAAAACCAGCTTTTTCCGCTGGCTGGTGACCTACCGGCCGCAAAACCTGGTCACCGGGCCGATCATCTACAGCATGATTTTTCCGATGCTTATGCTGGACTTGTGTGTCAGCTTCTACCAGGCTACCTGTTTCCCGATTTACGGCATTACCAAGGTGCGCCGGGGGGACTACTTTGTCTATGATCGCCAGCAGCTGGGCTACCTTAACTTCATCGAAAAATTTCATTGCACTTACTGCGCCTATGGCAACGGCCTGATGGCTTATGTGAGCGAAATTGTGGGGCGCACCGAAGAGTATTTTTGCCCCATCAAGCATGCGCGCAAGATGCTGGGTGCGCATTCGCGCTATGCCCGTTTTCTTGGCTATGGCGAGGCGCAAGATTACGCTGCCCGGCTGGAGCAGTTTCGTGTGCGTCTGGGTGACCAAGCTCCAACTGACAAGGCAGCGCCGCCGCCGGGTTCGGTGTGAGCCAATGCCGAATCGAACCTGAATCGATCAATAAGCCGCTGGTAAAATCAATGGCCATCGCACGCAAGCCCAGTCAGCGCCTGCGTGCGCAGTTTTTCTTCAACCCCGTCAGCACTTCATCAGGCCCCCATCGTGACCCTGCATCTCACCCCATTCGAGGGCGGCAGCGCTCTCAGCGCTTTCCGTGTCCAACAACTGCTGCCTGCCCTGCAAGCGGTGCACAACAAAGTTAACGGCATTGCCGCCCGCTATGTGCATCTGGTGGCTTCTACGGGGGAGCCCAGCGCCGCGCTGAAAGACCAACTGGCGGCCTTGCTGACGTATGGAGACCCTTACAACGGCCCAAAAGACGGTGTGTTGATTGTGGTGACACCGCGTTTTGGCACCGTGTCACCCTGGGCCTCCAAGGCCAGTGACATTGCGCACAACTGCGGTTTGGCCGTCAAACGCGTCGAGCGCATCGTCGAATACTGCCTGACGCTCAAGAGTGGACTGCTTTCCAAGTCCGCGCTGAGCTCGGCGCAACTGCAGCAAATCGCCGATCTGTTGCACGACCGCATGACCGAGAGCGTGATGTTCGAGCGCGCCCAGGCGCTGAAATTGTTTGAAGCGCTGCCCGCCGCCCCCATGGCCCATGTGGACGTGCTGCAAGGCGGCAAAGCCGCGCTGCTGGCGGCCAACACCGAGTTCGGACTGGCGCTTGCTGCCGATGAAATTGACTACCTGGTCAACGCCTTCACCCAACTCAAGCGCAACCCCACCGACGTGGAACTGATGATGTTTGCCCAGGCCAACAGCGAACATTGCCGTCACAAAATCTTCAACGCCGAGTTCACCATTGACGGCGCAGCGCAGCCGCACAGCCTGTTTGGCATGATCCGCCACACGCACCAAACCCACCCCCAGCACATGCTGGTAGCGTATTCGGACAATGCCTCGGTGATGGCCGGTAGCCAGGTTGAACGCTTCAGTGCCAAATCGGCCTCTAGCCCTTACGGAATAAGTGCAAGCAGCTATCAAAAAGAAAGCGCTCTACAACACATTCTGATGAAGGTGGAAACCCACAACCACCCCACCGCCATCTCGCCATTCCCCGGTGCAGCCACCGGTGCAGGCGGTGAGATTCGCGACGAAGGTGCCACCGGCCGCGGCTCCAAACCCAAAGCCGGCCTGACCGGTTTCAGCGTCTCGCAAATTAATTGGGGTCAGAGTCCAATTAATCCGCAAAACCAAGATTCTGAAAATAATTGGAATCTGACCCCAATTTATGGCAAACCGGGGCACATTGCCAGCCCGCTGCAAATCATGATCGAAGGGCCGTTGGGTGGGGCGGCTTTTAACAACGAGTTTGGTCGGCCGAATTTGCTGGGTTACTTTCGGGAATACGAACAGTGCTTGCGCTACCAGCTCACCGATGCCAGCGGCACCGCAGTCGAGCAGACCGAGCAGCGCGGCTACCACAAGCCCATCATGCTGGCCGGCGGTCTGGGCGTGATTGATGCCAGCCAGACGCACAAAATCCAGTTTCCGGCGGGCAGCTTGCTGATCCAGTTGGGTGGCCCGGGCATGCGCATTGGCATGGGTGGCGGCGCGGCCAGCTCCATGACCACGGGGGCCAATGCGGCGCACCTGGACTTTGACTCGGTGCAGCGCGGCAACCCCGAGATTGAGCGCCGGGCGCAAGAGGTCATCAACCAATGCTGGTTGCAGGGCGAAGGTGGCGGCTCCTGCGGTAGCGGCAACCCCATTCTGGCGATTCACGACGTGGGCGCGGGGGGGCTGTCCAACGCCTTTCCGGAGCTGACCAACGATGCCGGGCGTGGCGCGCTGTTTGATCTGCGCAGTGTGCCGCTGGAAGAATCCGGCCTGGCCCCCAAAGAAATCTGGTCTAACGAAAGCCAGGAGCGTTACGTGCTGGCGATTGCGCCCGAGTCTTTGGCGCAGTTCAAGGCTTTGTGCGAGCGCGAGCGCTGCCCGTTTGCGGTGGTCGGTGTCGCAACCCTTGAGCGTCAGTTGGTGGTGGGCGACGTTGACCTCGACAGCGCCAAAGTGGTCCATCCTGAGGCTGATTTGTCGGTGCGCCGCGCCGGGCCGCCCCAAGCAAGCACAGCCCCCTCGGGCGGCAGCGCAGTACACGCAGTGACAAGCGTGGGGGTGGCGGTAGACATGCCGATGAACGTGCTGCTGGGCAAGCCGCCCAAACTGCACCGTGACGTGAAGACCGTCAAGCGCAAATTTGCCCCGCTCAACCTGACCGGTGTTGATTTGCAGCAAGCCGCCATTAACGTGCTGGCGCATCCCACCGTAGCCTCCAAGCGTTTTTTGATCACCATTGGTGACCGCACCGTGGGCGGCCTGACGCACCGCGACCAGATGGTGGGCCCGTGGCAAGTGCCGGTGGCCGATTGCGCCGTGACCTTGGCCGACTTCAAAGGCTTTGCCGGTGAAGCCATGGCGATTGGCGAGCGCACCCCGTTGGCTACCGTGAACGCTGCTGCAAGTGGCCGCATGGCGGTGGCCGAGGCCATCACCAACCTGCTGGCCGCACCAATCGAGTTGGACCGCGTTAAGCTCAGCGCCAACTGGATGGCCGCTTGCGGCGAACCAGGCGAAGATGCCGCGTTGTATGAGACCGTGCAAGCCGTCGGGCTGGAGTTGTGCCCGGCTTTGGGCATCAGCATCCCGGTGGGCAAGGATTCATTGTCGATGCGCACGCAGTGGAAAGACGAGGAGGGCGTTGATAAAAAAGTGACCTCTCCGGTGTCGCTCATCGTTACCGCGTTTGCCACGCTGGCTGACGTGCGCGGCACCTTGACCCCGCAATTGAACGCATCCGAAGCGACCGCGCTGATCCTGATCGACATGGGCCATGGCCAAAACCGCATGGGCGGCAGCATTTTGGCGCAAACGCTGGGGCAGATGGGCGACGTGGTGCCGGATTTAGACCAACCGCAAGACCTGATCAAGTTGGTCAAAGCGGTGAATGCTTTGCGTGCCAGGGGTCACCTGTTGGCCTACCACGACCGCAGCGACGGCGGCTTGTTTGCGGCGGCCTGTGAAATGGCTTTTGCCGGCCATGTCGGCGTGGCGCTGAATGTGGACATGCTGGTGACCGAGGGCGACGGCGTGTCCGACAGCCGCATGGACTGGGGTGATGCCAAAAACTGGGCCAGCCAGGTCAGTGGTCGGCGCGATGAGCAGACGCTTAAAGCGCTGTTTTCCGAAGAACTCGGCGCGCTGCTGCAGGTGCGCAAAGCCGACCGCGACGCGGTGATGCAGGTCTTGCGCGCGCACGGTTTGAGCGCCTTCAGCCATGTGGTTGGCCAGACGCGCCCGGCCACCTCGCAAATTCAGGCGGGCGTGGGCGAGGTGCAAGTCTGGCGCGATGCCAAGTCGATCTTCAGCGCCAAGCTGGCTGACTTGCACCAGGTGTGGGATGCCACCAGCTGGAAGATTTGCCAGCAACGCGACAACCCCGAATGTGCCGATGCCGAGCACGCGGCAGCGGGTTTGGCGGCTGATCCGGGCTTGCATTTTTATATGAAAAATCAGGCTCTAGCCCTTATATATAAAGGGCAAGCAGCTACACAAAATGTAGCTGACGTGTTCTCCTGCACGCCCTCTGGCAGCCATGGTTTGCAAGTCGAGCCTGCCATGACCGTGTCAGAGGCACCTGCGCTGCTGCTAAGTCGCCCCAAAGTGGCGGTGCTGCGCGAGCAAGGCGTCAATTCGCATGTGGAAATGGCCTACGCTTTCACCGAAGCCGGTTTTGAGGCCTTTGACGTGCACATGACTGATTTGCAAACGGGGCGCGCCAAGCTGGCCGACTTCAAAGGCGTGGTGGCTTGCGGCGGCTTCAGTTATGGTGACACCCTGGGCGCGGGCATTGGCTGGGCGCGTTCCATCACCTTCAACCGCGTGTTGGCCGATCAGTTCAAAGCCTTCTTTGGCCGCACCGACACCTTTGGTTTGGGCGTGTGCAACGGCTGCCAGATGTTTGCCGAGCTGGCCGACATCATTCCCGGCGCACAAGACTGGCCACGCTTCACCACCAACCAGAGCGAGCGCTTCGAGGCGCGCCTGAGCATGGTCGAGGTGCTGGAATCGCCGTCGCTGTTCTTTACCGGTTTGGCCGGCAGCCGCCTGCCGATTGACGTGGCGCACGGCGAAGGTTTTGCCAACTTCAACTACCGCGGCAACGCCAACAAAGCCATTGCCGCCATGCGTTTTACCGACAACACCGGCGCAGCCACCGAGGCCTATCCGTTCAACCCCAACGGCAGCCCCGGTGGCTTGACGGCAGTGACCACGGCAGACGGCCGCTTCACCGCCATGATGCCGCACCCCGAGCGCGTGTTCCGCAACCTGCAGCTGAGCTGGACAGACCAGGATGTGTCAGCCTTCAGCCCGTGGATGCAGTTGTGGCGCAATGCGCGCAAGTGGGTGGGGTAGAAACGGGCTCAAGTCGATACCAAAGTGGTGCTGATCGACGGTAAAAGACTGGCTGACTTGATGATGGATTTTGATGTGGGTGTATCGGCGGCAGCATCCGACGTAAAAGTTGTCGATTACCACTGAACTACCGGAGGTTTTTATGCGCATTTCAGCCCCCAAAAACGGCCTTCGCCCCATCCATCCTGGTGAGGTGTTGCGCGAGGATTACCTCAAGCCTTTAGGCATCAGTGCCAACGCCTTGGCGCAGGCGCTCAAGGTGCCGGCGTCACGCGTCAATGACATTGTGCTGGAGCGGCGCGGGGTCACGGTCGATACCGCCATGCGACTGGTGCGTTACTTTGGCGGAGATGTGCAAACGTGGATGAATTTGCAGACTGCTTTTGAAGTGAAGGTAGCTCAAAAAAATCTGACCACAAAAATTCAAGAAGAAGTCATGCCGATGGCAGGTTAATGGTGAAGCTGGTGACCCCATTGCCTGATGCCACACTGATCGCGCCGCCATGCGCGGTGACGATGGATTGGGTGATGGCCAGCCCCAAGCCCGCACCTTCTGCGTTGTGCTGTCGGGCCGGGTCGACCCGAAAAAACCGGTCAAACACACGCTCCAGATGCTCAGGGGCAATGTCCGCCCCCTGATTGGTTACGGTGATCTGCACCGCATCGGGCAAGGTTTCAAGGCGAACGATGAGTTCGCTGCCGTTCTGGGCATGGCGCAGCCCGTTGGACAGCAGGTTACCCACGGCGCGGCGCAGCATCAGGCGGTCGGCACTGACTGAACCTTGTCCCTGTAGCGTCAGCTTGATGTGTTGTTCATCCGCCAGGGCATCAAAGTAATCAAACAGGGCGCTTACTTCGTCGGCCAGGTTCAGGGTTTCGCGGTGCGGCAGCACCAAACCGTTGTCAGCCTTGGCCAGCAGCAGCATGTCGGCGATCATGCGCGCCATGCGCTCCAACTCTTCGGCGTTGGACTCGAGCACGCTGCGGTAATTGTCGGCAGCGCGCGGTTGCGACAGCGCCACCTGCGTCTGGGTCATCAGGTTGCTCAATGGTGTGCGCAGTTCGTGGGCGATGTCGCTGGAAAAATCCGACAAGCGTTTGAACGCCTCTTCCAGCCGCGCCAGCATGTCATTGAGCGACTGCGCCAGCTCGATCAGCTCCACCGGCATGCGTTGCAGCGACACGCGGCGGTTGAGCTGCTGCGCGGTCACCACTTGAGCCTGGTCGCGCATGGCACGCAGGGGCTGGAGTGCACGCCGTACCGACCACCAGCCCAGCAACACTATCAGCACTGCGGCGCACGCTACAAACAGCCACAGCGTTTGCAAAAAAGCCTGCATATAGCTCTGGTGGTGGCCGATGTGAATCGCCGCTGCTACGATAACGGAAGCATGGTTCCCTTTTGCATCAAGGGCTGCAGTTGGAATTTGCTGTGCCAGGCCGCGGTAGGTCTGGTCTGCCAGTTGCCATAGCATGGGTTGCCCTGGATGCTGGGTGGCCTGGGTTGTCACCATGGCGGGGTCAAAGCTGGCGTTGACGGTGGCAAAAATGACGGCTTTATCGGCATCGAGCAGCAGCACCTCCAGTCCGTGGTGGCCAATGAGCGAGCGCGCCAGCTGGTGCGACAGTTGTGTCAGGTCGCTGGCTGCGCCCACCCTTTGCAGCGCCTGGGCAATCAGCTCCATCTTGCCCGAGAGCACCTCCACGTCGAGCGCTTCAAAATGCTTCTCCACCGAGTTCGACACCACCCAACCCAGACCCAGCAGTACGGCAGTGCACACGCCAACAAATATCAGCGTGAGGCGCTGGGTCAGCGACAGGCGGTTCAAAGCGGCGTCTCCAGCACGTACCCCATGCCGCGCACGGTGCGGATCAGTTTGGGTTCAAACGCGTCGTCCACCTTGGCGCGCAGGCGGCGCATGGCCACTTCAATCACGTTGGTGTCACTGTCAAAGTTCATGTCCCACACTTGCGAGGCAATCAGCGAGCGCGGCAACACCTCGCCCTGGCGGCGCAGCAGCAACTCCAGCAAGGCGAACTCTTTGGCGGTCAGGTCAATGCGCTGGCCGGCACGGCTGACGCGCCGACGCATTAAATCGAGTTCCAGATCGGCTACGTGCAAAAACGGGTCGCTTGAGGGCTTGCTGCCACGACGCATCAGTGTGCGCACGCGCGCGAGCAGCTCTGAGAAAGCAAAGGGTTTGAGCAAATAGTCGTCCGCGCCCAGCTCCAGCCCCTTGACGCGGTCGTCCACTGCGTCGCGCGCCGTCAAAAACATCACCGGCATGTCTTTGCCGGCACGGCGAATGCCCGCCAGCACGCCCCAGCCGTCGATGCCGGGCAGCATCACGTCCAGTATGGCAAGGTCGTAGCCTTCGGTCAGCGCAAGGTGCAGACCGTCTACCCCATCACGCGCCAGATCCACGCTAAAGCCAGCCTCGGTCAGCCCTTGTTTCAGGTAGTCGCCGGTTTTTTGTTCGTCCTCGACGATGAGGATTTTCATCACAGTCCTTCTTCATGGGTCAAGTCGCGATTATTCCGCTGGGGCGCGGAAAGATTTTGCCAAGTTGAAAAATATTAGCGCAGCCGCAGCGCGTTGCCAATGACAGAGACCGAGCTGAAACTCATGGCCAGCGCGGCAATCAACGGCGACAGCAGCCAGCCGGTGAGCGGGTACAACACGCCCGCCGCAATCGGGATGCCCAGCGCGTTATACAAAAAGGCAAAAGCCAGGTTTTGCTTCATGTTTTTCACCGTGTCGCGCGACAGCAGGATGGCGGTGCTGATGCCGCGCAAATCACCTTTGACCAGGGTGACTTGCGCGCTGTTCATGGCCACGTCGGTGCCGGTGCCCATGGCAATGCCAACATTGGCTTTGGCCAGGGCCGGGGCATCGTTGATGCCGTCCCCCGCCATGGCCACCACACGGCCTTCTTTTTGCAATTGGGTCACCAGCGCCAACTTGTCGGCCGGTTTGACCTCGCCGCGCACTTCCTTGATGCCCAGTTGATTGGCTACCGCTTTGGCCGTGGTCAGGCCGTCGCCGGTGGCCATGATGATGCGCAAGCCGGCCTGTTGCAGCGCTGCCAGCGCCTGTGCAGTGCTGGGTTTGATCGGGTCAGACACCGCCACCAGCCCCAGCAGTTGCCCACCTGAAGCCAGGTACATCACGCTGGCACCTTCGCCGCGCAACTGCTCTGCTTTGGCTACCAATGGGGTAAACACCACACCTTCTTGTTGCATCAGCGTGGTGTTTCCCAGCGCCAGCGACACGCCCGCAATCTTGCCACGCACGCCAATGCCAGAGCTCGACTCAAAGCCCTCCGGTTTTTCCAGCGCCAGGCCCTGCTCGCGGGCAGCGCGCACCAGCGCTTCGGCCAGCGGATGTTCGCTGCCCTGATCCAGACTGGCGGCCAAGCGCAGCACCTCATCGGCAGACCCGCCAGCCACCGGGACGGCCGTGTTAAAAGCCGGTTTACCTTCGGTCAAGGTGCCGGTCTTGTCGACGATCAGGGTATCCACCTTGCGCAGGTTCTCAATGGCCGCCGCATCGCGAAACAGCACACCCTGCGCCGCGCCCTTGCCGGTAGCCACCATGATCGACATCGGCGTGGCCAGCCCCAGGGCACAGGGGCAGGCAATGATCAGCACCGCCACGGCGTTGATCAGGCCAAACACCCAGGCGGGCTCGGGGCCAAACCAGCCCCAGGCAAAGAAGGTCAGCACGGCAATGGAGACCACGGTGACGACAAAGTAGCCCGCCACCACGTCGGCCATGCGCTGCATGGGCGCGCGTGAGCGCTGCGCCTGGGCCACCATTTGCACGATTTGCGACAACATGGTGGCCGCGCCCACACGCTCTGAGCGCATCACCAGTGCACCGCTGGTGTTCATGGTGGCACCAATAAGTTGGTCGCCCACCCGTTTGGTCACCGGCAGGGGTTCCCCGGTGAGCATCGACTCGTCCACCGCACTGCTGCCTTCCAGCACCACGCCGTCGACCGGTACTTTTTCACCGGGGCGCACGCGCAGGCTGTCGCCCACATGCACATTGGACAAGGGCACGTCTTCTTCGCTGCCGTCGGTGCGGATACGCCGCGCGGTTTTCGGTGCCAGGCCGAGCAACGATTTGATGGCGGCCGAGGTTTGTGAGCGCGCCTTGAGTTCAAACACCTGACCCATCAGGGTCAGCGAGATGATGACGGCGGCCGCCTCAAAATACACCGCCACACGCCCCATGGAAATGAACGAGTCCGGGAACACCTGCGGGGCCAGCGTTGCCACCACGCTGTAACTATAAGCAGCGCCGGTGCCCAGGCCAATTAGGGTCCACATGTTCGGGCTGCGGTTCACCAGCGACTGCCAGCCGCGTACAAAAAACGGCCAACCGGCCCACAACACAATCGGTGTGGCCAGCACCAACTCTACCCAGCTCTGCACCGCCATATTCATCCATTGCAGGCGATGCCCGGCCATGGCCAGCACAAACACCACCAAGGTCAGGGGCAGCGTCCACCAGAAACGGCGCTGAAAATCATGCAGCTCGGTGTGGTCTTCTTCGGCGAGTGAGGGCAGCATGGGCTCCAGCGTCATGCCACATTTGGGACAGTTGCCGGGGTGCTCCTGTTGCACTTCGGGGTGCATCGGGCAGGTGTAAAGGGTTCCTGGCGAGACCTCCGCGGGCTCTGCTGGTGCCACTGATGCCGGTGCCTTTGTATCGCTAAGGTACTGCGCCGGGTTGGTGGCAAATTTGCCCTGGCAGTTGGCACTGCAAAAATAATAGGGGCGATTTTGGTGCTGGAGCGTATGGGGGGACGATGCCGTCACCGTCATGCCACAGACGGGGTCGGTCAGCGTTGTTTTTGGTGAGGTGTTCATGGTGTGCCTTGACTTGGTGGACTAGCGCCAGCTGCGATATCCTTGCCAGCTTGCGGCATAGAGCCGTGCCCGCCGTGCCCATGGTGCATGAACAGGTGCATCAGGGGGCACGCGGCCAGCAGCAGATAGGGCAAAGCGCCCAGCGTGTGCGCCAGGTGCCCGGTTAGCAAGAAATAGCTTGCGATAGCGCCCATGACAGCCAAGCCAGGCACATAGCGTGAGCGCCAAAAAACCTGTGTACGGACTGATTTGTTGGCGGCTGGGTTAATGGCAGGAAATCTCATTTTTCAGCGGCTCCTGGCAGACGATCCATCATCATTTGCATCATGGTCTGCATCATCTCCATGCGCTGCTCCATCATCTGATGGTGCACGGCCATGTCGGCGGGCATCTTCATTTTCATGCTTTTGTCTTTCATGCCAGCCATGTCACCCATCATGCCCATGCCCATGCCTGACATGCCTGACATACCTGACATGCCTGACATGCCTGACATTCCCTGCATCATGCCTGACATTCCTGACATTCCCTGCATCATGCCTGACATGCCCTGCATCATGCCCATGGCCTGCTGCATGGCTTTCATGTGTTCGGGCATCAAGGCGTTGCGCTCCTCAGGCGTTTTAGCAGCCATGAATTTTTGATGCAGTTCGTGCATGGATTTTTGCTGCTTGGCCATCTGGCGCATGGCATCAATTTGCTGCGCTGTTGTTGCCTCGGCTGCTGAGGCTGCTGCCGCAGGGTGGTGGCCTGCATGGTCAGGGTTGGTGGCGTTGTCAGTGGCGGCAACGGCAACGGCCAGCGATGCTGACAGCGTCAGAACCGCAACGGATGCCATAAGGTAACGGTAACGAACTTTCATGGTGTTCTCCTTTAAAAAAGACAATTGAGGCGCTCAGGAATAGGACTGGTAGACCGTCGTGCTGCCATCGCGGCGCACCAACAGCACTTGGTAGGGGTCTTTGCGACCTTTGTAAACAGAGCCATCCATGCCCGGGCTTCCGACCTTCATGCCAGGCACGGTCAGGCCAATGGCATCGGGTTTTTCACGCAGCAAGCGCTTGATGTCGCGCGCTGGCACATGCCCTTCGATCACGTAGCCAGCCACGCGGGCAGTATGGCATGACCCTAATTTGGCGGGCAAGCCCAACTGTGCCCGCATACCGTTGTTGCCGGTTTCAAACACGTTGACGCTGAACCCGGCTTGCCGCATGGCAGCAACCCAATCCTTGCAGCAGCCGCAACTCGGGTCTTTCCAGACTTCGATGAGGGGTTGGGGTGCTGCAGCCATGCCAACTGCTGGCAGCAGCAAACCGGCAAGTATGAGGTGACGGCGGTTGATCGAACAAGGTAATTGCATGGAGGGCTCCTTCAAAAGTTGCAATGCGTCTGGTCAGTCTAAAAACGCAAGGGCATCACCAACATGACATGAACATGACAATTCGGACAGGTTCGCGGCATCAGCTGCGGCATCCTGCTGTGGTTTCGGAGCCAGATACCTAACGTCCATGTTCCACAAGGACACCCCAAAGCGTGAAACACGCGTGCCCTGTGTAGGGAAGGGTTTCAACCCGCCATGGCCGACTGAAGTCGGCCCTACGACACGCCATTCTTGTCGGCTGTGGGCGTTGTTTCACGTTAAGTTGTGGCTCCAATGAATTTCAACTGGGTTGCACAGCATGGAGTTTCTGGTCAACGGTAAACGTTTTGACATGAAGCGCATTGACTTCAGCAGCCGCATCAACGAAGTCGAGCTGTGGGAGTTTGCCAACGAGTCCGACATGGATCACCCGTTTCACATTCATGGCGTGCAGTTCCAGGTGGTCGAGCGCGAGGTGGACGGCAAGGTCACACCAGAGCCGCTGCTTGCCTGGCGCGACATGGTCAACACCAAATCGGGTTAAACGGTAAGCATCAAGCTGGTGCAGCGCTACAAGGGGCTGCACATGTTTCATTGCCACATTTTGGAGCATGAAAACGCCGGCATGATGGGGCAGGTGAGCGTGATCTAGAGCTTGAACCGCGTCAGATAACAGAAAAGTAATCTGCTCGTCAGGTGTCCGAGATGCAGGTTTGGGCATACTCACCCCCATTCTTTTTTTCACTCCTTTTTCAATTACTTTTTTACTTTAAGGACGCTTCATGAAAAAACTTTTCACACCTGTTTTGATGGTTTTGCCCTTAGCCTTTGCAACGGCCAGTTTCGCGCAGAACATGGGGCAGATGAACCACACCATGCCTGGCGGTATGGTGATGCCTGGCAAGGCCATGCAAAAACCGGTCGCCGCCGCTGCCAACACCGCCATGGATGAAGGTCAGGTCAAGAATGTCAATAAAGCCAAGCGCACAGTCACCTTGCAGCACGGCGCTTTGTCTAACGGCATGCCGCCCATGACCATGGCCTATAAAGTCAAAGACGCTTCTTGGCTCGACAAGCTCAAACCTGGTCAAAAAATCCGCTTTGCCACCGACCCGGCCGATGGCGGTATGACAGTCACCCAAATTGAATGGGTCAAATAATCCATCGGTGACCATTTGCGGCGTATGAAAACCACCGCCCCCACGCTCATTTTTACCGCCTGGCTGGTTGCTACCGTGGCCGCGCTGGGTGCGCTGTTCATGAGCGAGGTGATGGGCCTGGCCCCTTGCGTGCTGTGCTGGTGGCAGCGC
>Ga0210024_1001467_pt1 | contig 21385 bp, 16 predicted proteins | sample CryGeymeta201525_FD_183988 | JGI IMG/M metagenome (GOLD analysis project Ga0210024, IMG submission 183988) | Groundwater microbial communities from Crystal Geyser aquifers in Utah, USA - Crystal Geyser metaG 2015-25 (SPAdes) (version 2) | ecosystem: Environmental > Aquatic > Deep subsurface >...
AAAGGGCAAAGGGCAAAGGGCAAGGGGCAAAGGGGCAAGGGGCAAAGGGGCAAAGGGCAAAGGGCAAGGGGCAAAGGGGCAAGGGGCAAGGGGCAATGGGATTAAACCTGAAACCTTCCTAAATCGGATATTAAAAGCATCGAACTGAGGTAATACAGACATCGGGAATTAACTTTAAATCATTGGTGAATAATTGAAGATTAAAAAAGTAATACTTAATAAATACTGTGCATAAATTTTTGTGATTTACACAGTAAAATTACTATATTAACTTTTGCAACAAATACTTAATAAATCTTTATATTTTTTGTTTTTTTTTGTTTCAACCATAGACAATAGATAGTTACCTTTGCTTTGAATTATGGGGGGTTGAAAAATCGGATTTTTGACTTTTCAAAAAAGAAGTTTTAAACCGTGAATGAAACTATTGTCTATTCTCAATTATCTATTGTCAATTAATAATTAAGCCAAGAAAAGTTTTCAATAAAGACTCTTAATTTGGTAAAGTAGATCACGATAAATCTAACTGTACTTATTCTTTTATATCCTAATCATTGAACAGGAATAGTAATTAGGAGTAAGTAATACTTAAGATTAAAAATTTAAAGACGATTAATTAAAGAGAGGTTAAATTATGAGGTTTCGCAACCTGTTGGTAGCTTTCCTAGTTGTTTGTTTAGGATTCTTGGGCGCTTGTAGCGATGACGTTGCTAAGGCTTATGATCCTAAGTCTATTACCTATGATGAAATTTTGAATACGGGATTAGCTAACAAATGTCCACAAATTTCTGAGTTTACTCGTGGTAATATTACCATTACGGCGGATCAACCTTTGTCCATCGTTGATATGTGTTTAGAACCACAAGAATACTTTGTCAAAGAAGAGCCTACCAATAAAAGACAAAAAGCGGAATTTATTCAAGCTAAACTCTTAACCAGAGATACTGCTAGTCTTGAGCAAATCAGAGGTACTCTTTCTGCTGATGAAAATGGTGTTTTAACTTTAACAGAACTAGATGGAATTGATTTCCAAATTGCTACAGTACAGTTACCCGGTGGTGATCAAGTACCTTTTTTCTTTACCATTAAAAAATTAGTAGCACAAACTGAACCCGGTTTTACTGCGGTTAACACTTCTGCTGATTTTATTGGTAAGTTTAAAGTACCTTCTTATCGTGGTGCATCTTTCTTAGATCCTAAAGGTCGTGGTTTAACTTCTGGTTATGATAATGCTGTAGCTTTACCTGCTGGAGCTGACAAAACAGAATATACTCGTAATAACATTAAAAATGCTGATTCTTACCAAGGTGAAATCTCTTTACAAATTACTAAAGTTGATCAAGAAACTGGTGAAATTTCAGGAGTATTTGAAAGTGAACAACCTTCTTCCACTGATTTAGGTGCAGAAGATCCTGAAGAAGTCAAAATTCGTGGTATTTTCTATGCTCGTTTAGAACCACAAGTTTAACATTGCTAGAATACTCAAAGATTGGGAGAGGAGGAGATTTTATGTTAATTTTTCTTCTTTCCTTTTCCTTCATTTAATTATTTATTGTTCATTAGACTTTATTAATTATTTCTTATTTTTTATTTTGTATTTATAAAATGTCATTATTAGATTGGTTTGATAATTTAAGAAAATCAGATCCAGAAATAAAACCTCAACAAGAAAGAGAAATTGCTGACGGTTTATGGACAAAATGTCCTGAATGCGGAGTTTTGGCTTATACCAAAGATTTACAAGCTAATAATATGGTTTGTTTAGAATGTCATCATCATCTACGCATTTTTAGTGATGAAAGAATTAATCAGTTAATTGATCCTCACACATGGCAAACTTTAAATCATCATCTTATCCCTACCGATCCTCTTCATTTTCATGATCGTAAAAGCTACGGCGATCGCCTAAAAGAATTACACAGTAAAACCCCTTTAACCGATGCAGTACAAACGGGGACAGGTTTAATTGACGGTTTACCCCTTGCCTTGGGAGTGATGGATTTTCGTTTTATGGGCGGTAGTATGGGATCAGTGGTAGGAGAAAGATTAACTAGATTAATTGAATATGCTACAGAGAAAGCCTTTCCCGTGGTGATTATTTGTGCTTCTGGGGGTGCAAGAATGCAGGAAGGAATGTTGAGTTTAATGCAAATGGCGAAGATTTCAGGGGCATTAGAACGTCATAGAGAGAAGAATTTATTATATATTCCCGTGCTTACACATCCCACTACTGGAGGTGTTACAGCAAGTTTTGCCATGTTGGGTGATTTAATTATAGCTGAACCGGGTGCAACCATTGGTTTCGCTGGAAGAAGAGTTATTGAGCAAACTTTGAGAGAAAAATTACCTGATGGTTTTCAAACTTCTGAGTATCTTTTACAACACGGGTTTGTGGATTCTATCGTTTCTCGTACGCAACTTAAAAAAACCTTAGCACATCTTATTAGTTTACATCAACCTTTTTATCCTATCAATGGTCAAGTAAGTTGACGCTAGAGTAAAAAAAGAAAATAATTGCTGATTATGCCTGAGTTAATATAAATATTTTGGCATAATTTTTTGTAAAGATAATCAAAATATTCAAAACATTATTATTAGTCAAAGTCAATCAAATAATGGGGAATAAATTTTAATTTTTCAGTAATTGCTATAATTATTATAGTTTTTTAATGAAGATATTATGAAAAAATTTTTACAACAAACCCTTGCTAGTTTTTTTGGTAGTTTAGCAGGATTATTCTTCTTTTTTATTTTAAGTGGCGGTGGCTTACTGATATTTATTTTAGCTTTATTATTATCAAATAATACTCCAAAAATAGAAAATCAAAGTGCTTTAGTTTTTAATCTAAATAGTCAAATAAATGATTATCAATCCGATGCTAGTTTATCCTCATTAATCGGTAATAATAATGATAGTTTAACCTTAAAAGAAATCACTTCTGCCATCAATAAAGCAGCAAAAGATGATCGTATTAATGCCTTATATTTAGATGGAAGTAAAGGGAATATTATCGCTGGTTATGGCACTTTAACAGAAATCAGAAAGGCATTGGAAAAATTTAAAGCCAGTGGTAAAAAAATAATTGCCTATAATATCTCTCAAGGAGAACAAGATTACTTTTTAACCTCCATTGCTGATGAAATAAATTTAAACCCCATTGGTGGAATGGAGATAAATGGTTTTGCTTCTTCACAATTATTTTTTGCCTCCGCTTTACAAAAATATGGCATTGGTGTACAAGTAATTAGAGTCGGTAAATATAAATCAGCAGTTGAACCTTTTACCCTTGATAATTTTAGTAAAGAAAGTACTATTCAAACATCAGAATTATTAGAAGATTTATGGGAATCTTATGTAGAAAATATCACAAAAAATCGTCCTTTAAAAACAGGAGAAATTAATAATATTGCTGATAATAAAGGTATTTTACAAGCTCAAGAAGCAAAGGATTTAAAATTAGTTGATCAACTACGTTATGAAGATGAAATAATTAAGGAATTAAAAACTATTACTAATAGTAAAGATCAAGATTCTTTTCGTCAAGTGACGATTCAAAATTATTTATTAGCTAATCCATCTACAGAAAATAATGATAAAATTGCTATTCTTTATCTTGAAGGTCAAATTGTGGATGGAGAAGGTAGAATCTCAGAAGTGGGAAGTACTCGCTTTGTGGCAGAAATTAGGAGAATACGCCAAGATAAAAATATAAAAGGAATTGTTGTCAGAGTCAATAGTCCGGGTGGAAGTGCTGTTGCCTCAGAATTAATTTTAAGGGAATTGCAATTAACGGTTAAAGAAAAACCTCTGGTAATTTCTATGGGAGATGTGGCAGCATCAGGAGGTTATTGGATAGCCACAGCAGGAGAAAAAATATTTGCGAATAATAACACCATTACGGGTTCAATTGGGGTATTTGGCTTATTATTTAATGTAGAAAATATTGCTAAAAATAATGGTATTAATAATGGAGTTGTCAAAACTAATGAATTTGCTAATTTAAGTAATAATTTCAGTCAAAAAACCGAAGCAGAATTAGCGATTTATCAACAAGGCGTAAATAAAATTTATGACTTATTTTTAGAAAGAGTATCGAAAGCGAGAAATTTACCCATTTCTAAGGTAGCAGATATTGCTCAAGGAAGAGTTTGGTCTGGAAAATCTGCACAAAAAATCGGTTTAGTGGATGAAATAGGAGGATTAGATACATCCATTGAATATTTAAACCGAAAACTGGAGTTAAAAAATAATTTTCAAATTGTATCCTATCCAGAAGTTAGAAATTGGCAAGTAGAATTATTAAATAGATTAGGGAATACTCAGATAGAAAATAGTCTTACTGATAAAGAAAAATTAGTAAAAATGATGTGGGAATTAAATACAGAATTAGATTTAACAGAAATTCTTAAAAATCCCCATAAAATTTATACTATTTTGCCCTATAAATTAAATATAAAATAGGAATTATTAATTAGGGTTTGCTGAATAAATCAGAAAGCTATTAAAATCAAGGCTTGGGGCATCGTTAAGTTAATAAAAAAGTGCGTAGTTTTAGGCATTTTTGCTCAAAAGACAGGATAGTATTATACAGTTACAAACTCTAATTTCAAAAATCAAAACCATTAAAACCTTTGCCCTTTGCCCATTGCCCTTTGCCCTTTGCCCTACCCCTTCCTCAGACTTTTTCAGCAACCCCTAATTAGGTTTTTTAGTATTTATATCTTTTACAGAAAACCTAATACTTGATAATTTTTAGGTAAAGGCTAATTAATTGTTTTACTGGCTAAATAAGCTAAATAAAAGCAAATAAAACCATTAATCAATAAGAAAATTTGAGACATTAAACCAACACTAAAACCCCATACTAAAGGATTAATAAAAGCGGTAATAGTGAGGAAAGAAGCAACACCTAAACTGCAACCAATAGCAACATATTTAAGTTGTGGATGACTTAAAAATAAGACTATTAAAATAACAGGAATTAAGGCACTAGCAAAGAAAGGATTTAAACTATTTGTACCCATTACCACATTACCTAATTCTGGCACAGAACTACCCATTAAACGAAAAGGCCATTGAGGTAAATCAAATATATATAATCCTTGTAAGAAAAATAAACCACTACTGCCTGTAACTAATCCAGTGGCTAAACTTAGGTTAAAGGTAAGATAATTACGCAAAAACCACGCTAATAAATATGAACCTAAAACCATACCTAACTTCGGCAATAAAGTAATTGTACCGCCATCGATCCAAAATCCAGGGTTTAAGTAACCACTATTTTTCAACCATCGCAAAAAATCTCGTGGGGTAATTTGCCCACTTAAAGCTAGTTTAACGGATTTAGCAGCGTCTAACTGTCCTGCACCATAATGATTTAAAGGATCTTTTTCTATTTTACGCGCAGATTTGACCAAAATTTCTCGCACTTCATCGGGATTTTCGATGCCAGTGGATTTTATTAACGCCGCCACTCCCGCAACGTGAGGAGAAGCCATACTTGTGCCTTGAAAACCAATAAAAGCTGTTTTTTGATTATCTCCTGTGATGGTTTCTTGAATAATTTTACCCGTTTGGCTACCACCTGGGGCGGAAATATCTACCCCCGCACCAAAATTAGAATAAGGTGCTTTTTCACCGATAGAATCCGTTGCCGCAACGCTAATTACTTCAGGATAACGGGCGGGAAATGAGGCACTATTGCGATTTTCGTTACCTGCGGCGGCAATTATTACCACTCCTTTATCATGGGCATATTTTATAGCATCACGCATTAATTGACTATCTCCACCACCACCCAAACTCATGTTGATGACATCGGCTTTGTTATCGGCGGCGAATCTAATGGCTTCTGCTATATCCGCCACACTACCACCACTTACCCCTAATACTTTTAAAGGCATTATTTTCGCTTTATAGGCGATTCCTGCCACTCCATAATTATTATTAGTGGATTGAGCAATTGTACCAGCAACGTGTGTACCATGTCCTACATCGTCTTGAGCATCAATTTTATTATTAACGAAATCATAACCTTCCACAAACTGAGTTTGATCAAAATCTGGTACTTTTGTTACTCCTGTATCAATTACCGCAACGGTTATACCTTCTCCTTTGGTTTCATCCCATGCTTGTTCAATATTTATACTACGCAAATTCCACTGTTGTGTATAAGCAGGATCGTTTGGTACTTCTAAACTATGATAAATATAATTAGGCTCAATATATTCTACTTCTTTTTTGAGGACAGATTTTCGTAATTTTTTGAGAGAATTTTTATCTCCTTCAACAATATAAACTCTTTCTTCTTCGGAAAAAATACTATTTAAAATCGGTATTTCTTGCACTTTTGAAGCGATAAATTGTAAATTTTTATCTAATGCTGTAATGGAAATATCTTGACGAAAATTAATGATAATAGATTCAAATTCTCCTTGATTTGCTAATCCCTTGAAGTTAAATAAAGCAAACCCTAAACCGATTATAAATATACCTAGTAGTAAAAGTTTTTTCATGGTGATTACGGAGTAGCGATAATGTCACTATTATAAATAGTTTCTATTTAGCTTAACACCTTTTTCAAGACATAATTTATCCTAAAGTAAGAGAGTTATAATTTTATTTGTCTTTATTTTCCATTTTCCTTTGCCAATTTATTTGCCATTTCTTTGGTTAAAGTAATTAATTCTGTAGGAACTAACATTACTGTCGTGGTGTTATTTTCCGCACCAATTTCCGTTAAAGTTTGTAACCTTCTCAATTCTAAAGCAATGGGATTATTACACATTTGTTCACTAGCTTCTGATAACATTAAAGAGGCTTCTTTTTCCGCAGATGCTTTAATGACACGCGCTCTTTTTTCTCTTACGGCTTCCGCTTCTTGTGCCATGGCCCGTTGCATGGATTGAGGTATTTCTACATCTTTCATTTCTACTCTTTCGATAACTACACCCCAAGGCTCGGAAATTTCATCTACAATTTCTTGAATTTGAATATTCATTTTATCTCGATTACGCAAAATGTCATCAAGAATATTTTTTCCGAGTACATTACGCAAAGTAGTCATAGACGCTTGATAAACCGCTACTTCATAATTTTCTATTTTATTAATAGCACGATCTGCATCTAATATTCGATAATATAACACAGCGTTTACTTTTACCGTTACGCTATCGGCGGTGATAGTTTCTTGAGATTTTATATCAACGGTTTTCGTACGAATATCAATTTTCGCTTTTTGGTCAACTAATGGTATTGTCCAATATAATCCAGGTCCTTTGATGCTATTCATTCTACCTAGTCGAAAAATTACTCCTCTTTCGTATTCTCGATCAATTTTAAACCCACTTAAAATAAAGATTGTTAAGGGAATTAGTAGAGTAAAAATAGCTTCCATAGTAAATAAAGATAAAATTTTAGTTTTTTTCAGTAGATTTTAATGGGGAAAAGAAAACTAATTAAGAGAAATTATTTTAGATAAATCTTAACAAAAAATAAATTAAAATTCTGGATTAATAAATCTTGATAATTTTCTCTATTTTCTTCCCCTGAATTAATTATTATTTTGGCTCTTCTAGTTATGATATTTTAGTAGTAAATAATCGTTAAAAGTTTTGATATATAATAGGTTTAGAATTTTAAAAATGCAGATGTTATAAATTTACAGTTTTAATTTAACCTAACACCCTTTCCGATAACTTGACACCTTTTTTTAGACATAATTTATCACAACGAGAAGTAAGAGAGCTATTATTTTTATAATCTTTTTAACCAAATTGTTCGGTAATTTCGAGGTTAAATAAAGTTTGTAAAGTTTGTAAAGCCTTACGTCTGGCTTCTATATCCTGTTGTGCTCTTAATTGCACCATCGGATCATGTAAAATTTTATTGACGATACCTCTAGTTAAGGCTTCGATAACTTCTTGATGTTTTTCAGCAAATTCTGAGCCTAATCTTGATAATGCTTTTTCTAATTCTTGTTCTCTAATTTCTTCAATTTTACTGCGCAAACAGCTAATAGTTGGCACGGTTTCTAAAGATTGCCACCACAATTCAAAAGTCTCGATTTCTTCTTCTAATAAAACTTCTGCTTCTCTTGCCATTTCTCGACGACTAGCTTGATTTTGGGCAACTACCGCTTTTAAGTCATCTACGTTATAGGAGACAATAAAATCTAATTCCGTTACATCACTAGAAACATTCCGAGGTACAGAAATATCTACTAACATGATACATTGAGATACTTCTAAGGGACATAGATTCGTTTTATGGAGAATCGGTTGAGTTGCTCCCGTACTTGTAAATACGATGTCTGACTGACTTACTACCATCATCATCTCTTCTAGGGAATGGAGTTGTAAGTTGACTTGAGGAAATTGTTTGGCTAACTCTTGCGATCGACTAACAGAACGATTTACAATGGCAATGTTAGAAACACCTTTTGAAGCGAGATGTTGCACCAATAATCGAGACATTTTTCCTGCACCGATAATACATACTTTCTGAGAGCATAAATCCTCTATCTTAGTATCTACTAATTCCACTGCGGCAGAACTAATCGACACCGCACCAGTACCGATATTTGTTTCTGTACGCACTCTTTTTCCTGCGCTAATGGCTTGTTTAAATAGTCTATCAAGTAATCGACTCATACCCTGATATTTGGTAGCTAATTTATGGGTATTTCTGACTTGAGCTAAAATTTGCCCTTCACCTAAGACAAGGCTTTCTAACCCCGCAGAAACTCGCATTAGGTGACGAATGGCATCTTGATGTAAAAGTATAAATAAATGTTTTCTTAATTGTTGTAGGGGAATATGACCAATTTCCGATAAAAACTGACTAATTTCCGTGACTCCTTGTTCAGTTTCTTTAACAACCGCATAAATTTCTAGTCGGTTACAAGTACTCATAATTCCCACTTCCTCCACATGAGGATAAGTAAGAAGATGATGGATAGATTCTTCAATTTTATTTTCAGGAATACTTAATTTTTCTCGAACTTCAACGGCGGCGGTTTTATGGGACAGACCAACTACAATAATATTCATTTGCTAATTTTAAATGTAAATAAATTGGTAACAATAAAAATGCTTTTTAAACAATTCTAATCATTACTGATGTTGCTGTGTTTGGCAATTTTTACTTTACCTTTTGCAATAAAACTTCATTAATAATTAAGAAGTATGATTTATTACTTATTTTAAGGACTCCATTGGGGTTTAAAACCAGCGATGGGTAATTCTTCTAGTTGTGCTTGAGGAGATTCATTACTTGGTAAGACTAAAAGCCACAATCGGCTACTTAAGATTAATTCGGCGGAATCGGTGAGTAAATCATCATCGGGTAAAGCCGTTTTTAAGGAGTTTTGAGGTACATCATTTTCAGTAATTAATTGATCAAATAATATCCCAAATCCGTCAGGTGCGAGACTAATTTTCATATCTTGAAATTTCGGTAAAGCTAATAAGGGAATCACATCTCCTGATAAAATATCAATAGCCACAAAATAAGGTTTTTCCTGAAATTCTGTTTCGGTTTGTGTTAACTCTGTTAATAAACAAAATAGTTGTTTGCCATTACTATTAAATTTACAATCAATAATCGATCCTTCTATGTTAATTAATTCTTTTTCTAACCCTTGATTATTCACATAAAACAATGATCGAGTATAACGTAATTTAGGATCATCCTTATTAAAATTAATCATTGCAGCACTGTTTCCGTCAGGGGAAAATGTTAATACTTGACCATATTTTGGTAAAAAGTTGATGGATTGCTTATTTTCTTCCTCAACTATGGGTATAATCGCTATTCCTTCTCCTTGCGCGATGGCAATGCCTTGTCTATCAGGAGTAACAATAAAATCACCTCCTTGAGTATTCAGTCTTTGAGGAATTTTACCCGGTTCAATTTTCCATAAATCAAAGTCTGTGGGATCATCATTTTTGCTTCTTTGAACAATTATAATATCACCATTTTTTCCTGCCAAATCAAATTTATTATTCTGATATTCTTCTGCGTCTAATATTAAGTTTAATTGACTGGGTATTTTTGTTGTTAAATCATTAGATAAACCAGTGGTAACTTCATATAAATCTAATTTTTTAAAATCATTTTGTTTTTTTCTTTCATCTACTGCAGAAAAGATTATTTTTTCCGTATTTGGTGTAAATTTAAAATCGACAACGGTTAAATGATCAGGGGTAAGAATAGTTTTATTTTGTTTTGTAGAATTATTGAGAATTAGTCGCCCACTTTCTTCTTCTTGACTACCAATATAAGCAAATGCACGATCTCGACTTTGAAATTCAGCGATAAAAGGTTCTATTTTTGCTCCTAATTTTTCTCTACCTCTAAATTTTTCTCTAGCATTTTTTAAAGATAAACGATAATTTTTACCATAAGTAATAGTTTTATTTAAAGTATAAACTAACCGTTTTCCTGACCAACTAATTTTACCATCTAAAGGAGGCTCAATTTCTAAATTTTCTTCGATACTTTCATAAGACATTGGGCGATCAAAAGTAAGAGAAAAACCTTGATCTGTTCTGCTAATTTTTTGATCTTGCCAACTAAATTCTTTTACTTGAGGGTGAGTTCTAAATATACATTTATTTTGGTCACAAATTCTACTACCGCCGATTAAAATTACGATTATAAAACTAAGAATAGCAATAAATATTAAACAAATTTTATCTATTGGTTCTCTAAAAATATTAGTTTTAATCATAGTTTTAATTTATCATTTATTTGTTGCTTTTTTAGTCGTAAATCTGAATAAATATTTTACATTCAAACTTTTCTTTATCAATTTTATATCAGAGTTTAAATTTTCTTTATATTTCTTTCTTGATAGTAGTCAAAAAAGCTAACTTTATCTAATTTAATCCTTAAATTTAGTTTATCTCCTCTTTTTATCATCTCATCTGTAAATAGTTTTACTTGTAAATTTTCTTCCTTATTATCTTCTAAATTAACTGTTAAAATCAACTCGTTTCCTAAGGCTTCTACCAAGTTAACTATCACGGGAATTGTTGATGATGAAGCCTCTGATAATTCAAAATATTCAGGACGAATTCCTAACCAAATTTTTTCATAATTATATTCTTGAAAAATCTCTTGCCATAGTGTTGGTAAAACTACTTTAAAATGAGAATGAATAATTAAATCTGGTTTTTGATAATTGACTTCCAAAAAATTCATGGGTGGACTACCAATAAATTGCGCTACAAATTTATTAACGGGATGTCTATATATCTCTAAAGGTGTGGCTAATTGTTGTATTTCTCCTTGATTCATGATGGCAATGCGATCGCCCATAGTCATAGCTTCTATTTGATCATGAGTTACATAAATAGTTGTTACCCCTAATTCTTTTTGTAACTTAACGATTTGTCCTCGTGTTTCTGTTCTCAATTTTGCATCTAAATTTGATAAAGGCTCATCCATTAAAAATACATGAGGATTACGAGCAATGGCTCTTCCTAAGGCAACTCGTTGTTTTTGCCCTCCTGATAGTTGTTTGGGTAAATGGTTTAATAAATGTTCTATCTGCAACATATGAGCAACTTTACTCACTTTTTGGTTAATTTCTTTCTCATTGTCGGAATAATAACGCCATTTTTCAGGTAATTTCCCCGTAACGGTAGTCAAAATTTTATCCAAGGGTTTCGAGGGTATTTGTTGATTCATCCGCCGTAAACCAAAGGCAATGTTATCATAAACACTCAAATGGGGATATAAAGCGTAATTTTGAAACACCATCGCTATATCTCTCAACTTCGGTGGTAAATCATTGACTATGCGATCGCCAATTAAAATTTTTCCGGCGGTAATCTCCTCTAAACCAGCAATTAAACGTAATAAAGTACTTTTGCCACAGCCAGAAGGGCCAACTAAAACCATAAATTCCCCTTCTTGAATTTCAAGATTAATACCTTTTAATACATGGGTAGAAGTAGCAGAATTTTGTTCAACATCAGGAGGATTCGCCACTATTCCCACCCCCACAGAAAGAGAGGGAGAAAACTTACTTACAGACGAAATATAAGTTTTGTAGAGATTGTCAATAATAACCTGCGCCAAAACGAGAATTACCTTAATGAAACAACATAAGCCAAAATTATAACAAAAAATTAACAATTGGCAATTAACAATGATAATATAAAAGAATTGTAAACAAATATTAAGGCTTATATTAATGAATTTATATTACTTTTTAGGGATACTAACGATACTTTTAGTAGTGGGAATAATAGTTTATTTAGCCACTCCTCGCAGTTTTGAATCTCCCGAAACCGTAGCAAATTCCTATGATGAATGGACTGATGACGGTATTTTAGAATTTTATTGGGGCGAACATATTCACTTAGGACATTATGGCGCACCTGTGAGAAAAAAAGACTTTTTAGAAGCCAAAGCCGATTTTGTCCATGAAATGGTTAAATGGGGAGGATTAGATAAATTGCCTCGTGGTACTACCGTCTTAGATGTAGGTTGCGGTATTGGTGGGAGTACTCGTATTTTAGCCAAAAATTATGGATTTGAAGCCACAGGAATCACCATTAGCCCAAAACAAGTACAACGAGCTACAGAATTAACCCCCGAAGGGGTTACCGCTAAATTTCAAGTTGATAATGCCCTTAATTTATCTTTTCCTGATAATAGTTTTGATGTAGTGTGGTCTATTGAAGCTGGCCCTCATATGCCCGATAAAGCTAAATATGCTCAGGAAATGATGCGAGTTTTAAAACCGGGCGGTATTTTAGTTGTAGCTGACTGGAATCAACGAGATGATCGCCAAATTCCTCTAAACGGTTGGGAAAAAGTTGTGATGCGTCAATTACTCGATCAATGGTCACATCCTTCCTTTTCTAGTATTGAAGGCTTTTCAGAACAAATTGCAGAAACAGGGCTAGTAGAGGGCGAAGTAATGACCGCAGATTGGACTCAAGAAACCTTACCCTCTTGGTTAGAATCTATTTGGCAAGGTATCGTCAAACCCGAAGGTTTAATCCGTTTTGGTTTTTCTGGGTTTATAAAATCTTTGCGAGAAGTACCGACTATGTTATTAATGCGTATTGGTTTTGGTGCTGGTTTATGCCGTTTCGGAATGTTTCGGGCGGTTAAATCTGAATCTACCACTACTGTCAAAACAACAGATACCGCAGAAGTAGTAAATGTTTAGCAAGTAATCTTCTCAAATTGTGGGCAATGAATGCCCACCCTACATTTTTTTATATTTGATTTGATTAAAAACTTTTCTCTTATCGTCATAGTTCTTGATAGTAAAGGCTTTAGTCTTTGTTTTGATAATTGTAGTTGATAATTATTACTTATTCCTTCATCTTTACTTATGAAATGAAAAAAATCTCTATCATCGGCGGTGGTATTGGTGGTTTAACTCTTGCCCTTGCTTTACAACAAAAAGCCATTGAGTTTCAATTATATGAACAAGCTAATTCCTTTGAGGCGTTGGGATACGGGCTTCAATTAAGTCCAAATGTGGTTAGAATTTTTCGTAAATTAGGCATCGAAAACCAGTTAGCCACAATTTCTCATCGTTGTTTAGGTTTTGAGTTACGTTCTTTTGATAGCGATGGCATTTTAGCACAATGGAAGTTAAAAAGTGATGTGCCTTACTATCAATGTCGTAGAGCTGATTTACATCAATTATTATTTAATTCCCTTGAAGATCATAGTAACATTAATTTTTCTCAACCTTTAGAAAGTTATCAACAAGAAGATAATCAAGTAGTTTTAAACTTTAAAGACAAAGAAACTATCACGACACAAGCCTTAATTGGTGCTGATGGTGTTCGTTCTGTAATTAGAGGAGTGCTATTCCCTGAAGATAAAGCCGAATATGCTGGTTATGCCGCCTATAGAGTAATTTTACCCTTTAAAGATGATTATAAGTCACTATGGGGAAAAGCAACGGTGTGGATGGGGGAAAATCATCACGTTGTGGCTTATCCTAACGGTAAAGGAGGGCAAAAAATATCTTGGCTTAATTTAGTTTTAGTCATAAAAGATAGTAATTGGCAAGAGCAAAGTTGGACAATTCCAGCAGATAAACAAGAAATAGCCAGAAATTTTACTAATAAATCCGCACTTTTAAATAACATTTTAGAAGATTTGGTCAATAATAATGAACCTTGCTATAAATGGGGTTTATTCATTCATCAACCTTTACCTTATTGGTCACAAGGTAGAGTAACATTATTAGGAGATGCAGCTCATCCAATGTTACCATTTCAAGCTCAAGGGGCAGCAATGGCTATGGAAGATGCTTATATTTTAGCTGAATGTATTGCTCAAAAAGAAGACATTAAAACTGCTTTGATCAAATATCAACAATTACGGCTAAAACGTACAGCAAAAGTACAGCAAACATCAAAAAATAACGCCCAAATTTTCCACGCTACAGGAATAAAAGCCATGGTAAGAGACTTAGGATTAGGTTTAATTTCCTCTGTCAATGGTGATTTACTCAATCAAAAAACCGCTTGGATTTATAACTATGATGTCTCCAAAAATTGATCAATTTCTCGGAAAACTTTTTCATCTCCTAACATCCATTTATGAGTTAAGACAGGAAAACTAACTTCTATTCCTATACCTAAAAGTGAACTATTAGCGGGAATAATCATCATATCAAAAGGAGTCCAAATAATTAAACATTTAATTTTATTTAAACTCTCTTTTATATCAGTATTTAAGTCTCGTAAAAAGTCGCTATCTGGACGCATTTGTTTAATACCTTTTAAGGGTAAAAAATAAGCTAAATTAGTACCATTATTAGGAGCAGAAATGTTAATATATTGTTCAACTTTTTCCGTGCCATTTAATCGTTGTAAATAGTAACGAGTAACTAATCCTCCCATACTAAAACCTAGTAAAATTATTTTTTCTTCTGGAGTAAATTGATTATCAATATATTCCTTAACTTGCTGTGCTAAATCTCTTAAATCTGCTGTGCCAAGGTTAGGAATTAAATCAATGGTATAGGTTTTATAGCCTTTTTTTTGAAAATAAGATGTCATGGTTTCAAATACTTTTCCTGTATCAGTAATTCCATGAATCATTAAAATAGATTTCATAAAGGATAATTATTTTTAGAAGTCTTAAGATCAACAATCGGTTTTCAGGTATAGTAAGATTCACAGATTTATTTTTTTATCTTAAATTATTAACCCAAAGAATAGGAGATACATAGTAATGGGTAAAAAATCAATTATTTTTAGTGAATTAAAAAGATTAGATAAAAAACAATCACTTCTAAACCATGACGAAAAAAGGATGTCAAAAGTTTTAGAAAATTTCCTGCAACCCTATATACATTTAACCTCTAATTGTGTGGAAAAAGAAAAATTATTTACTTTAGGGGTTATCGCTTGGAATGCTTCTTTATATCCTGAGTCCGAAAGAGCTGATATAATTAATTTATTATTTTCTCAAGAGGTTATCGGCGATGACAGTAATGTACAAGATGAATTAACTGATATTATAACGGGTTTAATTGATCGTAAATTGAATTTTTTTACCGATTATCAACGATTAATTGTGGATTTTAAATTAGAAGAAATTGGGCAACTTTATCATTTATCTGTTACTTCTCAAGAAAAAACCTCATAATTCATAACTCCTATCTCCCCGTTTCCTTTTATCTCCTAACTCCCCGTTTCCTTTTATCTCCTAACTCCCCGTTTCCTTTTATCTCCTAACTCCCCGTTTCCTTTTATCTCCTAACTCCTAACTATTATTACTGCTTCTCATTTCTAATGCTCCTTTAGGATAAGCTATTCTTTGATGATTAAATTGTTGCCAGACATTGACAAATACTTCCGCAATTATCGGTAACTCTTCATATTTTATACCACAATCATCTAGTTGATGATCTCGCCAACGGGCTTTAAAAATCTTGTTAACCATTGCCATAGCTTGATCTGGCGTTGCATCTTTAAGCGATCGCAAAGCCGCTTCACAACCATCAGCTAACATAACAATACCAGTTTCTCTCGATTGAGGAATAGGTCCATCATAACTAAAAAGAGTATCATCAATGTCATGGGCATTTTTACCTTCTCCTTCGGCTTGAGTTTTGGCTTGATAGTAAAAATAAGAAATTAATAATGTGCCTTGATGTTGAGGAATAAAATCTTGAATGGCTTGAGGTAAACCACATTTTTTAGCCATGATAATACCTTCACTGACGTGTTTTTTGATAATCTCGGCACTTTCATAAGGATTATTGATCATATCATGTTTATTTGGTCCGCCCATCTGATTTTCGATAAAACCGAGGGGATCGTGCATTTTACCTATATCATGATATAATGTACCAGCTCTAACTAACTCTACATTACAATGAAGATGACGAGCGGCGGCTTCTGCTAAACTAGCCACAAACATAGTATGTTGAAACGTACCGGGTGCTTCAGTGGCTAATCTCTTTAAGAGTGGGCGATTAGTGTTACATAATTCCGCTAGACGTATAGGAGTAATTAAGTCAAAAAATCTTTCTAAATAAGGCGAAATACCTAAAGCTAAGACGCTATAAGTAAGACCTACTGTACCATGCCATATTGCACTAGGTAAAATAGCATACCATACTGTACCTAATGTAGCACTACCGATTAAATGAATGATAAAGTAAGCACTTCCCTGAGTAAATCCCACTCCTGCACCTAATAATGCTAATTCTTCTCGAGAATGAAGACGACTAGCCATCAAAGACGCTAATAATCCTCCCGCAAAAGAAGATATGACATATTCCCAACCAATAGCTTCCGTTTGAAAAAGAGTTAATCCCGTCATAATGATAAGATTACTTACGGCTACAGTTGGCCCATAAAAGCTACTCACCAAAAATCCCACCGCAGGTAAAGAATTATAACCCACATCAAAAATATTAATTATGGGAGTAGAGATACTTAACAAGAACAAAAGTACTTGATCTCGTCTTCTTAATCTACCTTTTACCTTATGGGTGATAGCCATAAAAGTAATTAAAGATATGGAAACTAGAATCCCAGATACGGCAATCCCATTAAAATTAACACTTCTACGACTTAAGCCAAAGTTATCTAATAAAACAAAATCCCCTTGAGTAATTGTTTCTCCAACATCGACAATTACTTCTCCTTGACTAATAGTAACAACCACAGGTTGTATTGCTAGAGCCGCTTTTTCCGCTCTTGTTTTAGTTTCTTCTTCATCAATGATAAGATTGGACTCTAAGTTATTGATGATTAAGTTTACGGCTATATTTTTAATGGGAGGGGATATTTTATTCTCAAGGTGAATTTCTGTGGCTTTAAGTTTAATATCTTCAGGTAATCCCGTAGAAATTCCTAAAGCTAACATTTGTCTGACGGTTTGACTAATTTCTTTTTTTGCTTCTTGCCAAGTTTTATTGTCAATATTCCATAAAAGTCTTTTTTCTTCATCTTCGAGATTACCAATTTTTAATTCATTTATTTGAGTGGAAAAACTTTGATAAATATCTCTGTTTTTTTCTAGTTGATTAAGTAAATTTTCAAAATCTCTAGCATTAACTAACTTTTGATAGGTTAATAATTCTTTGACAATATTATTTTCTGTTAAAGATAAAGACTCATCAACGGTGATAGAAGAAGTTTTGAGTTTGACAAGAATTTTTTGCCACTGGGAAGTTGATAAAGAATGTAAAGATTTTTGGGCAGATAATGACAAAATATTAGAATTTACAAAAGTTATTTTATTAACTAAACTACGAATATTATCTATTTGTTCCAGTTTATTATCAATTTTTGTTTGTGTCTTTAATGTTAAACTTACATCTTGTTTTAACATGGGTAATAAACCACTGCGAGTTTTTTTTCGCAATTCTTCGGTGGTGTAATTATCAATAAAATCACCATCCCTAGGCGCAATAATTTTTGTAGGGGAAATTGTGCCAACAGCTAATTCTGGTTGATTATAAAAGCGATAACTAATTAATCCTGTCAACGTTGTTACGGATAATAATATTATTGCTGGAGAATGAATTTTACATATCCATTGAAATAATATTGATTTATCTTTATGGCTATGGTGAGAAGAATTACTCAAAATGTGGTGATGATTATCTTTATGTTGCCAGTCTTGAAAAGTTTTACGGATTAACTCTAACGTATTCATATTAAATTATTTTAACCCTAAAGAAAAATCATTGAAAGTAAATAACCCTTAAAAAGGGAATCCCACCAATTAGATACATTTAAAATTTTCGTTATTGTCAATGTAATTGTCAAAATACTATAAAAATTCGAGTAATTCCCTTTGCACTATTATACTTGATTTATCTAATCTTCTAATGTTGAGCATTTTTTTGGGCTTCTAAAGCAATTAGATTTAATGGAATGTTACTTTTACGAGCAATCATGGCACAATCTTCATATTCTGGTTGAATATTGACGATTTCATCATCTTTTTTTGCTACTTTTACTCGAATATCACCGTATTTAGTTTTAACTGTTACGATTTCTCTAGCTAAAATTGAGCGTTGTTGAATTTGCCTACGAATACCAATGGTTGTAGTTTCTCTAAAAATAATAGTTTCGCAGATGTCAATTTTATCTACATCACAGATAACGGTTAACAAAATTCCTTGACGATTTTTTTTCATCCCCACTGGTTGAGTAAAAACATCTTTTGCACCAATTTTCAATAATTCTTCCAAAAGATAACCAAAAACTTGTGGATTTGTGTCATCAATTTGAGTTTCTAATACCGCTATTTCTTCTAAATTATCACTCTGTTTACTTTCTCCTATCCATAACTGTAAAATGTTCGGTATTTCTAAATCTTGACTACCCGCACCCCTTCCTATTTTGATTAATGACATTTGCGGGGGTTGTCCAAATTTTGTTACTAATGTAGTTGCGATCGCTGCTCCTGTGGGGGTAACTAATTCTTTATCGATACCATTACTATAAAGGGGAGTTTGCCTAGTCTGGAGTAATTCTAACACGGCGGGAACAGGTACTGATAATTTACCGTGAGCGGCTTTAATTGTACCTCCTCCTGTGGGTAAAGGGGAACAATATAACTTTTGGATGTTAAGATAATCTAAACCTAAACAAGTACCGACAATGTCCACAAGAGCATCAATAGCTCCCACTTCATGAAAATGAACTTTTTGAGGTGAAATGCCGTGAACCTTACCTTCTGCTTCAGCTAACTGTCGGAAAATAGCTAAACTATTAGTAGTAGCAATGGCAGATAAATTAGCCGAGATAATTAAATTTTCAATATCTGCTAAATGACGATGGTGATGGTGATGGTGAATTAAGTCAACATGAATTTTAACCGCACTTTGCCCTTGTCTTAAGACTTTTTCTTCTTTTAATTGATATTCTGAAGATAAATTTAAACCTTTTAAACCATTTTCAATATATTCTAAAGGCACACCAGCCGAGACTAATGCACCTAAAAACATATCCCCAGCTATACCTGTCGGACACTGTAAATAAGCTATTCTTTCCATTTACGATACAATCATCAATGAACAATTAATAATTATAAGGGTAAGGGGCAAAGGTAAATTCTCAATGACTATCAACTATTAACTATCAACTATTAACTATCAACTATCAACTATTAACTATTAACTATCAACTATCAACTATCAACTATCAACTATCAACTATTAACTATTAACTATTAACTATCAACTATTAACTATTAACTATTAACTATTAACTATCAACTATTAACTATTAACTATTAACTATTAACTATTAACTATTAACTATCAACTATTAACTATTAACTATCAACTATTAACTATTAACTATCAACTATTAACTATCAACTATTAACTATTAACTATGGCTATATTATACGAATTAAATCCTGATAATCCCCAATCTCGTGATATTGAAAAAATTACTCAAGCCTTAAAAAAAGGAGCGATTATGCTTTATCCTACCGATACAGTTTACGCTATCGGTTGTGATATGAATCTAAAATCAGCAGTAGAAAAAGTTAGGGCTTTAAAACGCTTATCTAATGATAAACCATTGACTTTTCTTTGCTCTTCTTTATCTCACATTTCTGAATATGCCGTTGTTAGTGATGAGGCTTATCGTATCATGAAACGGTTGATTCCAGGCCCTTATACTTTCCTTTTACCAACAACAAAATTAGTGCCAAAATTGGTAATGTCTCCTAAACGTAAAACTACGGGGATTCGAGTGCCTGATCAAAATGTGTGTCAAGTTTTGTTACAATCCCTTGATAATCCTATTATTTCTACTTCCGCTCATATTATAGATGAGTATGGTGATTTTCCTTCTGAAAATTGGGAAAAATTCCGTTTATTTGATGAGTTTGATAAACAAGTTGATATTATTATTGATGATAAAACTAATCCTGGCTTTGATGTTTCTACTATTCTCGATTTTTCTAATAGTAAGCCCTCTGTAGTTCGTAAAGGATTAGGATGGGAAGAATTGGAAAACTGGCTTAATTTTGAATAAAATAATTATAATCACATTCTAGCTAAAACTAATTTTATTTTTAAAAGTTAGAAAAATTTTCCCTAAATAAAGATTTTTTCAAATGCCAAAACAAATTAAAAAAGCTAATTTTCCTACTAAAATATGTCCTGTTTGTGGATTATCTTTTACTTGGCGCAAAAAATGGGCTAAATGTTGGGATGAGGTTAAATATTGTTCGGAAAAATGTCGTAGAAGTAAAGGTATTTGATTTTTAAATTGATTGCTCATAGAAATCAAAATTAATTCTCTTTTCTTATTCTTTTTCTTTTACTATTTAAAAGTAACCATAAACCTCCGTCGATGCTCTAAATATCAGATTGAGGCGGGGTTCAGGTTTAATTCCCTTAGCCGCTCTATGAAACTTACTCAAACTTGATCAATGAGTCAAGTTCCCACTCTTCATGGGATGGACGTTCACTTCCTGCTTCAGGTGAATCCTTAATAGACTTGCCACTAAGTTGGTTTGACTCTCCACAGGCTTTACTTCCCCACAAGCTATGGGTAGTTGGATATAACTCCAAATTAATACTAGCATTCAAATCACGATCTATTTTTAGACCACAATTTTTACACTCATAAACTCTTTTAGAAAGAGGCATTTTTTGTCTATTTTGACAGTTTGAACACAGTTGAGATGACGGGTAAAATCGGTCAGCCATGACTAATTTTGAGCCATACCATTCTGTTTTATATTCTAGCTGTCTTCTAAATTCATAAAAGCCACAATCTGCCACTGCACTTGCTAAACGATGATTTTTAAGCATCCCTGATACATTCAAATTTTCAATCACAATTTCACTGTGGTTTTTAGCTAACCATGATGTTAATTTATGAATAGTATCTTTTCTTATTTGGA
>Ga0210024_1001479_pt1 | contig 21323 bp, 20 predicted proteins | sample CryGeymeta201525_FD_183988 | JGI IMG/M metagenome (GOLD analysis project Ga0210024, IMG submission 183988) | Groundwater microbial communities from Crystal Geyser aquifers in Utah, USA - Crystal Geyser metaG 2015-25 (SPAdes) (version 2) | ecosystem: Environmental > Aquatic > Deep subsurface >...
GCTCGATCCTCTACGGCATCGCCACGCCCACCGAGGCGGCGGCGGTGGGCGCGGTGGGCGCGATCCTGCTGGCGGGCGGGCGCGCCGAGGAAGGCTCGCCCTGGCCGCAGTATCTGGCGCTGTTCGGCCTGATCGCGACCTTCGTGCTGACGCGGTTCTTCGACCTGCGGCTGACGCGCACGGTGATCGAGCCGAACGACCTGATCGGCATCTGGCTGACGGCGGCGATGCTGGGGCTGTTCACGCTGGGGCTGGCGGCGTGCCTGCTGCGGGTGTGGCGCAGCGGCATTCTCGCCAACGTGATGCAATCGACCACCAAGGTCACCGCCATGGTGTTCGTGATCCTGATCGGCGCCCAGCTGTTCAACCTCACCTTCCGCGGCCTTGGCGGCGAGGAGACGGTGCACGAGATCCTCTCCGCCGTGCCGGGCGGCGCGTTCGGCGCCATGTTCACCGTGATGCTGGTGATGTTCGTGCTGGGGTTCTTCCTCGATTTTCTCGAAATCGTGTTCGTGATCGTGCCGATCATGTCGCCGACGCTGTTCATGCTGGGGCTGGACCCGATCTGGGTGGCGATCATGATGGCGGTGAACCTGCAGACCAGCTTCCTGACGCCGCCGTTCGGCTTTGCGCTGTTCTACCTGCGCGGCGTGGCGCCGCCCGAGATCTCGACCATGGACATCTATCGCGGCGTGATCCCGTTCGTGATCATCCAGATCCTTGCGCTGGTGCTGCTGGCGCTGTTCCCGTCGCTGGCGACATGGCTGCCCGGCGTGGTGTTCGGGTGAGGCGCCCCGCCGCCGCGCCGCGCCGCTGAGGCGCGGCGCCATGCAAGGCGGCGGCGCGGCGGCGTGGCGCATCGAGCTGCGCGCGCTGCTGCGGCTCGGCGGGCCGCTGGTGGCGGCCCAGCTCGCCACCATCGCCCTGACCGCGACCGACGTGGTGATGACCGGCTGGCTGGGCCCGGCGCCGCTGGCGGCGGGGTCGCTGGCCTCGGCGCTGATCTTCCCGTTCGTGATGTTCAACACCGGCGTCGTGCTGGCGGTTGGGCCGATGGTGGCCCAAGCCCTGGGCGGGTTGCGGCGGCGCGACGTGCGGCGCAGCGTGCGGCAGGGCCTGTGGGTGGCGCTGGCGCTGGCGGCGCTGACCATTCCGCTGCTGCTGCAGGCCGAGCGGCTGCTGATCGCCCTGGGGCAGGAACCGGCGCTCGCCGCGCTGGCGCAGGACTATGTGTCCGCCGCCGCATGGCATATCGCGCCGGCGATGTGTTTTGTCGCGCTGCGCAGCTTTCTGGCGGCGCATGGCGAGACCCGGATCGTGATGCTGGTGACGCTGGCGGGCGTCGCGGTGAACGCGCTGGGCAACTACGCGCTGATGTTCGGCCATTTCGGCCTGCCCCGGCTGGAGCTGTTCGGCGCCGGGATCAGCACCACGCTCACCCATCTGGCGATGCTGGGCCTGCTCGGGTGGCGCACGGCGCGCCGCTATCGCCGCTATGCGCTGCTGGCGCGGTTCTGGCGCGCCGACTGGCCGCGCTTCGCCGCGATCCTGCGCATGGGCGCGCCGATCGGGCTGATGCTGGCGGCGGAGACCGGGCTGTTCTCCGCCGTCGCGCTGCTGGTGGGCTGGCTGGGGCCGGACGCGCTGGCCGCGCACGCCATCGCGCTGCAACTGGCGGCGATCGCGTTCATGGTCCCCTTGGGCCTGAGCCACGCCACCACCGCGCGCGTCGGGCTGGCGTTGGGCGCTGGCGACCCGGCGCGGATGCGGCGCGCGGCGTGGGTGTCGCTGGCGGCGACCACGGCGTTCATGAGCACGACTGCGGTGTTGTTCTGGCTGGCGCCGCGCGCGCTGATCGGGTTGTTTCTCGATCCGTCAAATCCGGCGGCGGCGGCGCCTTTCGCGCTGGCGGTCGGCTATCTGGGGGTGGCGGCGCTGTTCCAGCTGGCCGACGGCGCGCAGGTCAGCGCCGCCTCGGCGCTGCGCGGCATGGGCGACACGGCGGCGCCGATGGCGGCGGCGATCGCGGGCTATTGGCTGATCGGCTTTCCCGCCGCCTGGGCGCTCGGCTTTCCTGCGGGGCTGGAGGGCCTCGGCGTGTGGCTCGGCCTTGCGCTGGGGCTTGCCGCCTCGGCGGTGATGCTGATCGCGCGGCTGGCGGTCACGCTGGCGCGGGCGGAGGCTGCGCCCCCGCCCGCCTGATCCGTGCGGCCTTTTGGGTCGCGTCAGCCGCGCGCCGAACCCACCGCGCGCCACGCCAGCGGGAACAGCGTCGCCGCCAGCGCCGTCTTCAGCACCGCGCCCGGCAGGAACGGCCACAGCCCCCAGTCGAGGATCGGCATGTCCCAGCCGTAGAGCACGCCCAGCCACAGCACGCCCGGCGCCAGGATGATCGCGTTGCCGACCGTCATCGAGAGCACCGTCTTGCCGAACGAGCGGTCCCAGCCGCGCGCCGCCATCACGCCCATGAACGCCGCCGCCAGCACGAAGCCCAGCAGATAGCCCGCCGTGCCGCCCATCATGTAGGACAGGCCATAGGCTTCGGCCGACGAGTTGGTGAACACGTCGAGACCCACGGCGCCGACCACGAGGTAGGCCAGCATCGTCGCCACGCCCAGCCGCGCGCCATAAGCGGCGCCGACCGACAGCACCACGAAGGTCTGCATGGTGATCGGCACCGGCCACATGGGAACCTTGATCTTGGCCGCCACCGCCATCGCCGCGACGCCCAGCGCCACCAGCGCCGCGCGCTTCACCCACAACGCCGCGCCGCTGGCCGGAGCCACCGTTTCGCTGAGCACTCTCGACATTCGCGCCATCCCTCGCAAGGTGTTTCTCACGCGCACGTTATGCGCCCGGCGCGCGCCCGACAAGCGCCCCGTCGGCGGGCGCGGCGCGCAGGTAAAGCGCCGTGGAGGCGTAGTTCTTGCGCGGCCCGGTGACGCGCCAATGGGCGTGCCAGCTTTCGGTCGCGAAGCTGTAGCGCACGGCGTAATGATCCTGCCCGCACTGGTGGCTGTCTTCGCATTGCGTCTGGCGCCAGTCGAAGCGGTGGAACGGCGCGCCGTCCTCATACAGCACCGCGACGCCGCTTTCGCCCTCCAGCCGCCACAGATAGACGCGCGCGGCGGTCATCTTCGCCTGCCCCAGCGTCAGCAGCCCCTGTTCGGCGTAGCGCAGCCCCTCGCCGTCGGGCGTGATGCGCGCCAGCCCGCGGAACCGGCCCGCAGGACCGCCGCCCATGTCCTCGATGTCGCGCGCGACGCTCCAGACGCCCGCGAACCGCTGATGCGTTGTCAGAACCATGCGGCGGTGCTACCCCGCCCGGCATCCGCCCGCAATGTCCCCCGGAGACGCGCCCCATGGTTCCCCGCTATTCCCGCCCGCAGATGGTCGCAATCTGGTCGCCGGAGACCAAATACCGCATCTGGTTCGAGATCGAGGCCCATGCGGCGGACGCGCAGGCGGCGCTGGGCGTGATCCCCAAGTCGGCCGCCGAAGCGACCTGGCGGGCGAAGGACGCAACCTTCGACGTGGCGCGCATCGACGCCATCGAGGCGGAGGTGAAGCACGACGTGATCGCCTTCCTGACGCATCTCTCCGAGCATGTCGGCGAGGAGGCGCGCTTCGTGCATCAGGGCATGACCTCGTCGGACGTTCTCGACACCTGCTTCAACGTGCAACTGACCCGCGCCGCCGACATCCTGCTGGCCGATCTCGACGCGCTGCTGGCGGCGCTGAAGCGGCGCGCCTTCGAGCATCGCGACACGGTGTGCATCGGACGCAGCCACGGCATCCACGCCGAGCCGACCACCTTCGGCCTCAAGCTGGCGCAGGCCTATGCGGAATTCAGCCGCTGCCGCGCCCGGCTGGTCGCGGCGCGCGCCGAGGTGGCGACCTGCGCCATTTCCGGCGCCGTCGGCACCTTCGCCAACATCGACCCGTCGGTGGAGGCGCATGTCGCCGAGAAGATGGGGCTGACGCCCGAGCCGATCTCGACGCAGGTGATCCCGCGCGACCGCCACGCGATGTTCTTCGCCACGCTGGCGGTGATCGCCTCCAGCATCGAGCGGCTGGCCATCGAGGTCCGCCATCTGCAGCGCACCGAGGTTCTGGAGGCGGAGGAGTATTTCTCGCCCGGCCAGAAAGGCTCCAGCGCCATGCCGCACAAGCGCAACCCGGTGCTGAGCGAGAACCTCACCGGGCTGGCGCGGCTGGTGCGCAGCTACGCCGCGCCGGCGATGGAGAACGTGGCGCTGTGGCATGAGCGCGACATCAGCCATTCCTCGGTGGAGCGCGCCATCGGCCCCGACGCCACCATCACGCTCGACTTCGCCCTGGCGCGGCTCACCGGGCTGATCGACAAGCTGGTGGTCTATCCCGCGACCATGCTGCGCAACATGAACAAGTTTCGCGGCCTGATCCACTCGCAGCGGGTGATGCTGGCGCTGACGCAAAAGGGCGTCAGCCGCGAGGCCGCCTACGCGATGGTGCAGCGCAACGCGATGAAGGTCTGGGAGCACGGCGCCGACTTCGAGACCGAACTGAAGGCGGACCCGGAAGTGACGGCGGCGATGAGCGCAGGCGAAATCGCCAGCCACTTCAACCTCGCCCACCACACCCGCCATGTGGATACGATCTTCGCCCGCGTGTTCGGCGCCTGATCAGCGGGCGAGCTTGCCGCGTATCGCGCGGGCGACCAGCCATGAGACCGGCGCGGCGGCGACCGCGCCGAGGATCGCGGCCGCAGAAATCCCCTGCCCGTTGGCCAGCGCGGGAATCACGAGCGTGACGGCGACCAGCACGCCCATCAGCGTCGGCGCGACGATGATATACAGCAAAACGGCGATCTTGAGCATCGCAAGGCCCTCCCCATGAAATAGCGCAGGCAGAATCGCGCCGATGCGCCGGTCGCGCCTTGATCCTGCGCAAACGGCGCGCCGGATGCGCGCCAACGCTGGACAATCCGCCGCCGTGCGCCCGATAAGCGATGCGCCGCGCCTGAGCGGCGCAGCAGGGGCGCGGGCGATGGGATCAGCGGCTGAGCATGACGCGCCCGGCGCGCAGGCGCCCTCCGGCGCGACGTCCCGGCTTGCGGCGCGGCTGGCGCGGCGCCCCCGGCTGGCGCTGATCCTGGTCTTTCTGGCGGCGCTGGCGATCTTTTTGCCCGGTCAGGCGACCTTGCCGCCGACCGACCGCGACGAGGCCCGCTTTGCGCAGGCCAGCCGCCAGATGCTTGAGACCGGCGATTTCCTCGACATCCGGTTTCAGGACAGCGCGCGCTACAACAAGCCTGTCGGCGCCTATTGGCTTCAGGCCGCCGCCGCATGGGCGGCGGGCGGCGCCGATGCGCCGATATGGGCCTATCGGGCGCCCTCGCTGCTGGCGGCGGCGCTGGCGGTGGCGCTGACCGCCTGGGCGGCGCGGCCGCTGACCGGCGGCGCGCCCGGCCTGCTGGCCGCAGGGCTGATGGCGACCTGCGTGATTCTGGCGGCGGAGGCGCGGCTGGCCAAGACCGACGCGCCGCTGCTGGCGGCGACGCTGCTGGCGATGGGCGCGCTCGCGCGCGTGCTGCTGGTCGAGGGCGGGCGACGCTGGTCGCTTGTGTTCTGGGCGGCGGTTGGCGCCGGGGCGTTGATCAAGGGGCCGATCATCCTGGCGCCGGTGGCGGGCGCGTTGCTCGGCGTCATGCTGGCGCGGCGCTCGGTGGCGCCGCTGGCCGCGATCCGCCCGTTGCAGGGGCTGGCGGTGGTGGCGGCGATCGCGGCGCCGTGGCTGGTCGCGATCACGCTGAAATCCGACGGCGCCTTCTGGTCGCAGTCGGTGGGGCGCGACCTGCTGGGCAAGCTGGCGGGCGGCATGGAATCGCACGGCGGCCCGCCCGGCTGGCACCTGATCGCCGCAATCGGCGTGTTCTGGCCCTGGGCGGCGCTGGTCCCGTTCGCGGCGCCCTGGGCATGGCGGCGGCGGCGCGAGCCTGCGGTGGCCTTCCTGCTGGGCTGGGCGGCGCTGACATGGGTCATTTTCGAGGCGACGCCGACCAAGCTGCCGCATTACACCCTGCCCGCCTGGCCCGCGCTGGCGATGCTGCTGGCCGCCGCGCTGCTGGCGCCGGGCGCGCTGCCGCAACCGGGCGCATGGGCGCGCCGCGCGGCGGTGGCGCTGTGGGCGCCGCCCGCGCTGGCGCTGACGCTGGCCGCCGTCGTTGGGCCGTGGGTTATCATGGGCGCGCCCGCGCCGGGCGCCGCGCTCATCGGGCTGGTCGGCGGCGGCGCCGCCGTGCTGGCGGGCCGGGCGCTGTGGCGCTGGCGGTTGCACGCCTTTGCGCCGCTGGCGGCGGCGGCCTCGGCGCTGAGCGTCGCGGCGGTGCTGCACTTCGCCCTGCCCGCGCTGACGCTGGCGTTTCCGGCGCCGCAGATGGCCAGGCTGGCCGCCGCGCACCGCTGCGGCGACACAGGCCCCGTCGCCGTGACCACCTATCGCGAGCCGAGCGTGGTGTTCGCGCTTGGGACCGACACGCTGATGACCGACGGCGCGGGCGCGGCGGCGGCGCTGGCCGAGGGGCGCGCGGCGCTGGCCTGGGTCGGCGACCCCGAGCGCGCCGCCTTCGACGCCGCAGCGGGCGGGATGATCGCCCTTGAGACACTGGCGGCGTTCAACTACTCCAACGGCAAGCGGGTCACCCTGACCCTGTTCAAGCTCAAGCGTGAGGGCGCAGCCTGTGTGGCGTGACGCAAACCCCGGCGCCGTCAGGCTGGCGGTCATCCTGTCGGCGATGGTCGCGGCCTTCGCCTTTCTCGACGAGCCGCTCTACCAGTTTTTTCGCGACACCGGCCCGCAGGGCATGGACGACGCGCGCATCCTGTGGCGCGAGATCACCCTGCTGGGCGACAGCACATGGATGCTGGCCTCCTGCGCGCTGGTCGCGGGATTCGCGGTCTGGACCGGGCGCGCCAGCCCCTCCCAGCGGCTGCGCCGGGGCGCGGCGCGGCTGCGCGATCAGGCGGCGTTCGTGGGGGTGAGCGTCGGCGGCGTCGGCCTGCTGGCGATCCTGCTCAAGTTCTCGATCGGGCGCGCCCGCCCCAAGCTGCACGAGACGCTGGGGCAATTCCACTTCGATGCTTTCGCGCTGAATTTCAAGATCAACAGCCTGCCCTCCGGTCACGCGGCGACGCTGTTCGCGCTGGCGGCGGCGCTGGCGCTGCTGGCGCCGCGCTGGCGCCCGGTGTTCTACACCGTGGCGGCGTGGGCGGCGTTCAGCCGGGTGCCGACCGGGCAGCATTACCTCTCCGACGTGATCGCGGGTTCCGCGCTGGGCTATTACGGCGCGCGGTGGCTGGCGGCGCGGGCGGCGGCGCGGGGATGGGTGTTCACGCCCGCGCTCGCCCCGCTCGACCCCGCCGACGCCAGGGCTGCGGCGCGCGCCGGGGCGCGGGCGGCGTTCTGCGGCCTGAGGCGGCTATGGGCCGGGGCGCGCCGATAGGCCGCGGGCCGGTCGCGCTAAGGTTGGCGCGTCAGATCAGCACGTCGGTCAGCGCAAAGCGCGTCACGTCCACCAGCCCCTTGTCGGAGATGCGCAGCGCCGGGATCACCGCCAGCGCCAGCAGCGAGTGCTGCATGTAGGCGTTGTTGAGCGTGCAGCCGCAGGCGCGCATGGCCGCCATCACCGCGTCGGCCTTCGCCGCCACCACCTCGGCGCGTTCGTCCGACATCAGCCCCGCGATCGGCATCTCGACCAGCGCCAGCTCGCGGCCCTGCGACCACACCGTGACGCCGCCGCCGACCTCGGCCAGCCGGTTCGCCGCAAGCGCCATGTCGGCCTCGTCCGTGCCCACGACGATCATGTGATGACAGTCATGCGCCACGGTCGAGGCCACGGCGCAGGGGCGGTCATAGCCGAAGCCCTCGACAAAGGCGTTGACCACCCCGCCGGTGGCGCGGTGCCGCTCGACCAGCGCGATGCGCGCCACGCCGCCGCTGAGGCCCACGGCGCCGTCCGAAACCGGCAGATCGCGCTCCAGCGCGCGGGTCGGCGCCTGGTTCTCGATGACGCCGATCACCCGCGCCCGCACGCCGTTGGCGCCGCTTGGGCCCGCCACGCGGAAATCCTGCGGCTTCAGCGCGCGGCCCAGCTTCACCGTGCCGCGCGCGAAGGCGGGATAAGCGTAGGGCGGCAGCTCCGCCGTCAGCGCGCCGCCCTCGGCCGCCACCACGCCCTGCGCGATCACCGTCTCGACCGGCAGATCGACAAGGCTGGAGGTCAATATCACGTCCGCGCGCCGCCCCGGCGTGATGCTTCCCAGCTCGCGCTCCATGCCGAAATGGCTGGCGGCGTTCAGCGTCGCCATCTGGATCGCGGTTATCGGCCGCAATCCTTGCGCGATGGCGTGGCGCACGACGCGGTTCATGTGGCCGTCGCGGGTCAGCGTGCCTGCGTGGCTGTCGTCGGTGCACAGCACGAAGTTGCGCGGGTCCAGCCCCTGCTCGGTGACCGCCTTCACCTGCTCGGCGACATCGTGCCAGGCGGAGCCCAGCCGCAGCATGGCGCGCATCCCCTGCCGCACCCGCGCCGCCGCGTCCTGCGCCCGCGTGCCCTCGTGGTCGTCGGCGGGGCCGCCCGCGACATAGGCGTGAAAGGCGCGGCCAAGGTCGGGGCTGGCGTAGTGGCCGCCCACGGTCTTGTCCGCGCGGATCGTGGCGGCGATCTCGCCCAGCATGGTGGCGTCGCCCGCCGCCACGCCGGGAAAGTTCATCACCTCGCCCAGGCCGCAGATGTTGGGCCAGCCCATCATTTCCGCGATCTCGTCGGGGCCGAACACGGCGCCGCCGGTCTCCAGCCCCGGCGCCGAGGGGATGCAGGACGGCGCCTGCACGAACACCCCCACCGGCATCGCCATCGCCTCGTCGTGCATCAGCCGCACGCCGGGCAGGCCCAGCACGTTGGCGATCTCGTGCGGATCGACGAACATCGTGGTCGTGCCGTGCGGAATCACGGCGCGGCAGAATTCGGTGACCGTCACCATGCCGCTCTCGACGTGCATGTGCGCGTCGATCAGGCCGGGAACCATATAGCGCCCATCCGCCTCGATCACCGTGGTCTGCGGCCCGATGCAATGCCCGGCGTCGGGGCCGCAATACGCGAAGCGCCCGGCGGCGATGGCCAGATCGGTCGCCGGGATCACCTCTGCGGAATGGACGTTCACCCAGCGCCCGCCCCGGATCACCATGTCGGCGGGTTCGCGCCCGGCGGCGACCGCGACCAGCCGCGCGAGGGATTGGGAGCGGGGAGCAAGCGCCATGGCGGAGGGCCTTTCGCGACGGGGGCTAGAGTTCGGGCGGCAGCACGTCGGGCGCGACGCTGAGAATCCGCATCCGCACAGGATCGACCTCGATCATCCACGTGCCCGCCGAGGCCCAGACCGAGCCGCCGCGCGCGTGCGGCAGGCGGCGGTCCACGCCCGGCGGCGCGGCGGTCACCGGAAAGTCGTCGGGCAGACGGGCGCCGACCACCAGCACCGCGATCTGCTCCTCGCTCAGCGGCTGCGGGTCGGAGAGCTGCGGCGGCAGGCCATTGCTGCGCGCCTCCGCCCGCAGCACAAGGGTCAGCGTGCGGCGCAGCGCCTCGTCCACGCCGGGGCGGCGCCCGATGTCCATGCCGGAGCGCCCCGTCACCGGCCCAAGCTGCGCCAGCGCGGCGGCGGGGACCAGCGCCAGCATCAGCGCGACGATGCGGCGGCGCCTCATCCGTCCGTCCCCGGCTGGCCGGTCTCCCGACGCAGCGCCTCCAGCAGTCCGGCGCTGTCGAATCCGTCGGCGGGCAGGCCGCGCGCGCGCTGCCAGGCGCGGATCGCGGCGCGGGTGTCGGGGCCGACCACGCCATCGGCGCCTCTGGTGTCAAAGCCCAGTCGCGTCAGTCTTTGCTGCATGTCCTCTTTCTCGCTGCGCGACAGCGCCCGCTCGCCGCGCGGCCATCCGGCCCGGATCGGCCCGGCCCCGGCGATGCGGTCGGCCAGATGCCCCACCGCCAGCGCATAGGATGTCGCGTTGTTGTAGCGCTTGATCACGAAGAAGTTGGGATAGACGATGAACGCGGGGCCTTGCGCGCCCGCAGGCAGGATCAGGGCCGCGTCGCCGTGGTCGGCCAGCGGCGCGCCGTCGATGCCGCTCACGCCCAGCGCCCGCCAGTCGGCGACCGGGCGGCGGCGCTCATCGGCCATGGCGTAGTCGAAGCCCGGCGGCAGCGCAGCCTCCACACCCCAGGGCGCGCCCTTGGTCCAGCCGAAGCGCGCCAGATAGTTGGCGGTCGAGGCCAGCGCGTCGAGCGCGTCGGCGCTCCACAGGTCGCGCCTGCCGTCGCCGGTGAAATCCACCGCGTAAGCGATGAAGCTGGTCGGGATGAACTGGGTGTGGCCCATGGCGCCCGCCCAGCTTCCCACCATGCGGTCGGGCGTCACGTCGCCCGCGTCGAGGATGCGCAGCGCGGCCAGAAGCTGCTCCTCGCCAAAGGCGCGGCGGCGGCCCTCGTAGGCCAGCGTCGCCAGCGCCTCGATCACCGGGATGTCGCCATAGTTGGCGCCAAACGCGCTTTCGATGCCCCAGATCGCCAGAAACACCGGCGCCTCGACCCCGTAGCGCGCCGCGATCCGCGCCAGCGCGTCGGCCTTCTGCGCCGCCTGAAGCCGCCCGTTGGCGACGCGCGTCTCCGACACCGCGCTGTCGAGATAGTCCCAGATCGGGCGGGCGAATTCGGGCTGGAAGCTGTCGAGCTCCAGCACCCGCGCGTTCGGCGCCACGCCGTCGAACGCCGCGTTGAAGGTCGCGCCCGACACGCCCGCCGCCAGCGCCCGCGCGCGAAACCCCTCGCGCCAGGCGGTGAAGCTCTCGCCGGGCTGGGCGGCGGCGGGCGCGGCGCGCGCGGTGGGCGCGGGCGCGGTCGCGACCGGCTCGGAGACGGCGCAGGCCGCCGTCAGCGCCACGCCCATCGCGGCGGCGGTTCGCAGGATCATCGGGGCTTCGCTCCGCAAGGAATGTCTTGAGCGCAACCTAGCGCGCTCCGGCCCTTTTCCGAAAGGGGGCCAAATCCGAAAGAGGATCAGCCGCGCCAGCGCCGCCGCGCGACCGGCGCGCCGAGGCCCAGCGCCGCGATGCGCGCCTCGACCTGCGCCAGCGGCTCGATCGCCACCGCCATCGCGTGCGCGGTCGCGTGCAGCAGGCGCGTCGGGCTGAGCATGATTGCGACATGGCCGTTCCAGAAGATCAGATCGCCGCGCTTCTCGCGCCCCGGCGCCACGTCGCGCCCCGGCGCCTGCGCCTGCATGTCGCTGTCGCGCGGGCAATCATGCCCCGCCGCCTGCCGCGCGATCTGGACCAGCCCCGAACAGTCGATCCCGCCCGCCGTGCGCCCGCCCCACAGATAGGGCGCGCCGAGAAACCGCGCCGCCGTCGCCACCCAGTCAGTCTCAACGCTGTCGGCGGGCGCCAGATGCTGCGCGCAGGCGTAGCCGCCCAGATCGAGCGCAAGGAACGCCTCGCCCTCGGGTCGCGCCGCCAGCAGCGCGCCGAACGGCGCGGCGGCGATCGGGCGGGTCTTGATGCTGGGCTCGGGATAGATCAGCGCCTGAAGCGCGCTGACGCGGTGCGTCGGCGCTTTGGTCTCCGGCGCGAAACAGGCGTCGGGCGCATAGCCGACATAGCCGTCGCGCGCCGCCTGCCCCCATACCCAGCCGCCCGCGCTGTCATAGACCGCGAAGCGCTCGCCCAGCAGCAGTTGCGTGCTCAGCGGCGCGTCGGCGTCGGGCGCGGCGCTGAGCGGGGCTGCGGCGGCGTCCACCACCCGCCAGCGCGGCTCGGCGTAGCGCGCCGCCTGCACCGCGCCCTCAAGGTGCGCCGCCGCCACGTCCGGGCGCGCGGGCGTCAGGCGCGGATCAGGCGCGCCCTCAGCCATGCCGCGCCTCCAGCGCCGCGAACACCGCGCGCGCGCCCTGGCACGCGGCGCCCTTGGGCCGGCCGGGCTTTGCGGCGGGGGTCCAGGCGAAGATGTCCATGTGCGCCCATGGGATTGCGGGATCGACGAAGCGGCGCAGGAACAGCGCGGCGGTCACCGAACCGGCCATGCCGGGGAACGGCGCGTTGTCGAGATCGGCGATGGGCGATTTCAGTTCGTCGTCATAGCCGTCCCACAGCGGCATCCGCCACAGCGGATCGCGCGCCCGCGCCGCCGCCGCCAGCAACTCAGCCGCCAGCGCGTCGTCGTCGGTATAAAGCGGCGGCAGGTCCGGCCCCAGCGCCACCCGCGCCGCGCCGGTCAGCGTGGCGAAGTCGATCAGCAGGCCGGGCTGCGCCTCGCAGGCCAGCGTCAGCGCGTCGGCCAGCACCAGCCGCCCCTCGGCGTCGGTGTTGCCGACCTCCACCGTCAGGCCCTTGCGGCTGTTCACGATGTCGCCGGGGCGAAAGGCGTCCGCCGCGACCACGTTCTCCACCGCCGGGATGATCACCCGCAATTGCAGCTTCAGCTTGCGCGCCATGATCATCGACGCCAGCCCCAGCGCGGTGGCGGCGCCGCCCATGTCCTTTTTCATCAGCCGCATCCCGGCGGAGGGTTTCAGGTCCAGCCCGCCGGTGTCAAAGCACACGCCCTTGCCGACCAGCGTGACCAGCGGCGCGCCTTCCGCGCCCCAGCGCAGCGCGATCAGACGCGGCGCCTGGGTCGCGGCGCGGCCCACGGCGTGGATCAGCGGCAGGTTTTGCGCGAGAAGATCGTCGCCCGCGATCACCGAGACCGCGGCGCCGTGCGCCCCGGCAAGATCGCGCGCGGCCTGCTCCAGCGCGTCGGGCCCCATGTCGCAGGCGGGCGTGTTGATCAGATCGCGGGTCAGGAACACCCCCGCCGCGATCGCCTCCAGCCGCGCCGCGTCCACGCCCTCGGGCGCGACCAGCAGCGGCGCGGGCGCAGGCTCGGCCTTGCGATAGCGCTCGAAACGATAGCCGCCCAAAAGCCAGCCCAGCGCCGCCTCCTCCGCCGCCTCGGGCGGCAGCGCGGTCTCAAGCCGCCACGTCGCGGCGGGCAGTTTCGCGGCTGCGCCCGCCAGATGAAACCGCCCCTTGCGCCGCGCGGCGGCGTCGCCCCAGCCGACCAGCGCGCCCGCCAGCGCGCCGTCGGGCCCGGGCAGCAGCGCCACCTCGCCCAGCCGGGCGGCGAAGCCGCAGGCGTCGAGCCAGGTCTGCGCGCGCGCGTCGAGCGCGGCGCGGGCGGCGGCGAGATCGGCGGTCTCGATCAGCTGAAGCGGGATCGCGGCGGCGGCGTCGCGGGACAGGCGGGCGTGCATCGGCGGCCTCATGCGCAAGGGTCGCGCGACCCTAGCCGCCTCCGCCCGGCGCCGAAAGGCCCCCAGGCGCGCGGGGCGCCAAAACGTCCGCAGGCGCGCGGGGCGCCGAAAGGTTCAGGCGCGCAGGGCGCAAAGCCGCCCTCCGCCCGTCACGCCGACGGCAGCGCCTCAAGCGACAGCGCCGACAGCGCCGCCAGCGCGTCCGCCGCGTCGCGAACGGCTTCCGGCGCGCCACCGGCCTCGCACAGCGCCTCCAGCGCCAGCGCCGCCGCGCCCAGCCGCGCAAGGCCCACCTGCCCGGCCATGCCGCCGACCTCATGCGCCAGCCGCCCCAGCGCGCGGGACGGCCCCTCGCCCGCCAGCGGCGCCATCTGCGCCACCCGCTCGCCGATCACCGCGCGGGTGCGGTCGAGCAACACGCCGATTCGCGCGCCGAACGCCGCGCGCAGCCCGTCGAGGGCCGCGGCGTCGAACACCGGCGCGTCGGCTGCGGGCGCCGCCCGCTGCATCCCTGTCATCTCTCCCCGTCTCCACGGCTACGACGCCATGACCGTGGCGAACCGGGGTTAAGAAAGCGTGACGCCGCCCAAGCCCGCGCCCAAGCCCGCGCCCGGCCGCACGGCGCCGACCGTCAGCCCGCGCCGGTTGACGATCGCGGGGTTCAGCCGCCGCCGCACGCGCGGGTCCGCCGGGTCAACGGCGCCAAAGCGCGCCAGCAGCGCCGCCATGGCGCATTCGGCGGCCTCTGTGCTTCCGTCGTCGATCTTCAGCGCAATACCCAGACCCGCCTGCGGCAGATAGGCGACGAAACAGCCCTCCGCGCCGGTCTTGACCGCCGCGCGGCCCGCCGCGGCCTCCATCATCTCGGTGCAGGCGCGCCCGGCGCCCGCCACCTCGAAGGGATGCGCCATCATCGCGTCGCGCAGCCTGGCGGCGGCGGCCGCGCGCACGCCGGGGCCAAAGCCCTCCTGCGGGCGCGCCACCCGCGCGGCGGCGGCGGCCAGCGCGCGCAGCCGCACCGCGAAATTCGGCGCCGAACAGCCGTCCACCGCCCAGCCCAGCGGCGCGTCCTCGCCCGTCGCCTCGGCGAAGGCGTCGGCGACCGCGCGCTGCACCGGGTGGCGCGCGTCCACATAATCCTCGGTCGGCGCGCGCAGGTGCAGCGCCTGGGTGAGAAAGCCGGTGTGCTTGCCCGAACAATTGTTGTGCAGCTGCGACGCCGCCGCCCCGTCATTGCGCAGCGCGCGGCGCGTTTCAGCATCCGACGGCGCTTGCGCGCCGCACATCAGATCGCGCTCGCCAAGGCCCATCTCGCCCAGCCACGCCGCCGCCAGCGCGGCGTGGGCGCGCGAGCCCTGATGTGACGCGCAGGCCAGCGCCAGACGCCGCGCGTCGAGACGGCGCGCATCCGCCGCGCCGCTCTCCACCATCGGCAGCGCCTGGAACAGCTTGATGGCGCTGCGCGGCAGGAAGCGCCGCTCGACGTCGCCCGCCGCCGCCACCACCGCGCCCGACGGCGCGCACACCGCCCAGGCGCCGCGATGGACGCGCTCGACGAAATCGCCGCGCACCGCCTCCGCCAACACCGGATTGGCGCCGATCTCCTCAGTCATCCAGCAACTCCGCCGCAAAATCCTCGCCCAGCGCGCCGCGCAGCCGCGCCATCGCCAGCCGCAGCCGCGATTTCACCGTGCCCAGCGGCAGCGACAGCGCCGCCGCCGCCTCGGCGTGGCTGAAGCCGTCGTAGAACGCCAGCCGCACCACCGCGAGCTGCTCGGGGCCGAGATCGTCCAGCGCCGCGCGCACCAGCCGGTCGCGATCCGCCGCCGCCGCCGCCACGTCCGCCGCAGGCTCGGGGTCGGGCCGGAACTGCGGATCGTCGGGGTCGGGCGCCGGGCGGCGGCGGCGCGCCATGTCCACCCGGCGGTTGCGCGCGATGGCGAAAATCCACGTCGCGGCGCCCGCCTTGGCGGGGTCGAAGGTCTCCGCCCGCCGCCAGATCGTCAGCATCACCTCCTGCGCGGCCTCGTCGGCCTCGCCCATCGGCGCCCCGCCGCGCGCGAGAAATCCCTTCACCTTGCCGGCGTAGCGCCCGAAAAGATCGGCGAACGCGGCACGGTCGCCGCGCGCGATCTGCGCCAGCAGGGCCTCGTCGCTGATTTCTTCAGGCGGCGGGGGGTAGTCGTTCAAGGCGCGGTTGTCCGGCGGTCAGGGGCGCGCGCGCGGCGCCGGAGGTGTGAACTCTGGCGTCCGCGTCCGCTTTCGCGTTACACTATGGCTTAAACAGTCCCGATGAAACAGGGTCTCGCGCAGGCGTTCGCGTGCGCGACGGTGAACCATGAGGCGGAGAACAGGCGAGATGCTGAAGCAGGCGATGGGCGCGGCGGCGATGGTGGTTGCGCTGTGGGCGACACAGGGCGCGGCGCAGAACACCTTTCAAAGCGCCAGCGTTCAACGCGACTGGAGCGTTTTCCAGTCGGGCGACGGCGGCGCCCGCGTGTGCTGGATCGTCTCGAAACCCACTAAGACCGAGGCGCGGCGCGGCGCGGCGCGGGTTCAGGTCAATCGCGGCGACATCTATCTGATGGTCGCCGCGCGCCCCGGTCAGGGCGTGAAGAACGAGGTCAGCACCGTGATCGGCTACACCTTCCGCCCCGACAGCAAGGTGCGCCTCGACATCGGATCGGGCACGTTCGAGCTGTTCACCGACGGCGACAAGGCGTGGCCCGAGAACGCCGCCGCCGACGACCAGATCGTGGCGGCGATGAAGCGCGGGACCGACGCGGTGCTGACCGGCGTCTCGAACCGCGGCACCACGACGATCGACACCTACTCGCTGCTGGGCTTCACCGCAGCGCTCGACGAAGCGCAAAAACTTTGCAGCTGAGCGCAGGGAACACGCCGACATGACGCCGCAGCCCCTTGTGCCGGAAGTCGCGCCGCTGAAAAGGCTGGCGCCCGCAGGCAAGCCGACCCTGCTCGGCCTGCCCCGCCCCGCCCTGCGCGCGGCGCTGGCGGCGGCGGGCGTTCCCGAGCGCGAGGCGGCGATGCGCGCCGGGCAGCTCTGGGGCTGGCTCTATGGCCGAGGGGCGCGCGATTTCTCGGTTATGACCAACCTCTCCAAGGGGTTCCGGGCGTTTCTTGAGGAGACGTTCCGCATCGCTCGCCCCGAGATCGTGATGCGGCAGGTCTCCAGCGACGGCACCCGCAAATATCTGCTGCGCGTCGAGGGCGGGCATGAGGTGGAGGCGGTCTATATCCCCGAGGAGGATCGCGGCACGCTCTGCGTTTCTTCTCAGGTCGGCTGCACGCTGACCTGTTCGTTCTGCCACACCGGCACGCAGAAACTGGTGCGCAACCTCACCCCCGCCGAGATCGTCGGCCAGATCCTCGTGTGCCGCGACGATCTGGGCGAATGGCCGGTCGCCGGGGTGAAGCCGCCGGAGAAGCGGATGCTCTCCAACGTCGTGCTGATGGGCATGGGCGAGCCGCTGTATAACTTCGAGGGCGTGCGCGACGCGATGCTGGTGGCGATGGACGGCGACGGGCTGTCGCTGTCGCGCCGCCGCATCACGCTGTCCACATCCGGCGTCGCGCCGCTGATCCCGCGCGCCGGGGCCGAGATCGGCACGCTGCTGGCGATCTCGCTGCACGCCACCACCGACGACGTGCGCGACCAGCTGGTGCCGATCAACAAGAAGTGGAACATCGCCGCGCTGCTCGACGCCTGCCGCGCCTATCCGCCGCTTGGCAACGCCAACCGCATCACGTTCGAATACGTGATGCTGAAGGGCGTCAACGACAGCGACGCCGACGCGAAACGGCTGGTGAAGCTGATCGCGGGCATCCCGGCCAAGATCAACCTGATCCCGTTCAACACCTGGCCCGGCACGGTCTATGAGCGGTCGAGCTGGGAGCGGATCGAGGCCTTCGCCGAGATCGTCAACCGCGCCGGCTACGCCAGTCCGGTGCGCACGCCGCGCGGCCAGGACATCCTCGCCGCCTGCGGTCAGCTCAAGAGCGCCACCGAACGCGGGCGGCGCAGCGCGGCGCAGGTGGCGGCGCAGGTGGCGGCGGAGATCGGCGGCGCCTGAGCGCCAGCGCATGAAGGAGCCGCCCGATGGAGACCTTCACCTGCCCCGCCTGCGGCGAACGGCTGTTCTTTCGCAACGCGGTGTGCGGCTGCGGCGCTGCGGTGGCGTTCGACCCCGAGACGCGCGCCTTCGCGTTGCTGGGTGACGCCTGCGCGCCCTGCGCCAACCGCGACGCCATCGGCTGCAACTGGCGCGCGGGCGGCGCCGGGGGCGGGCTGTGCGCAAGCTGCGCCATGACGCGCACCATGCCCGACCTCGCCGTGGCCGACAACGCCGCGCTGTGGACCGAGGCCGAGGAGGCCAAGCGCCAGGTGCTGGCCAACCTGATGCGCTGGGGCCTGTTCACCGCGCGCGACGCCAGTCCGGCGCCGGTGTTCGACATGCTGGCCGAGCAGACCGAAAGCGGCGCGGCGAGGGTGATGATGGGCCATCTCGACGGCGTGGTGACCATCAACATCGCCGAGGCCGACCCCGCAGTGCGCGAGGCCCGCCGTCAGCAGATGGCGGAGCGCTATCGCACCATGACCGGCCATTTTCGCCACGAACTGGGGCATTTCGTGTTCGCGCGGCTGGCGGCGGCGGAGGGGTTTCTCGACGCCTTCCGCGCCCTGTTCGGCGACGAGCGCGCCGATTACGCCGAAGCCCTGCGCCGCCACTACGCCCGACCGGCGGCGGACTCAGACCCGGACCACGTGACGCCCTATGCCGCCGCCCACCCGCACGAGGACTGGGCCGAGACCTTCGCCCATCATCAGCATCTGGTGGACATCGCCGACAGCGCGGCGCGCATGGGCCTGATCAGCCCGGCGCTGGCCGCCGTCGGCGGGGCCGACTTCGACCCCTACGCCTGCGACGACGCCGAGCAGGTGCTGCGGGTGGCGGTCGAGCTGGGCGTCGCGGTCAACCACGTCAACCGCGCCATGGGGCTGCACGACGTCTATCCCTTCGTGCTGACGGCGGCGGTGCGCGAGAAGCTGGCCTTCGCCCATCGCTGGATCGGCGCCGCCGCGTGACGACGCTCGAACAGCTTGGCGTCACCGCCGACCTTGGCGCGGGCGCCGGGTTCAAGGCGCTGTGGTCGCTGCTGGCCGTGCTCGCCGTCTTCGGGCTGCGCTGGGCGCTGGTGCGCGCGGTGCGCGGCGGGGCGGAGATTCTCACCGACCGGCAACGCTGGTGGATCAGCATGATCAAGAACCTCGCCACCGCCGCGCTGTTCGCCGGGCTGGTGGCGATCTGGGCCGACGAGATAAAGGCTTTCGCGCTGTCGATCGCCGCCGTCGCGGTGGCCTTCGTGATCGCCACCAAGGAGCTGTGGCTGTGCGTCACCGGCGCCACCTGGCGCGGCGCCAGTCAGGCGTTCTCGGTCGGCGACTGGATCGAGATCGGCCCGCACTCCGGCGAGGTGATCGAGGAGAACCTGCTGGCGACCGTGTTGCAGGAGATCGACCCGCACGATTTCTCGGTGACCGGTCGCACCATCTGGGCGCCCAACAGCCTGCTGCTGACCGCGCCGATCGTGAACAACGGTTTTGGCAAGCGGTTCATCTATTTCCAGTTCGACATCCACGCCGAGCCGCACGCGGGCGCCGCCGCCACGCTGGCGCGCATACGCGACGCGCTCGACGCCGCAACGACCGAGTTTCACGAACTCGCCCGCCGCTACGCCGCGCGGATCGAGCGCACGGCGGGCGCGCGGCTGCGCGACCCCGCCCCGCAAGTGACCGCGCACACCACCGACCTCGCCAAGATCGCGTTCCGCTGCGCGGTGTTCTGCCCGCGCGAGCGCGCGGCGGCGGTGCGCGCGGCGGTGATGGCGGCCTATCTTGACGGCGCCCCCCCGCCGCCCGGCGGCTGAACCGACCCCACCGAAAGGACCAGTCATGCCCCTGCCCCAGACCATGCGCGCCGTCGAGATCGCCGCCCCCGGCGGCCCCGAGATGCTGCGCCCCACAACCCGGCCCGTCCCCGTTCCCGGCCATGGCGAGATCCTGATCCGGGTGGCCTGCGCGGGCGTCAACCGCCCCGACGCGCTGCAGCGCGCGGGCGCCTATGATCCGCCGCCGGGCGCATCCGATTTGCCGGGGCTGGAGGTCTCGGGCGTGGTCGCCGCCACAGGCCCCGGCGCCGCGCTGTGGGCCGTGGGCGACGAGGTCTGCGCGCTGACGCCGGGCGGCGGCTATGCGGAATATGTGACCACCCACGAATCGCACGCCCTGCCGTGGCCGGGCGATCTTGCGCCGGAACAGGCCGCCGCGCTGTGCGAGACGTTCTTCACCGTCTGGACCAACGTGTTCAACCGCGCCGGGCTGAAGGCGGGCGAGACGTTTCTGGTCCATGGCGGCTCGTCGGGCATCGGCACCACCGCCATTCAGCTTGCGCGCATTTTTGGCGCGCGGGTGTTCACCACGGTCGGCTCGGCGGAAAAGGCCGCCGCCTGCGAGGCGCTGGGCGCCGAGATTGCGATCAATTACCGGGAAAAGGACTTCGTCGAGGTCGTGCGCGCCGCCACCGACGGGCGCGGCGTCGATGTGATCCTCGACATGGTGGGCGGCGACTATATCGCCCGCAACGTGCGCGCCGCCGCCGACAGCGGCCGCATCGTGATGATCGCGTTCCTGAACGGCCCCAAGGCCGAGCTGAACTTCGCGCAGGTGATGACCAAACGCCTGACGCTGACCGGCTCGACGCTGCGCCCGCGCTCCATCGGCGAGAAGGCCGCCATCGCCGACGCCCTGCGCGCCCATGTCTGGCCGCTGATCGCTTCGGGCCGCGTCGCGCCGGTGATGGACCGGGTGTTCACGCTGGAGGACGCCGCGCAGGCCCACGCGCGGCTGGAGAGTTCCGGCCACATCGGCAAGATCGTGCTCAAGGTCTGACGCCGGCGCGATCCGTCTGCGGCGCGCGGGCGATCGCGCCTGCGCGGCTTTTCTCAGGCGTCATAGACGCTGTAGGGGCCGAAACGGTCGGTCTTTCGGGCGCCGGGCGCAAAGCCGAGGCCCCTGAACAGCATCACGCTGGCGATGTTGGCGTCGTCGATCTCGACGCGGAACCGGGTCACGCCGTGCGCCTCCAGCCAGTCCATCGCGCCGCAGGCCAGCTCGCGCCCCAGCCCCATGCCGCGCGCCCGCGCCTTGAGCGCAAGGCCGAACGTCGCGCGGCCGCCCTCCACCAGGACGCCCAGATCGCCGACCAGCGCCGCGCGCGCGTCCTCGACCGCAAGGTTGATCCAGCCCAGCGAATCGGGCGGGCGCCGGTTGCGCCAGCCTTCGATATGGGCGGGAAAGTCGGCGACCGCCTCATCCCAGTGCATGAAGCGCGTCACGGCGGAGTCCGCGCGCAGCCGGGCGTGGGCGGCGAAATCGTCGGCGCGATACAGCCGCACCGCCAGCCGCGCGGTGGTGAACAGCGGCTCAGAGCAGCGCACGCGCCTTCTCCGCCACCGCCTCGGCCGTGATCCCGAACTTGCGATACAGCCCCTCGTAAGGCCCGGAGGCGCCAAAACCCTCCATGCCGACAAAGGCCGCCTTGCGGCTGTCGCCGCCCTCGCCGCTCAGCCAGCGGTCCCAGCCCTGCCGCACCGCCGCCTCGACGCCGACGCGCGCAGGCCCGCGCGGCAGAACGCGGCGGCGGTAGGCCTCGGGCTGCGCCGCGAACAGCTCCCAGCACGGCATCGAGACCACGCGCGCGCCGATCCCCTCGGCCTCCAGCAGCGCCTTCGCGCCCATGGCGATCTCGACTTCGGAGCCGGTGGCCAGCAGCACCACGCGCCGCTTCGCGACCGCCTCGGCCAGCACATAGGCGCCCTGCGCGGTGAGGTTCTTCGCGGTGTGCGTCGTGCGCAGCGTCGGCAGGTTCTGCCGCGTCAGCGCCAGCGCCGAGGGGGTGGCGCGGCTGGTGAGCGCGA
>Ga0210024_1001487_pt1 | contig 21212 bp, 18 predicted proteins | sample CryGeymeta201525_FD_183988 | JGI IMG/M metagenome (GOLD analysis project Ga0210024, IMG submission 183988) | Groundwater microbial communities from Crystal Geyser aquifers in Utah, USA - Crystal Geyser metaG 2015-25 (SPAdes) (version 2) | ecosystem: Environmental > Aquatic > Deep subsurface >...
TTGCGAGGGCGCGAAGTCGATTGAGGCAGGTTTCATACAGGCAAGAAACCTATCGAGCAGTGAGTGAAAGATGCGTCATACCGGCTTGGAGCGCAAGCACTATTTTCGCGCAATTGCGCGCAGAAGTCTGTTGACGCCGCTGCGCGCCCTGACGGTGATTCTCGCCTGCGCCGCGCTGGCGCCGGTCGCGCCGCTGCACGCGCAGCCTGCGCACGGGATCGCGATGCACGGCGCGCCTGCGCTGCCGGAGGGGTTCGCGCATCTGCCGTACGCCAACCCCGACGCGCCGAAGGGCGGGCGGATCGCCTTTGGCGCCATGGGCGGCTTCGACAGCCTCAACCCGTTCATCCTCAAGGGCCGCGCCCCGTGGGAGGTGCGCGCCCACACGGTCGAGACGCTGCTGGCGCGCAACTGGGACGAGCCGTTCGCGCTCTACGGCCTGCTGGCCGAAAGCGTCGAGACGCCGCCCGACCGCGCATGGGTCGCCTTCACCCTGCGGCCCGAGGCGCGGTTTTCCGACGGCGCGCCGGTGACGGTGGAGGATGTGCTGTGGTCGATGGAGACGCTGGCCGACAAGGGCCGCCCCAACTATCGCACCGTCTGGGCCAAGGTGGCGCGGGTCGAGCGCGTCGGCGAACGCACGGTGCGCTTCACCTTCGCCGCGCCCGACCGTGAGGCGGCGCTGATTCTGGGGCTGACGCCGATCCTGCAAAAAGCGCAATTCGAGGGCCGCGACTTTGGCGCGCCGTCGCTGACGCCGCTTGTCGGCTCGGGGCCTTATGTAGTGGCGGCGGCGGAGCCGGGGCGGTCGCTGACGCTGCGCCGCGACCCCGACTACTGGGGGCGCGATCTGGCGGTGAACGCCGGGCTGAACAATCTCGACGCGATCGCGGTGGAGTATTTCCGCGACGCGGGCGCGCTGTTCGACGCCTTCCGGGCGGGCGTCGTCGATTTCTATCGTGAGGGCGATCCGGTGCGCTGGGCTGACAGCTACAGCTTCGAGCGCGGGAAGCCGTTCACGCGCGAGGAGGTGCCGCACCGGCGGCCGACGGGGATGTATGGTCTCGTGTTCAACACCCGCCGCGCGCCGTTCGACGATCTGCGGGTGCGCCAGGCGCTGACGCTGGCGTTCAACTTCGAATGGGTCAACGCCACGCTGTTCGGCGGCGGCTATACGCGCATTGGCGCCTATTTCGACAATTCGCCGCTGCGCCATGCGGGGGCGGCGCAGGGGCGCGAGCGCGCGATCCTTGCGCCCTTCGCCGATACGCTGGCGCCGGGCGCGCTGGAGGGCGCCTGGGCGCCGCCGCAGGCCGACGCCGCCGACCCGCGCAACCGGCGCAACCTGCGCGCGGCGGCGCGGCTGCTGGAGGCCGCCGGGTGGACGGTGCGCGACGGCGCGCTGCGCGACGCCTCGGGCGCGCCGTTCGGCTTCGAAATCCTGCTGGGATCGGCGGGCGACGAGCGGGTGGCGGGCGCCTTTGTGGACGCGCTGCGCACGCTGGGGATCGACGCGACCGTGCGGCTGGTGGACAGCGCCCAGTATCAGGCGCGGCGCGTCGGCTATGACTACGACATGATCGTGAACCGCTGGGGGCTGTCGCTGTCGCCGGGCAACGAGCAGCGGCTCTACTGGGGGCGCGAGGGCGTGGTCGAGCCGGGCACGCGCAACTATGCGGGCGTGGACAGCCCGGCGGTGGAGGCGGCGATCGACGCGCTGCTGGCGGCGGATGCGGTGGAGGACTTCACCGCCGCCGCGCGCGCGCTGGACCGCGCGCTGTCGCATGGCGTCTATGTGATCCCGTTCTGGCACGACCCGGTCAGCCGCATCGCCTATGACGCCGGCTTGCGCCATCCGGCGCGCATCCCGCTCTACGGCGACTGGATCGGCTGGGCGCCGGAGACGTGGTGGCGCGCGGCGCCCTAGCTTCGGCGCTCTGGCTATTCCGCAGCGGGCGCCAGCGGGCGGGCGGGCTTGTGGGCGTGCGCCTTGCGCACCTCGTCGGGCGTGACCAGCCCGGCGGAGATGATCAGCTTCGCCGCCTCCTCGATGGTCATGTCCAGTTCCACCACGTCTTCGCGCGGCACGAACAGCAGAAACCCCGAGGTCGGGTTCGGCGTGGTGGGCAGAAACACGCTCAGCAGGTCGTCGCGGCCGGATTTGGTCAGCACCTCGCCGCGCGCGCTGGTCGAGATGAACGCGATGGCGTAGAGACCTTTTCGCGGATACTCGATCAGGCAGGCTTTCTTGAACGACGTCTTGGACTGCACCAGCACCGTCTCGGCGATCTGCTTGATGCCGTTGTAGAGCGACCGCACGATCGGCAGCCGGTCGAGCAGCCCTTCGCCGAATCCGATCAGCTTGGCGGCGAAGAAGTTCTTGGCGAGCGCGCCCATCAGCGCGGTGAAAAGCGCAAATACCAGAAGGCCGTAGCCGGGGATATTGATGTATTCCTGAAGGTTGTAGCCGCTGGGGATCAGCCGCGCCACCTTGTCGTCGATCAGGCTGACGAACGACCAGGTCAGCCACACGGTGAGGTAGAGCGGCGCCACCACCACCAGCCCGGTGAGGAAATTGCCGCGCCAGCGCCCCCAGAAGCTGGCGCCGTGCCTGTCATCCTGGGGGTCGTGGTCGCCGCCGCGCTGGGTCATTGAGCGTTCCCGATTGTTGCGGGGACAAGCTAATAGCCCCGCGCGCGGTCCACAATGTGGCGCAGCGCGATTCCCGCCTCGGCGCGCAGGATCTGGGCGATCACCTCCGGCGCCGCCGTCTCCGGCCGCGTGGCGGCGGCGACGTGCGGCGTCACCGTCACGCGCGGATGGCGGCGAAAGGGGTGGTCGGCGGGCGGCGGCTCGGTGCGGAACACGTCGAGCGTGGCGTGGCCGATCCGGCCTGCGTCGAGCGCCGCCAGCAGCGCGGCGTCGTCGATCACCTGGCCGCGCCCGGCGTTGATCAGCCGCGCGCCGGGGGCGGGCAGGGCGAGCGCGGCGGAGTCGAGCAGGTTCTCGGTCTCCGGCGTGGCGGGCAGCAGCGCGACGACGATCTGAGCGCCCGCCAGCGCCGCGCGCAGGCCCGCAGGCCCGGCGTGGCAGGCGACGCCGGGGATGGTCTTCAGCGTCCGGCTCCAGCCGCGCACGCTGAAACGCAGCGTCGCCAGCATCCGCGCCGCGTCGCCGCCCAGTTCGCCCAGGCCCAGCACGCACACAAGCCGGTCGCGCGCCAGCGGCGGAACTGGCGCGCCCCACACCGGACCGGGGCCGCGCAGCGCCGCGTCGAGGCCGAGGTGATAGCGCAGGACATGGCCGACGACATACTCGGTCATCCCCATTCGCAGCCCCGGCTCGACCATCCGGCACAGCGGAACGCCGGGCGGCGCGGGCAGGGCGAGCGCCTTCTCCACCCCCGCCCAGAGGCTCAGCAGCGCCTTCAGGCGGCCATAGGGGCGGAAATCGCGCACCGGCCCGGCGTGGGTGAAGGCGATGTAGCCGATGGACTGCGGGTCATGCGCCGCGCCGGCGTCGAGGATCGCCGCCTGAAGCCCCGCCTGCGCCGCCGCCTGCGCCAGCGCCGCGCCCCAGGCGGCGGCCTCGCCCGCCTCGACCGACAGCAGGACGCGCGGCGGCGTCACGACGGGCGGTGGATGTGGGCGCTCTGGATCAGCCCGACCGCGAACAGCAGCACCAGCATCGCCGAGCCGCCGTAGGACACCAGCGGCAGCGGCACCCCCACCACCGGCGCCAGCCCCATCACCATCGCCATGTTCACCGCGAAGAAGAAAAAGAACGTCGCCGCCAGCCCGCCGGTCAGCAGCGCGCCATAGCGGTCGCGGTTGGAGAGGATCGAGAAGAAGCAGAACATCAGGATCAGCACGTAAAGCGCCAGCAGCGTCGCGGCGCCGACGAAGCCGAACTCCTCCGCCAGCGCGGTGAAGATGAAGTCGGTATGCTTCTCGGGCAGGAAATTCAGGCGGCTCTGGGTGCCCTGCATGAAGCCGCGCCCCGACAGCCCGCCCGAGCCGAGCGCGATCTTGGCCTGGGTGATGTGATAGCCCGCGCCGAGCGGGTCGCTGCCGGGGTCGAGAAACGTCTCGATGCGGCGGAACTGATAGTCCTTGAGCAACTGCCATTCCGTCCCGCGCGAGGCGATCACCGCCCAGACCGCGCCGCCCGCCGCCGCCGCGCCCGTGGCGAAATAGAGCCAGTGCGCGCCCGCCAGAAAGATCATCACCACCGCGCCGCCCAGCAGCAGCACGGCAGTGCCGAGGTCGGGCTGCATCAGCACCAGCGCCACCGGCGCCAGCGTCAGCGCCACGGGCGGGATCAGCCACAGCGGATGCGACACGCGCTCGCCCGGCAACCATGCGTAATAGGCCGCCAGCGCCATCACCAGCGCGACCTTCATCAGCTCCGACGGCTGAAGCTGGATCACGCCCAGATCGATCCAGCGCTGCGCGCCCATGCCGGTCACGCCCGCCACCTCCACCGCCACCAGCAGCGTCAGCGCGAAGGCGTAGGCGTAGGGCGTGACCGCGCGCCAGAAGCGGATGTCGATCAGCGCGACGAGCATCATCGCCGCAAAGCCCACGCCGAAGCGCGCCATCTGGCGCGAGGCCCATGGGTCGAAGCGCCCGCCCGCCACCGAATAGAGCATCAGAAAGCCCATGCAGGCGGTCGCGACCACCAGCAGCGCGATGGGCCAGTTGAAGCGCAGCAGCTTCGCCCCCAGCCCCATGCCGCGCGCGCCGCCGCCGATCACGCCCGCCCCCTCGGCGCCGCCGCGCCTTCCGCCGCGGGCGGCTCCGGCGGCGGGGTGCGCTGACGCTCGATCTCGTCGCGCATCGACGGCGGATAGGCGATCAGCGGCGGCTCGGGGCCATAGAGCGCGCGCAGCATCACGTCGCGCGCGATCGGCGAGGCCACCGTCGAGCCGCCGCCGCCATGCTCGACCACCGTGGCGACGGCGTAGCGCGGCTTGTCGGCGGGGGCGTAGGCGACAAACAGCGCGTGGTCGCGGCGTTTCCACGGCAGATCGGCGTTGCGGGTGACGCCGCGCGCGCGCTCGGCCATGGTGATGCGGCGCACCTGACTGGTGCCGGTCTTGCCGGCAAGCCGCGCTTCGGGATCGTAGATGCGCGCCTTGCGCGCGGTGCCGCCCCGTTCGTTGACGACCGCCACCATGCCGTCGCGCACCAGCGCGAGGTTCGCCGCGCGCAGGCCCAGCGGCGGCGCCTCCGTGATCCCGGCCTCGACCCCGCCGATGGCGCGGATCAGGCGCGGCGCGACGGCGGCGCCGCGCGCCAGCCGCGCGGTCATCAGGCACAGTTGCAGCGGCGTCGCCAGCACGAAGCCCTGACCGATGCCGCTGTTGAGGCTGTCGCCGATCTGCCAGCTTTCGCCGTGGGCGGCCTTTTTCCATTCCCGCGTCGGCGTCAGGCCCGGCGCGATGGCGGTGAGCGGCACATCGGGCCGCACGCCCAGCCCCATCCGCTGCGCCATCGCCGAGATCGCGTCCACGCCGACGCGCCGTGCGGTCTCGTAGAAATACACGTCGCAGGAGTGCTTGATCGCGTCGCGGCAGTCCATCATGCCGTGGCCGCCGCGCTTCCAGCAGTGAAAGCGGCGGTTGCCGAGCTTGTAGCCGCCGTTGCAGAACACCTTCTCGTCCGGCGCGATCACGCCCGCCTCCAGCGCCGCCAGCGCCACCACGATCTTGAAGGTCGAGCCGGGCGGATACTGGCCGGAGACGGTCTTGTTGGCGAGCGGGCGGTGGTCGTCCTCAAGCAGCGCGCTCCAGTCGCTCTGGCCGATGCCGACCACGAACTTGTTGGGGTCGAAGCCCGGCGCGGAGGCGAGGCACAGGATGTCGCCGCTGGTCACGTCGATCACCACGGTCGCCGCGCTTTCGTCGCCCATGCGCTCCATGGCGTAGATTTGCAGGCCGCGGTCGATGGTCAGCGTCAGATCGGCGCCGCCCGCAGCCTCGGTGCGGTCGATCTCGCGGATCACCCGCCCGCCCGCGTTGACCTCGATGCGCTGCGCGCCCGCCGCGCCGCGCAGGCGCGCCTCCTCGATCTTCTCCACCCCGTTCTTGCCGATCTGGAAATCGGGCAGTTGCAGCAGCGGTCCGGCGTCCCGCTCCGCCGCGATGTCGGCCTCCGAGACGCGGCCGACATGGCCGATCACATGCGCGAGAGCCGCGCCGTCGGGATACCAGCGCGTCAGTCCGACGTCGGGAACCACGCCGCGCAGCGCCGGGGCGTTGGCGTTGAGCTGCGCGAACCGCGTCCAGTCGAGATGCTCGGCCACGGTGACGGGCACAAAGGCGCTTTTCTGCGCGAATTCGCGCATGGCGCGGGCGCGGTCGCTCTCGGACAGCGGCACGACGCGGCTCAGCCGGTCGAGCGTCTCGGTCAGGTCGCCCGCCTGCTCGCGCACCACCTGCACCCGCAGGTTCTGGCGGTTGACGGCGAGCGGATGGCCGTCGCGGTCGAATATCTCGCCGCGCGCCGGGGCGAGCAGGCGGATGTTGATGCGGTTCTCCTCGGCGAGCGAGCGATAGAGATCGCCCTCCTCGATCTGGAGCTGCCGCATCCGCCACGCCAGCGCGCCCGCCACCGCGAGCTGCGCGCCGAACAGCACCACCGCCCGGCGCGAGACCGGCGGCGCCCCGGCTTCGCCGTCGCGGCGGCTTTTCTTGCGCGGCGTCCTCATGCCCGGCGCGCCGTCTTGGCGCCGCGCGGCGCCCTGCGCAGCACGAGCGCGCAGAGCGGATACGCGAGCGCGGTGGCCAGCCAGCCGCCGGCAAGCGACGTCAGCGGCGGCGCCGGGGCCAGCGTCGCGGTCAGCAGCAGCCACGGCAGCGCCAGCGTCGCCGCCGCCCACAGCGCCGCCAGCCCCCATTCCGCGAAAAAGACCCGCCGCCGCAGCGTGTCGGCCTGCGCGCGCAGCGCGGCGGCGGCGACCGTCAGCGCCAGCGCGCCGATCCCGATCGCGCCGCCGCCCAGCATGTCGCGCGCCAGCCCCAGCGCGAACACCAGCGGCGCCGCCGCCAGCGCCGGGCGGCGCGCCGCGACCGCAGCCGTGACGCAGAACAGCAGGTCGGGCCCGGGCAGCGCGCCGATCCCGCCGCCGACCGGCGCCAGGCCCAGCGCGATGGCCAGCCAGGCGAACGCCGCGAACGCCGCGTATCCCGCCAGCCGCAGGGTCGCCGCGCCGCCCATGCTATTCCACGCTCCCCGTCACCGGCGCGCCGCGCCCCGGCAGGATCAGGTCGCCCGGCGCGTCGGCGGGCGTCGGGCGGCGCCAGCGCAGCACCCGCACGAACTCAAGCCGCCCATAATCCGCCGCCAGCCGCGCCCGCGCGGTCCGCGCGCCCAGCGCCGCCACCACGCCCACGGGAATGTCGGGCGGGAACACGCCGCCGTCGCCGGAGGTGGCGATCTGCGCGCCCAGCGCCACCCCCTCCGCTTCGGCGAGAAAACTCAGACGCGGCGCGCCGGTGGCGTCGCCGGTCAGAATCGCGCGCCGTCCCGAAGGCAGAATCTTCACCGGCACCCGGCTGTCGAAATCGGTGAGCAGCAGCAGCCGCGCGACTTCGTCGCCGACGCCGACGATGCGGCCGACCAGCCCGGCGCCGTCCACCACCGCCGCGCCGTCCTCCACGCCGTCGCGGGCGCCGATGTTGACCAGCGCGCTGCGCCCGAAAGGGCCGCCGCTGTCGGCGATCACCTCGCCGGTGGCGAAGCCCATGCGCGGCGCCAGCCGCACGTTGTTGAGCGCGCGCAGCTGCGCGTTCTCGCGCTCCAGCGCCTGCGCCGCGTCGCGCCATGCGCGCAGCCGCTGGATCTCGCGGCGCAGTTCGCGGTTCTGATTATAGACGTCGTTGAACCGCTCCCAGTCGTCGGCGATCTCGGCCAGCCGCGCGGCGGGGCCGGCCACCACGCTCATCGACGGCGCCAGCGCGTCCGCCACCGCGTTGCGCAGCCGCTCGACGCGCGGATTGTTCACCCGCGACAGCGCGAACAGCGCAAGGGCGAGAAGGACCAGCGCGGCGAGAACGGCGACGCGCAGCGCGCGCGCAGTTCCGTCTCTGGCGTCTTCCCGTAACCTTGCCACTCGGCGTCGCCTTTTTTCAAAGGGTTACACGCTGTCTTTCAGAATGTGCCGCAGCGCGGTCTTGTGCTCAAGCGCCTTGCCGGTGCCCAGCGCCACGCAGTTCAGCGGCTCGTCCGCCACAGTCACCGCGAGGCCGGTGTGCAGCCGCAGCGCCGCGTCGATCTCGCCCAGAAGCGCGCCGCCGCCGGTCAGCATCACGCCGCGATCGACGATGTCGGCGGCCAGATCGGGCGGCGTCGCCTCCAGCGCCACCATCACCGCCTCGACGATCTGCTGCACCGGCTCCTGCAGCGCCTCGGCGATCTGGCCCTGCGTGATCTCGATCTCCTTGGGCACGCCGTTCAGCAGGTCGCGGCCGCGGATCTCCATGCTCAGGCCGCGCCCGTCGTCCGGCATCCGCGCGGCGCCGATCGCCTTCTTGATGCGCTCCGCCGTCGCTTCGCCGATCAGCAGGTTCTGCTGGCGGCGCAGGTAGCTGATGATCGCCTCGTCCATCTTGTCGCCGCCGACGCGCACGCTGCGCGCATAGACGATGTCGCCAAGGCTCAGCACCGCGACCTCGGTGGTGCCGCCGCCGATGTCCACCACCATGCTGCCGGTGGGCTCGCCGAACGGCATCCCGGCGCCGATGGCGGCGGCGATCGGTTCGGGGATCAGCAGCGCCTTGCGCGCGCCCGCCGCCAGCACCGATTCCATGATCGCGCGCTCCTCTACCGCCGTGGCGCCGTAGGGCACGCAGACGATGATCAGCGGCGCGGCGAAGCTGCCGCGGCGGTGCACCTTCTTGATGAAGTGCTTGATCATCGCCTCGGCGACCTCGAAATCGGCGATCACGCCGTCGCGCATCGGGCGGATCGCCTGGATGCTGCCCGGCGTGCGGCCCAGCATCAGCTTGGCCTCCTCGCCGACCGCCAGCACCTCCTTCTTGCCGTCCTTGACGTGGTAGGCGACGACCGAAGGCTCGTTCAGCACGATGCCCTTGCCCTTGACATAGACCAGCGTGTTCGCCGTCCCCAGATCGATCGCCATGTCCGACGAGAACATGCCAAGAATGCCGCTGAACATCGTTCCGCCCGCCTCTGCGCCCGGTCGCAACCGTGGCTGGTGAATCGCGTCTATATCGTGACGCGCCGCATCCGAAAAGCCGCGCGAACGGCTGCCGCGCCACTATCGGTGCGTATGCTCGTGGCGCAGCATACTATATTTTTGGTTAACGCGCGCCGACGCGGCGTCGTCCGCCCGGCGCGCGCGCCCGTCACCCGGCGGCGGAGAGATCGTCGGAGACGCCCTGCGCGGGTGCGCTCTTTTCCCGCCGGACCAGCAACTTGTTGAGCGCGTTCACATAGGCGCGGGTGCTGGCGACGATGGTGTCGGTGTCGGCGGCCTGGCCGGTGACAATCTTGCCCGCCTCCTCCAGCCGCACCGACACCGTCGCCTGCGCGTCGGTGCCGTCGGTCACGGCGTGAACCTGATAGAGCTTGAGCGCCGCGTGGTGCGCGAATAGCGCCTTGACCGCGCGGAACGCCGCGTCCACCGGGCCGTCGCCCTGCGCCGTGGTCTCGTGCGCCACGCCGTCGATGACCAGCGTCAGCTCCGCCGTCTGCGGGCCGTCGGTGCCGCAGACCACGCGCAGGCGGCGCACCTGCAGCCGGTCGTTGGCGGCGGAGGTTCCCGCGTCCTCGACCAGCGCGCGCAGATCGTCCTCGAACACTTCCTTCTTGCGGTCGGCCAGCGCCTTGAAGCGCACGAAGGCGTCCTCCAGCGCGTTGTCGCCGAGGTCATAGCCGAGGTCGCGCAGCTTTTCGCGAAACGCGTGGCGCCCGGAGTGCTTGCCCATCACCAGATTGGACTCGGTCAGGCCGATGTCCTCGGGGCGCATGATCTCATAGGTGCCGGCGTGCTTCAGCATCCCGTCCTGATGGATGCCGGACTCGTGCGCGAAGGCGTTCTTGCCGACGATCGCCTTGTTGAACTGCACCGGAAAGCCGGTGACCGAGGCGACGAGGCGGCTGGCCTGCATGATGCGGGTGGCGTCGATTCGCGTCTGGTAGGGCAGGATGTCGCCCCGCACCCGCATCGCCATCACCACCTCCTCCAGCGCGGCGTTGCCCGCCCGCTCGCCGAGGCCGTTGATGGTGCACTCGATCTGGCGCGCGCCCGCCTGCACGGCGGCCAAAGCGTTCGCGACCGCCATGCCCAGATCGTTGTGGCAATGCGTAGCGATCACAACATTTTCAATACCTTCCACACGCTCCTTCAGCATCGTTATCAATGCCGCGCTCTCGCCCGGCGCGGTGTAGCCGACCGTGTCGGGGATGTTGATCGTGGTGGCGCCCGCCCTGATCGCGGTCTCGACGGCGGTCACCAGAAAGTCGTGCTCGGTGCGGGTGCCGTCCTCGGGCGACCACTGCACGTCGTCGCACAGGGAACGGGCGTAGCCGACGCTTTCCGCGATCTTCTCCAGCACCGCTTCGGGCTCCATCTGGAGCTTGAACTTCATGTGCAGCGGCGAGGTGGAGATGAAGGTGTGAATGCGCGGGCGGCGCGCGTGTCGCAGCGCCTGCCAGTTGCGGTCGATGTCCTTTTTCGAAGCGCGCGACAGGCCGCAGACGCTGGCGTTGCGCACCGTTTGCGCGATCCGGCTGACCGCCTCGAAGTCGCCTTCGGAGGCGATGGGAAAGCCCGCCTCGATGATGTCCACGCCCATCTCGTCAAGCAGGGCGGCGATGCGCAGCTTTTCGTCGAGCGTCATCGAGGCGCCGGGCGATTGTTCGCCGTCGCGCAGCGTGGTGTCGAAGATCAGCACACGGTCCGGCGCGATGGCTTCGGGCGCGCTGGCGGTGTCGGTTGTCTCGGTCATGGCATGGTTCCCGGCTGTGGTTGCGATCCGCTTGCGGCGCGTTCGGCGTTCTCCCCCGAGCGCGCGCGCCGCGAAGCGGCCACGCTCAGGGGCGGCTAAGCAGCAGCCGGAGCAGACCGCCGGTCTGGCGGGCGCGAAAGCGAATGGGATGAGCCTCATCAACCATCCGCGCACTATACCCGGCGCAGCCCGCTGGGGAAGGGGAAATATGCGCGCGCATCTTGCGTGGCGGTGCGCCGCTCCACCTCGGCCCTCTCCCCGGTGGGGAAGGGATCTGCGACCGTGGCGCCCTCAGCCGTTTGCGGGCGGGGCGTCCACCGGGCGCGGCTTTCCCGCCTCGTCCAGCGCGACGAAGGTGAACAGCCCTTGCGTCACCTTCTCGCGCTGGCCGAGGCGCCCGCGCAGCGACCATGCCTCAAGCTGCACGCTGAGCGAGGTGCGCCCGACGCGGGTCACTTCGGTATAGACGCACAGCACGTCGCCGATGGCGACCGGGCGCAGGAAGGTCATCGCCTCGATCGCCACGGTGGCGACGCGGCCGCGCGCGCGCTGCCCCGCCGCGATGCCGCCCGCCAGATCCATCTGGCTGAGCACCCAGCCGCCGAAGATGTCGCCGCTGGGGTTGGCGTCGGCGGGCATCGCCAGCGTGCGGATGGTCGGGGCGCCGTGCGGCTCGCCCGTCTCCCGCGGTTCGCCCGCTTCCGCCGCGCCGCTCATGAAACCAGCGTCGCTTCGGTCTTGGCGCGCACTTCGTCCATGTCCACGCCCGGCGCCAGTTCCGCCACCTTCACCCCGCCGGGGACGATGTCGAACACGCCGAGGTCGGAGATCACCCGGTCCACCACCCCCGCGCCGGTCAGCGGCAGGGTGCAGCGTTTCAAGAGCTTGCTCTCGCCCTTCTTGTTGGCGTGGTCCATCAGCACCACCACCCGCGCCACGCCCGCCACCAGGTCCATGGCGCCGCCCATGCCCTTGACCAGCTTGCCGGGGATCATCCAGTTCGCCAGATCGCCGTTCTCGGCCACCTCCATCGCGCCCAGGATCGACAGGTCGATATGGCCGCCGCGGATCATCGCGAAGCTGGCGGAGGAGGAGAAATAGCTGGTGCGGCGCAGTTCCGTGATGGTCTGCTTGCCGGCGTTGATCAGGTCGGCGTCAACCTCGTCCTCGGTGGGGAACGGACCCATGCCGAGCATCCCGTTCTCCGACTGCAGCGTGATGTCATAGTCGGCGGGCACATAGTTCGACACCAGCGTGGGGATGCCGATGCCGAGGTTGACGTAAAAGCCGTCCTGCAGCTCCTGCGCGGCGCGCTCCGCCATCTGGTCGCGTGTCCAGGCCATGGGTGTTGTCCTTTCGCTCGGTTCTGGCGTTCAGGCGGCGCGGGTGGTGCGCTTTTCGATGCGCTTTTCGTGCTGGCCCTGAAACAGGCGCTGCACATAGATGCCGGGGGTGTGGATCGCGGATTTCTCAAGGCTGCCCAGCGGCACGATCTCCTCGACCTCCGCGACGGTGATGCGGCCCGAGGTCGCGCAGTCGGGGTTGAAGTTCATCGCCGTCTTTCGATAGACGAGATTTCCCTGTTCGTCGCCCTTCCACGCCTTGACGATGGCGAGATCGGCGCGGATGCCGCGCTCCAGAATATAGGTGCGGCCGTCGAACTCCTTGTGCTCCTTGCCCTCGGCGATCTGGGTGCCGACGCCGGTGGCGGTGTAGAAGCCGGGAATGCCCGCGCCGCCGGCGCGCAGCCGCTCGGCCAATGTGCCCTGTGGGTTGAACTCGATCTCCAGCTCGCCTGAAAGATACTGGCGCATGAACTCGTCGTTCTCGCCGACATAGGAGCTGATCATCTTGGCGATCTGCTTGGTGTCGAGCAGCACGCCCAGCCCGAAGCCGTCCACGCCGCAGTTGTTGGAGGCGACGGTCAGGTTCTTGACCCCTGCGTCGCGGATCGCGGCGATGCAGTTCTCGGGAATGCCGCACAGGCCGAAGCCGCCTGCGGCGATCAGCATCCCGTCGCGCAGCAGCCCGTCGAGCGCGGCGCGCGCGTCCGGGTAGATCTTGTTGGCCATGGGGAAAAGGCTCCTCGCGTCGATTGGGAATTCAGTGCGCCAGCAGCACCGGCGCGCGGGCGGCGGCGAACACCTCGGTCGTGACGCCGCCGACGATGTCCTGGGTGAACTTGCTGTGCTCGAAGGCGCCCATCACCACCAGCCCGGCGCCGACCTCCTGCGCCGTGTCAAGGATGGCGCCCGCGACGCCGCCCTCGCCGCGCGGGCGGCGCAGGTGCTCGGCGGTGATCGCATGGCGGCGCAGCAGCTCCAGCACGCCGCCGCCGGGCGGGGTTTCTGGCGCGGCGTCGCCGACGCTCAGCACCGTCACCTTGGCCTTTGTCTCAAGGATGAGCATGGCGTCGCCCAGCGCCCGGGCGGCGGCGCGCTTGCCGTCCCACGCCAGCAGCGCGTGCTCGCCCAGCGTTTCCGGCGCGTAATCGGCGGGAGTGACGATCACCGGGCGACCGCATTGCAGCGCGATCATGTCCGGGTGCGGCGCGAAGTGCTCCCGCCCGGCCTCCGCCGCGTGCGGCCCCATCACCACCACGTCGTAGCAGCGCGCGAAGCTCGACAGCTTGAAGTCCGCGTTGCCGCTGATGTCGAGAAACGCCGAGCGGTCGGGCGCGCCGCACTCCGCCACGCGCGCGTCGAAACGGTCGCGGATCGCGGCGACGATCTCGGCGTCGCGCTGCTTGAGCATGTCCATGATCTGGCGGGTCATCCAGGCGCCATAGCGCGAGGCCATCGCGTTCTCGCCGTGGACGATCACCCCGGTCAGATGCGCGTCGTATTTCATCGACATCTGCACCGCCAGCGCCAGCGCGCCGTTGCAGGCGTCGGTCGGTCCGAGAGCGACGAGGATGCTCCTGATGGCCATGGCCGGGTTCCCTGTTGACTGGGGCCAGTTAGACCGCGCCTGTCGCGGCTTGTCGAGACGGCGCGCCTTTCAGCTTCGCAGGTCGCCCAGGAAATCCGCGATCAGCGCCGCCAGCGCGGCGGGCTGTTCGATGCAGGGCAGGTGCCCGGCGCCGTCGATCACCGAGAAGCGCGCGCCGGGGATGCTGCGCGCCGTGGCCTCGACCAGCGCGGGCGGCGTGGCGCCGTCCTCGTCGCCTGCGACCGCCAGGGTCGGCAGGCGCAGGCGCGCGGTCGCCCCGGTCAGATCGGCGTCGCGGATCGCGGCGGCGCAGCCGACATAGCCCGCGACCGGCGTGCGCGTCAGCATCTCGCGCCACAGCGCCAGCTCTTCGACGCGGCGTTCGTGGAAGCGGGCGGAAAACCAGCGTTGCAGGACCGGGCCGGCGATCGCGGCGATCCCATCGCGCTCCACCGCCGCGATGCGGGCGTTCCATGAGGCGGTGTCGCCGATCTTCGCGGCGGTGTCGCACAGGATCAGCGCGCGGACGAGGTCGGGGCGGCGGACGGCCAGCGTCTGCGCGATCATGCCGCCGATCGACAACCCGCACACCACCGCGCCGCGCACGCCCAGCCCGTCGAGCAGACCGGCGAGTTCATCGCCGAGGTCATCCATGCTCCAGGCGCGCGCGGGCGCCTCCGACAGGCCGTGGCCGCGCGTGTCGTAGCGGATCACCCGCCAGCCCGCAGGCAGCAGCGGCAAAAGCCGGTCCCAGATCCGGAAATCCGTGCCGAGCGAGTTGGAGAACACCAGCGCGGGCGCGTGCTGCGGCCCCTCGTCGCGGAAGTGCAGCGTCACGCCGCCGACGACCATGGCCTGCATCGCGGTTCCCCCCCTGTCGCCCGAGAGGCGCCGGGCGATCTGGTCGGAGTGAGAGGATTCGAACCTCCGGCCCCTGCCTCCCGAAGACAGTGCTCTACCAGGCTGAGCTACACTCCGACCGCGAGAGCGCGTATAGCCGCGCCGCGCGGGCGGCGCAAGCGGCGTCGCGCGGCTTGACAGCGCCGGGCGCGGGCGGGATTGTCACGCCGCTCTGGTCCCCGTCCGCCGGTTCGCGGGCGAGGTTAATAGGGAACACGGTGCGGCCCCGGTCAGGGCCAAAACCGCGGCTGCCCCCGCAACTGTAAGCGGCGAGCCCTCTCTTTAAAGCCACTGGCCCCGGTTTCGGGCTGGGAAGGCGGAGCAGGGGCGACGACCCGCGAGCCAGGAGACCTGCCAGGGCTACGGCGCCCACTTTCTGCGCGGGGCGCGCGGAGAGGCGGTCTTTTCCGCAGCGGCGATCCGACAGTCGCCGTCTGCCCGGAGGGTCGCCAAACCCCCTGAGCGGCGTTGGATGCAGCGTCGGCCGGAGCATCGCTCCGGCGCCATCAAGGGGATGCGCCATGCGCGTCGAGACCATCGCGGCCGGGGCCGCGTCTTTCCTGTCGATCCTGCCGGTTGCGGGCGTCGCCCAGCAGCCGATCGCGCTGGACGAGATCATCGTCTCCGGCGGCCTGACGCCGGTCGATGCGCAGTCCTATGCGCGCGCGGTGACGGTGATCACCGCCGAGGATATCAAGCGCCAGCAGACCCGCACCGTGGCCGATGCGCTGCGCCAGGTTCCCGGCGTCGCGGTCAGCCGCGCGGGCGGCCCAGGCGGCGAGTCGGCGGTGCGTATCCGCGGCTCGGAAAGCAACCATGTGCTGGTGCTGATCGACGGCGTGCGCGTCGCCTCCGGGGCCGAAGCCGTGGACTTCTCGCGGCTGACCGTCGGCGGCGTCGAGCGCATCGAGGTGCTGCGCGGGCCGCAGTCGGCGCTCTACGGCGCGGGCGCCACGGCGGGGGTGATCAACATCATCACCAAAGGCGGCCTGCGCAACGCGGCGGTGCTGAGCGCCGAGGCGGTGGCCGGCACGGCGCCCTCGGGCAGCCTCAGCGCGCTGGCGCAGGGCGGCACTGACAAGGCCGACATCGCGCTGGCCGCGTCATGGCTCGACGACGACGGCTGGGACGCGCAGGGCGACGGGTCGGAGGACGACGGCCTGCGCAACGTCACGCTGAACGCGCGCGGCTCGGCCGATCTGGCGCCGTTCCTGCGGCTGCGCGGCTCGGCGCGCTACACCGACCGCAGCGGAGACTTCGACGGCTCGGCGACCGATCCGCTGGGCAAGACCGACGGGACCGACCTGCTGCTCGGCCTCGCCGCAGACATCGACACGCTTGGCGGCGCGCTGGTGCACACGCCTTCGGTCAGCTTCTCCGACCAGAAGAACGACACGATCACCACTTTCGGCCCCAGCGAAAACGACATCTCGGAGCTGAACGCAGGCTGGCGGGCGGCCTATAGCTTCGGTGCCGCCGGCGCGCATACGCTGGTCGGCGCGGTGCAGTTCAAGCGCGAGGAGTTCCGCAACACCTTCGCCGGCGCCGACGACAAGCAGCGCGACCAGATCGGTTACGTGCTCGACTATCGCCGCCAGATCACCGACGCGCTGTTCGTGCAGGGCGGCCTGCGCTTTGACGACAACGACGCGTTCGACGATTTCACGGCGTGGTCGGCGTCGGCGTCCTACAATTTCTTCGGGACAGGCACGCGGCTGCGGGCCTCGGTGGGCCGCGCCCAGACCAACCCGACGTTCTTCGAGCAGTTCGGCTTCATTCCCGGCGAGTTCACCGGCAACCCCGACCTGAAACCCGAGCGCAACCTCGGCTTCGACATCGGCGTGGATCAGGAGTTCTGGGGCGGGCGCGGCGCGGTGGGCGTGACGTATTTTCGCGAGCGGCTGACCGATGAGATTGTCGATTTCGGCACGACCGCGCGCAATCTCGACGGCCAGAGCGACCGGCAGGGGGTGGAGCTTTCGGCGAGCCTCACGCCGCTGGCGGGGCTGACGCTGAGGGCGGACTACACCTATCTCGACGCCAGCGACGCCGACGGGCTGGCCGAGATACGGCGACCGAAACACAGCGGCGGTGTGTCGGCCGAGTATCGCTTCGCGGGCGGCAAGGCGCGGGCGGGCGGCGACGTGCGGCTGGTCGGCGATGCGCAGGACCTCGATTTCGACAGCTTTCCCGCCCAGCGCGTGACGCTGGGCAGCCACATCGTGGTCAACCTCACTGCGGCCTATGCGCTGAGCGACACGGTGGAGGTTTTCGGGTCGGTGAACAATCTGTTCGACGAGGATTATCAGGAGGTGTCCGGCTACACCGCCCAGCCGCTTACCGGCTTCGTCGGCGCGCGGGTGCGGTTCTAACGCCGTGGCCGCGCGCTTGGCGCCCATGACGCCAACCCGCCGCCCGACGCGCGGGCGCCCCCCTCTCCCCCGAGGGGGGAGAGGGGGCGCGAGTGGCGTGGATGGCGCGGCGCCGGGGGCGGTGGTGACGGTGGCGCGGGCGCTTGGCGCGCGCTTTGCGCCGTGGGCGGGTTGGCGGCGGCCCCCTCGCCCCGACCCTCTCCCCCCAAGGGGTGAGAGGGGGCGCGAGTGGCTTGGACGGCGCGGCGCAGGAGGCGGCGGCGCGGGTGGCGCGGGCGCTTGCGCGGTGGGGCGGGTTGGCGGCGGCGGTCCCCTCACCCCGACCCTCTCCCCCGAGGGGGGAGAGGGGGCGCGAGTGGCGTGGACGGCGCGGCGCCGGGGGCGGCGATGACGGCGGCGCGGGCGCTTGCCGTGCGCTTTGCGCGGTGGGGCGAGTTTGCGGCGGTCCCCTCACCCCGACCCTCTCCCCCGTGGGGGGAGAGGGGGCGCGTGGGGCGTGGACGGCGCGGCGTGGCGGCGGCGGCGCGGGCCCTGGGCGGTGGAGCGGGTTTGCGGCGGCGGCCGATCACCCTGACCCTCTCCCCCGCAGGCGGAGAGTGGGCGCGCGGGACGTGGACGGCGCGATATGGCAGGCGGTGGCGGTGACGGCCTCGCGCCGCCATGGGCTGCTGCTGGGCGGTCTCGCCGCGCTGACGGCGCTGCTGTTCGGCGCGTCGCTGCTGGTCGGCCCCGCAGGCTATGGGCCGGGAGAGGCGCTGGCGGCGCTGTGGCGCGGCGAGGGACAGGCGGCGACGCTGGTGATGCGCGAGATCCGGCTGCCGCGCGCGATTCTGGGGCTGATGATCGGCGCGACGCTGGGCGTCTCGGGCGCCGCGCTGCAGGGCTATCTGCGCAACCCGCTGGCCGAGCCGGGGCTGATCGGCGTGTCGGCCTCGGCCTCGCTGGGCGCGGTGGTGGCGATCCATACCGGGCTGGCGGCGGCCTTCGCGCTGGCGCTGCCGCTGGCGGCGCTGGGCGGCGCGCTGGTCGCGGTGCTCGCGGTGCAGGCGATGGCCGGCGGTTTCGGCGCGGGCGGCGGCGGCGTTGGGCGCGGCGGCGGCGCGCTGACGCTGATCCTGGCGGGCGTGGCGGTGACGGCGCTGGCGGGCGCGTTGACCTCACTGGCGCTGAACTTCTCGCCCAACCCGTTCGCGGCGCTTGAGATCGTGTTCTGGATGCTCGGCTCGCTGGCCGACCGCTCGATGCTGCATGTCCAGCTTGCGGCGCCGTTCATGCTGGCGGGGTGGCTGATGCTGGCGCGGCTGGGCCGGGCGCTCGACGCGCTGACGCTGGGTGAGGAGGCGGCGGCCTCGCTGGACGTCAGCCTTGCGCGCACGCGGTGGCTGCTGGTGCTGGGGGTGGCGACCGGGGTGGGGGCGGCGACGGCCGTGGCGGGCGCGATCGGCTTCATCGGGCTGGTGGCGCCGCATCTCCTGCGCCCGCTGGTCGGCGCGCAGCCGTCGCGGCTGATGCTGGCCTCGGGGCTGGGCGGCGCGGCGCTGCTGCTGGCGGCGGACGTGGCGGCGCGGCTGGTCTCGCCGCATGACGACCTGAAGCTGGGGGTGCTGACGGCGCTGATCGGCGCGCCGTTCTTCCTGTGGCTGATCGCCCGGACGCGGCGGGGGCTGACATGAGCCTGCTGGCGCTGCGCGACCTGCGCGCGACCCTTGGCGGCGTCGAGGCGCTGCGCGGCGTGTCGCTGCGCGTGGCCCCCGGCGAGGTGGTGGGGCTGATCGGCCCGAACGGCGCCGGCAAATCGACGCTGCTGCGCGCGGCGCTGGGGCTGATCGGCGCGCAAGGGTCGCGGAGTTTGGGCGGCGACCCGCTGGAGCGTCTGTCGCCGCGCGACCGCGCCTTGCGCGCCGCCTTTCTGCCGCAGGAGCGTGAAATCGGCTGGCCGGTCAGCGTCGCGGCGCTGGTCGGGCTGGGCCGCGCGCCGCATCGCGCGCCCGGCGCGCCGATGCGCGCGGCGGATCACGCGGCGGTGGCCGAGGCGATGGCGCGGATGGACGTGGCGCGCTTCGCCGGTCGCCCGGCGACGCAGCTTTCGGGCGGCGAGCGGGCGCGGGCGCTGATGGCGCGCGCGCTGGCGCAGGGCGCGCCGCTGCTCATGGCCGACGAGCCTGCGGCGGGGCTGGACCCCGCGCATCAGATCGCGCTGATGGCGACGTTCCGCGCGCTGGCGGGCGAGGGGCGCGGCGTGCTCGCCTCGCTGCATGAGCTGGGGCTGGCGGCGCGCTGGTGCGACCGGCTGGCGTTGCTCGACGGCGGGTTGCTGATCGCGGAAGGCCCGCCCGAAGCGGTGCTGACGCCCGAACTGCTGGCGCGGGTGTATGGCGTCACCGCGCATTTCGCGCGCGACGACGGCGGGCTGGTGGTGGCGCCGCGCGATCTGGCGCGCTAGCCTTTCGCACATGAGCAAGTTCATGATGTCCTGCGCGGTCGTCTCCGCGCTGCTGTCGGGCGCCGCTGGCGCGGCGGAGTTGCGCGGCCACGGCGGACCGGTGCGCGCGCTGGCGGTGTCGGGCGATCTGGCGGTGACCGGCTCGTTCGACACCACGGTGATCGTCTGGTCGGCGGGCGACGGCGCCGCGCGCCAGGTGCTGCGCTTTCATGAGGGCGGCGTGAACGCGGTCGCGCTGCTGCCCTATGGCGGCTTCGTGTCGGCGGGCGAGGACGGGCGGCTGGCGTTCTGGCGGCGCGGCGAGGACGCCCCGTATCGGGTGGACGCGGCGCACTCGGCCCCGGTGGCGGGCCTGGCGGTCTCGCCCGGCGGGCGTTGGCTGGCCTCGGCGGGGTGGGACGGCGCGGTGCGGCTCACGCCGCTGGGCGACGGCGCGGCGCGCGCGCTGTCGGGGCATCAGGGGCCGGTCAACGCGGTGGCGTTCCTGCCCGACGGCCGGCTGGCGAGCGCGGGACATGACCTGACGCTGCGGCTCTGGCCGCGCGACGGCGCCGCGCCGCAGGTCGTCACGCTGCCGGCGCCGCTGAACGCGCTGGCGGTCGCGGCGGATGGCGAGATCGCGGCGGCGGGCGCCGACGGCGTGGTGCGGCTGATCGACGGCGCAGGCCGCGCGCGGGCGGAGGTCGCCACTGAAGGCGGGCCGGTGGTGGGCCTTGCGCTGTCGCCGGACGGCGCGACGCTGGCGGCGTCCTCGGTCTCGGGGCGGATAACGCTGATCGACCGCGCGTCGGCCTCGGTGACGCGGTCGATCGGAGAGGTCGGCCCGGTCTGGTCGATCGCTTTCGCCGACGGCGGCGCGACGCTGCTGGCGGGCGGCGGCGACCGGGTGGTGCGGCGCTGGGACGCAAGCAACGGCGCGCCGCTCGACCGCGCCGACCTCACAACGCCCGATCCGTTGGCGGGCCTTGGCGACAGCCGCGGCGCGCAGGTGTTCCGCGCCTGCGCCGCCTGCCACACGCTGACGCCTGGCGACGGCGCGCGCGCCGGTCCCACGCTGCACGGCCTGTTCGGCCGCCGCATCGCCACCGCGCCCGGCTACGCCTATTCGCAGGCGCTGCGCGGCATGGACATCGTCTGGACGCCGGAGACCGTGTCGGCGCTGTTCGAGCACGGCCCCGCCGCCTATACGCCAGGCACGAAAATGCCCGAACAGCGCATCGGCGACCCCGAAGACCGCGCGGCGCTGATGGCGTTTCTGGCGGAGCGCACGCGGTAGCGCGGCGTCGCTGCGAGCGGGCGCCCCGCCCCGATCCTTGCGCCGGGGCAGCTCAAGCGTCCTGGTGAGACCTGCTCGAGGCCCCGGCGCGGGAGCTGCGGCTGTGCGTGGACGGTGCTGCGCGTGGCCGGGGCTGCGCGGGGGCCGGGGCTGCGCGGGGGCCGGTGCTGCGCGGGGGCCGGTGCTGCGCGGGGGCCGGTGCTGCGCGTGGCCGGTGTTGCGCGTGGCCGGGGCGACGGTGGTGGGGCGGCGGCTGCGCGGCGTTGGCGGCGCCAGCCTTCAGCGCCGGGCGGCGGCGCGCCGGTTCAGCTTGCG
>Ga0210024_1001491_pt1 | contig 21180 bp, 19 predicted proteins | sample CryGeymeta201525_FD_183988 | JGI IMG/M metagenome (GOLD analysis project Ga0210024, IMG submission 183988) | Groundwater microbial communities from Crystal Geyser aquifers in Utah, USA - Crystal Geyser metaG 2015-25 (SPAdes) (version 2) | ecosystem: Environmental > Aquatic > Deep subsurface >...
TAGCTTCATTGTCGGGGACAGCAGGGTCGAACTGCTATATTCCTCGTCCCGAACGAGGCGCCTTACCATTAGGCCAGTCCCCGAAATACTGTTTTTACGTTACCCAATATTTTTTCTTTGTCATTTCGTCTCTTTTCATTCCCAGTTTTTCCCTTTCTTTCCTGGCTTTTTGAGTTAAAGAGCTTAGCTCATTTTCGGATAACTTTCCCAATTTTTTAACCTCCTTCTCTAAAAATTCTTTTTCATTTTTCTTCGGCTCCTCTAGGACATAACCCAGTAGGACATCGAGAATTTGTCCTACCTTGGGACCAGGTCCTACCCCCAAAATCTCCATCACATCATTACCAGAAACTTTGAGAAGCCCCACTGAAATCGGGTCCTGGGAAACCTTTTCAATAACATACTTTAAATGTCTTAATTTATAAGGTTCGGCTTTGGGAACTCCCGAACCAATCCGATCAGCCATTCTAACTTGTAATAATTCTTCCATATTTTCTGGCCCAACCTGACGAACTAACCTCCGAACTGAGCTATCAGAAACTTCACCAACATTATAATAAAATAAATGATATCTCACCAGTTTAACAATTTTCTCAATATCTTTTTTAGGAAATTTTAATCGATTTAAAATTTGAGCCGTCATTTTTGCCCCAACTATTTCATGACTATAAAAGGTAGCGTCCGGGCCCTCGCCATTTTTGACTTTTGGCTTCCCAATATCGTGAAAAAGGGCAGCTAATCTGACATATTTATTGAAATTTTTTTTAGCCGCGAAATCTAATGATCTTAGATAATGCTCGTAGCATTCATATATATGATGCTTATTTTGGGTGACTTTATAACCATCTTCTAATTCGGGAATAATATATTGCAGTAGTTGGAGCTCTCTCAAAAGCTCTATCCCTTCGGCCGCTCTTTCAGTCATAATAATTTTTATTAATTCATCCCTAATTCTCTCTTTAGAAATTGCCTGAAGCCAGGGAGAATTTTTCTTTATAGCTTCAGCCGTTTTTTCTTCAATCTTCCAATCCTCTCCCAGGGTTACCGCAAACCTTACTGCCCTCATCATTCTTAAAGCGTCCTCATTAAATCTCTCTTCCGGATTTCCAACCGCCCGAATTATTTTATTTTTCAAATCTTCTTGTCCTCCAAAAGGATCAACGATTTCTATTTTCTGTTTTCTGTTTTCTATTTTCTGACCAATGGCTATCGCATTAACCGTAAAGTCTCTCCGCGACAAGTCTTCCTCGATGGTCTTTGCGAAACTAATCTGGTCAGGGTGACGCTTATCAGTGTATTTTGCCTCTTTTCGATAAGTAGTGATTTCAATTTCTTTTAATTTTGGATTTTTACTTCCGGTTTGAATAGTCACAGTCAAAAATTTATTTTCATAAAAACTTTTTGGAAATATTTTTTGAATCTCTTCTGGCTTGGTACTGGTCGCTACATCCCAATCTTCAGGCTCTATCCCTCTTAAAAAATCTCGAACACAGCCTCCAACAATATAGGCCTCAAATCTCTTCTTTTTCAGCTCGTTAATAACAGATTGGACCTCTTTAGGAATTCGCATAAATTCATTTTAGCTCAAAATCTTGTTTTTTTCAATTGTTTTGGTAATATTAAGAAAGGTGGAGCCCTCGTGGTGTAATGGATAACATGTCTGCCTTCGAAGCAGAAGATTGTAGGTCCGACTCCTACCGAGGGCATTACAAATTTGTTATAATTAACTAAGGTGAAAAAAATTTTTTTAATTATTTTTTTAGGGGTCTTGCTTTTCCCCTCCCTTTCTCTAGCCTATACTGTTTACCAAACTGAGGGAGGAGTTAATGTAATTTACAAAGGAATAGTCCCTTGCGGCAAACCAGTTAATTTGGGTGGAGACTTAAGCAATGGCGACCTAGTCGGTGGCACCTGTTGCGAAATGCCCTGCACTTTCTGTCATTTTTTCGTCATGCTAGATGGAGCAATTGATTTTGTTTTATTAAAATTAGTTCCTCCAATTGCCATTTTAATGTTGGTGATTGGCGGAGTAATGTTTATCCTCGGCTATTTTGGTGAGGGAGGAGAAGGGAGTCCGAAATTGTTCAGTCAGGGTAAAAAATTAATTACTTCGGTGTTTATTGGTTTAATTATAATCTTTGCTGCCTGGCTGATTATAAATTTGTTTTTCCAATTTATCGGAGTGGCAGACTGGACTGGTCTTCAGCAGGGTTGGTTTCGAATTAATTGTCCTACCAATGCCGAAGCCTGCACAGACCGATTAGTAAGCTCGGCCTGCGAGGGAGTAAGAACGGCAGGAAAAATACCTTGTGCTACGCTTCATCATAATGGTCAACCAATAGATGCTTCCGAATGTCTTGAATAAAAATAATGAGGCCTCCAAAAATCGCTAGATTTTTGGAGAAAAGCGACACAAGGCTGGGCGACTTTCTCAAATTTACTTTAGTAAATTTGAGCGGAGCCTCAGCCTTGATGGCGCGTGCCCCCATAACTTAATGGTAAAGTAGCAACTTAGAATAAAAATGGATAAAACAAAATATCCACAATTAAAAAGAAGGGCAATTCAATTCAGAAAGCATGGATTTAGTTACAGAGAAATCGGACAAAAGTTGGGTGTAGCGAAAAGTACAATTAGGTTCTGGTGCATAAATGTTCTTTTAAGCCCCGCAGATCGAAAACGACTTTATACAAGACAAGTTTTGCTTTTATCCAGAGGGCCTAATAGCCAAAAAGAGAGAAGGGAAAGGGAAATAGCGAAAATTATTGAAGAAGCGGAAAAAGAAATTAAAATTCCTCTTTCTTTCGAAACTTACCGACTTATAGGTGCTTTTCTCTATTGGTCGGAAGGAAGTAAGACAAATGGTTTTTCTTTTTCTAATTCCGACCCTCATTTTGTACTTTTCGTGACAAGGTGGCTTAAAAGAGTATTGGGAATTTCTCCCGGAAATTTAAAGGCCTGGCTTAATATTTATCCACAACAAAATGATTTAGAAATAAAACGGTTTTGGTCAGAATTAACTGGAATTCCATTCGAAAATTTTGGTAAAAGTTTCACTAAGCCTCCCAACAAAGGATTTAAAAAAAATAACCTTTATTATGGAACAATAAAAATCAAGGTTCCGAAAGGAACTGATATGCGCTATCGAGTTTTTGGTTGGATAAAAACAGTTTTGAAAGATATAGCGCCGGAAGTAGAATTAAAACAAAAGGAGTGGAAATCATTAAAAGAAACTCCTCGACCAGTAAATATACAAGAGAAAATTGAAGTTTAACGCCCCCATAGCTCAATTGGTAGAGCAGAAAGCTCTTAACTTTAAGGTTCCAGGTCCGAGTCCTGGTGGGGGCACTATAGAAATTCAAAATGCAAAATGCAAAATTAAAGTAAGGGGCTTACTTTTTTTTATTTAAAGAGGTGATATAATGAAATCAGCAAAATATGCTTACGCCTGAAGAAAAGACAAAAATAATTGAAAAATATAAGCTCCATGAGTTAGATACCGGGTCGCCTGAGGTTCAGATTGCTCTTTTGACTGAAGAAATTAAAAGATTGCTTCTCCACCTGAAGAGCCATCCCAAGGATTTCCATTCAAAAAGGGGGTTATTAAAAATGGTAGGGAAAAGAAGAAAGTTTTTGGCTTATTTAAAAGAAGAAGATACCAGAAGATATAATAGTATTGCCAAAAAAATTGGTATTAAAAAGTGACATGGTAATTAAACATATTGGGCAAAGAGTGGCACTACTGATTGACGTTCAAAACTTGTACCATTCAGCAAAAAATCTCTACGGTGCTCGGGTTAATTTCGGAGCTATTTTAAAATTGGCCGTGGCTCAAAGAAGTTTAATTCGGGCTTTCGCCTACGTCGTTCGAACAAAAACCGGGGAAGAAAGACCATTTTTTGATGCCCTAATCAAGTTAGGAATTGAAACCAGGGTCAGAGACCTCCAGGAATTTTACGGCGGTTTAAAAAAAGCCGATTGGGATGTGGGAATAACTATTGATGCCATCCGTATTGCTCCGAGTGTTGATACAATTGTTCTGGCTTCGGGAGATGGCGACTTTCTTCAGTTAGTTGAATATTTGAAAAATCAGGGAAAAAGAGTAGAAGTCATCGCCTTTGGGAGATCGGCTTCCAGCAAATTAAAAGAGGTGGCTGATGAATTTATTGATTTAGAAGAAAATCCAGAAAAATATTTATTGAAAAAATGAACGAAACTTTTAAATTAGAACTTGGCGGAAGAGAATTAAAAATAGAAATAAAAAATTTAGCTGAGATGGCAACCGGCAGCTGTTTGGTCCAATACGGAGATACTTTAGTCCTATCGACGGTGGTAATCTCAGACCAAGAACGAGAAGGAATAGATTTTTTTCCTCTGACCGTTGATTACGAAGAGAGATATTATGCGGCTGGGAAAATTTTGGGTTCCCGTTATATCAGAAGAGAAAGCCGACCTTCAGATGAGGCAATTTTGACTTCGAGATTAATTGACCGAGCCATCAGACCTCTTTTTCCTAAGGATTTAAAAAGAGAGGTCCAGATTGTCATCACCTGTCTTTCCTGGGACAGAGAAAATGACCCGGACATAATTGGTTTAATTGCTGCCTCCTTAGTTTTGTCTCTCTCTAAGATTCCCTGGTCAGGACCAATTTCTGTTGTCAGGGTCGGTAAAATTGGAGACGAATTTATTCTTAATCCAACTTATGAAGAAAGGGAAAAGAGCGAGCTGGACTTAGTCATCACCGGGGTGAAAAAATCTGCTGAAATTTTAATCAATATGATGGAGGCTGAGGCCTCAGAAGTTTCAGAAGAAGTAATTTTAAAAGCGACTGAGTGGGCTATACCCCATTTGAAAAAACTAATTGATTTTCAAAATCAGATTGCCAAAGAGGCGGGAAAAGAAAAAATTTCAATCGAAACCCCTCCCCAGGATTTAGAATTGGAGAAAGAAATTAAAGAATTTCTTGGAGACAGATTAGAAAAAGCGCTTTACCAACCGAAAAAGAAAGAAAGGATGGATGAAGTGAATGCCCTTAAGGAGGAATTGGTTTATTATATTGAAGGGAAGTATCCCGGAATGGGAAAAACTAAATATGTCAGAGATTTTTTTGAGAAAGAAATAGAAAGATTAGTTCATCAAAATATAATTTTAAAAGAAAGAAGGCCGGATGGCAGAAAGTTAGATGAAATAAGAGAGATTTCTTGTGAGGCCGGGATTTTACCCAGAACCCATGGTTCTGGTCTTTTTTGTCGAGGCCAAACTAAATCCCTTTCAATTTTAACTTTAGGAGCGCCAGGGGATGTCAAATTGTTAGAGGGGATGGAGATTGTTGGAAAGAAACGCTTTATGCACCATTATAATTTCCCTCCCTATTCTACCGGAGAAATAAAACCAATCAGGGGACCGGGCAGAAGAGACATTGGGCATGGAATGCTCGTTGAGAAAGCCCTTTTACCCTTAATTCCTTCTTTCGAAGAATTCCCCTACACAATAAGAATTGTTTCAGAAATTCTTTCTAGCAATGGCTCTACCTCAATGGCTTCAGTCTCCAGTTCTTCTCTGGCTTTAATGGATGCCGGGGTACCAATAAAAAAACCGGCGACTGGTATCGCCCTCGGATTGATGGAAAATGCAAAAGGCGATTACAAAATTCTAACCGATATTCAGGGACCGGAAGATCACCATGGCGATATGGATTTAAAAGTAGCTGGAACAAGAGAAGGCGTTACCGCTATCCAGATGGATGTCAAAATTGATGGTCTAAATTCAAAAATTTTGAAAGAGGTCTTAGAGCAGGGTAAGCGGGCTAGGCTTCAAATTTTAGAGAAAATGAAGAAGGTTTTGGAAAAACCCCGGCCAGAACTTTCCCCTTTTGCCCCAAAGATTTTGACTCTTCAGATTAATCCAGAAAAAATCAGGGAGGTAATTGGCCCGGGTGGAAGAGTAATTAATGAGATAATTAAGGAATGCGTGGTTTCAATAGAGGTTGAAGATACCGGAAAAATTTTTGTCACAGCTGAGAAGGAGGAGGCTGCCAAAAAGGCAATTAGCTGGATAAAAAACATTACCAGGGAAGCGAAAGTAGGAGAGATTTTCCAAGGTAAAGTGAAAAAAATTCTAGATTTCGGAGCTTTTGTTGAGATTTTCCCTGGCCAGGAAGGATTGGTCCATATTTCCCAGCTTGCTCCCTTTAGAGTGGAAAGGGTTGAAGATATAGTCAAAGTTGGTGATATTGTCCCGGTCAAAGTAATTTCTATTGATGAACAAGGAAGGATTAACCTTTCGTTGAAAGCAGCGAAAGAGAAATCCAAATAACGAAATTAAAATGACAAATGAGATTGAGGAAAAAAAGGAGTTTTTAAAAAGGGAGGAAATACGAACAATGGCAAAGGCGATTTATCGTCTCCGGGAAATTGAAGCTCAAAAAGAAAGAGAGAGAGTTGCTGCTTTGAAACTTGGGGAAACGAGAGAAAAAATCCGGGTACCCGCCGAGCGGGTGCCAGAAATCCTGCTTCCTTCTAAAGAAGTTAAAGAAAAGGAAGAAGTTTTAATCCCTCAGCTCTTTCCTAAAAAACCGGGCCCTCCCAAAGTTTTTCAAAAAATTTTAATAAGGGCGGTATTTTGTTTTCTCTTTCTCCTAATTATCGGTTTTTTTGGATGGTTCTTTGGAGTTAGAAAACCGTCAGCTGAAGAAATTATCCCACCGGCCGAAGAGATTCTGCCAGAAGAAGAAATCACAAAAAAGCCAGAAATCCTCATTCCTCCTTCTCTGATTTCGGTTAGTGAAACCGAGGCCCTAGAGATTTCCAAAAATGAAGAAATCCCTGAAGCAATTCATCGGCTAATTACAAAGGATTTAGCAAAGGGCGCTTTTTTGCGAATTGCTATTAAAAATCTAATTCAGAATCGCTTGGCTTCCTTAGAAGACCTCTCTCAAGCTTTTCAAGTTGAAACCCAAAAAGAAATTTTTCAAAAATTAAAAGAAGATTACACTTTAGCTATCTATTCTCAAGAGCAAGGAAAAAGAATAGTTTTTATTACAAAAATTGAGGAGGCAGAAGGATTAAATGAATTATTAAAAGATTGGGAAGGAAAAGTAGCAAAAGAGGGGGTTTTTCTTTCTGGCCAAAAAATTTCCACTCAGGTGTCTTATTTCAAGAGCGCATCTTACCAAAATGTTAATTTTCGTTATTTAACTATTTCCAAAGAAGATTCTGGAATCTGTTATGCTCTATTTAAAGATTACTTCATTTTCGCCACTTCTTTCGAAAGTCTGAAAAAAACAATCGAAGAGTTAAAAAGAGAAGAGGAACTTTCGGCTTGGAAAGTAAAGGTTGGCCAATTATTTATTGTTGGTTTTGAGGGAAAAGAAATTACTCCTGAATTGGAAGAATTTATTAAAAAATATAAACCAGGCGGAGTGCTTTTACTTTCAAAAAATATTGAAAATAGAGAACAGTTAAAAAATTTAATTTCTGGACTTCAAGAAATTTCTTTAAGAGAAACGGGTCTTCCATTATTTATTGCTGTTGACCAGGAGGGTGGAGTAATTTCCCGAATTGGATTCTTAGAAGAAAAAACTCCCCAATCAGAAATTAAAGACCCTGAAGTATCTTATCAAATCGGTTTAAGGAGAGGCGGGGAGCTTAAAGGATTGGGAGTGAATCTCAATTTGGCCCCTCTTTTGGATACGGCAAGTTCGGCCGATTTTCTTTTTAGCCGCTCTTTTCAACGACCAGCTTCGGAAATTGGGGAATTGGCCAAATCTTTAATTTTAGGCCAGAAAGCAGCTGGAGTCTTAACGGCAGTAAAACATTTTCCCGGTTATTCTGGTATATCTTTTAATCCGGAGGAAGAATTAGGAGTAAGGGCTGAAGTTCCAGAAATTTCTCAATTCAAAAAGGCAATGACAGCCAGTCCAGAGTTAATAATGACCTCAAATGTGATTTATCAAGAGATTGATTCTTCTTTGCCTTTCACTTTTTCTGCTAAAGCCATTCAATATCTTAAAAATAATCTAGGGAGTGAGGAGATTTTAATTATCTCTGATGATCTGGATCAAAATTCTCTCTTAAAAAAATTCTCCTTAAAGGAAGTTGTGACAAAACCAGTCGAGGCGGGGGTAGATATTTTAATTTTTTCTGGTTATAGATTGGGGGTGGAGAAAGGTTTGGACGAGTTCATAAAAGCCTCTGAAAATGGAGGGGTTTCAAAAGAAAAAATTGAAATAGCATTTTCCCGGATTAGCCAATTAAAACAGAGGTTGTTAAAATAGTGGTAGGGTATGAATAAAAAATTATTATTAGAATTAAAGGAAAAATTAGAGAAAGAAAGAGTTACCATCGAAGAGCAACTGAAAAGGTTTGCCAAAAAAGATGAAAAATTAAAAGGAGACTGGGATACAATTTTCCCCCGTTTTGATGGTGGCGAGGCAGGAAGCGCAGCTTTGGAAAAAGCGGCTGATGAGGTTGAAGAATATAGTACTCTTTTGCCTATTGAATATAGTTTAGAATTAAAATTGAAAAATATTGATTTAGCCTTAGAAAAGATTAAAAAAGGCAAATACGGAATCTGCGAAGAATGCGGGAAAGAAATCCCTGAAGAAAGATTAAAAGTCTCTCCCGAATTCCGCTTTTGCCTCAGATGTAAAAAATAATATGCTCTCTAAGGTTTTTTCGGCGGCGGTTGTTAGCTTAGACGCCCAGATTATTGAAGTTGAAACTGATGCCTCATACGGATTGAGGCATTTTGAAATTGTTGGCCTGCCAGATAAGGCGGTTGAGGAAAGCAAAGAAAGGGTAGGGGCAGCAATTGAGAGTTCGGGTTTTCAATCTCCTCATCACCAACCGGTTAGGATTTTGGTTTCTCTGGCTCCAGCTGATCTGAAAAAAGAAGGGTCTCTCTACGATTTGCCCATCGCTTTAGGTTATTTATTAGCCGCTGAGAAAATTAAATTTGACCCCAGTGATAAAATTTTCTTAGGAGAATTAGCTTTAGATGGAAGATTAAGAGCAATTAAAGGAGTTTTATCTTTTGCTCTGGCTAGCCGTGAAAAAGGCTTTTTGGAACTAATTTTACCAAAGGAAAATGCCTTAGAGGCTAGTCTAATTAAAGGAATAAAGGTAATTGGTGCTGAGAACTTAAAAGAGGTTATTGATTATTTAGTGGGGAAAAAAGAAATTTTAGCCAAAGAGACAAATCCTGAGGATTTTCTGAAAACTCCAGATTATCCAATCGATTTAGGTTATATTAAAGGCCAGGAATATGCCAAAAGAGCCTTAGAAATTGGGGCTAGCGGAGGTCATCATTTACTAATGATGGGGCCGCCAGGAGCAGGAAAGACTTTGTTAGCCAGGGGGATTATTTCAATTCTGCCTCCTTTATCTTTTGAAGAATCTTTAGAAGTGACGAAAATTTATAGTATAGCTGGGTTATTGCCAAGAAATCGGCCTTTGATTAATTTAAGGCCTTTTCGCTCTCCCCACCACACCTCTTCTGAAGTGGCTTTAATTGGCGGTGGCAATCCTCCCCGACCAGGAGAAATTACCTTGGCTCATCGGGGAATTTTATGTTTGGATGAATTCCCGGAGTTTCATCGCGATGTTTTGGAATCTTTGCGCCAACCAATTGAAGAAGGCCAAATTACAGTTTTAAGAGCAAAGCATTCCCTAACTTTGCCGGCTCGTTTTACCTTGGTTGCTGCTACCAACCCCTGCCCTTGTGGTTTTTATGGTAATCCGGAAAAGAAATGTAATTGTACCAATTCCCAAATCCAAATGTACAGAAGAAAACTTTCCGGGCCCTTGATGGATAGAATTGACCTCTTTATTAATGTGCCGCCGTTAAAATATGAAAAATTGGTGGCGGTAGATGAAGAAAATTGTAGTCTCAAGATTAGAGAAAGGGTAGAAAGGGCAAGGCAAATTCAAAGAGAAAGGTTTAAAAAAGAAAAAACCAATTCCGAAACGGAGATTCCAGAAATAAAAAAATACTGCCAACTAAATTTGGCAGGACAAGATCTTTTAAGAAAATATGTTGACTCCGGCGAACTTTCTGCCCGGGGTTACCATCGAGTTCTAAAAGTGGCAAGAACTATTGCCGATTTGGAAGGTTCGGAGGATATTTCTTTTAATCATCTTTCAGAAGCCTTAATGTATCGAATAAGGGAAGGGTCTATTTAGAAAAGGGGTTTCTGGCTCCGGTGACTCCAAAATGCAAATGGCAACCGCTTGACATGCCAGCCCCGGGAGTTCCGGGTTGCCCTCCCATTAAGGCAATAATTTGGCCCTGGGAAACTTGCTCTCCGGGGTTAACAAAACTAGTGGCAATATGGCCATACATTGTCACCACTCCATTGGGATGCAAAATGGTTAAATGGTTTCCAGCTCCGCTAAAAGCCCAACGAGAGGTGGAATTGGTTAGTTTTACTTTAAGAACTTGACCACCGGCAGCAGCATAAATTGGCTCCCCGCAGTTGCCATGGCTGAAATCAATGGCATTATACCAGTGAAGTCTCTGGGTAATCCGACAGGGGGAAGCGATGGGACAAATAAAGTAGCTATCAGCCAAGGCAACCCAGGTTGGAGCATAGCTTGGCGGAGGTGGCGGCATTACTCCATCGGGAACAATTAAAATATCGCCAATAAAAATATCTGCCTCACCGGAAAGTTCATTAAAAGATTTTATATCTTCGGTTTTGGCTTTGTATTTTTGAGCAATTTCGGAAACTGTGTCCCCAGTTTTAACATGATGAATTACTCCCGAAACTGGTGAAATGATTAATTTTTGACCGGGCTTGATTATCGAATCTTTGTTTAAATTATTAGCCCAAAGCAGGGTCTCTAAAGTAATATCAAATTTGGCTGCAATTTGCCCGAGACTATCTCCTTCCTCAACTTCGTATTCAACAATTATTTTTTTAATATCCTCTGTTTCATATCCTCCAACCAAAGCTCCAAAAACTTGAGGGGTAAAAGTAGTCGGTGGGGCCAGACTAGTTAAACTATTTTTTTCAACCAAAACAAAATCCGGTGATTCTAAAGAAAATCTTTGGCCAGGACCTAAAAACAAGTCTCCGAAACCTTCATTTCCAATGCTCTCTACTAAATTGGAAGACCATCCGCCGGGTACCCGCTCGGCGGGTGCGGTGGAAAAAAAACAGAAAGAAAAAGAGACTAATCCAAATAAAATAATAGTCCCTATCAAAATTTCCTTTTTATCCATATCTTCTTTTAGGATATCTTAGCCAATTTATATGTCAATACAGTATGGTATATTAAAATAATGAACTTAGCTTCCAAAAAGGCCATTCAGAATTTACTTAAAAAGTATCAAATTCGTCTTTCAAAAAGATTAGGTCAGAATTTTTTAGTTAATAAAAAAGTTGTCAAAAAAATTATTGGGTCAGCTCGGCTTTCTCCAGATGACACTGTTTTAGAAATTGGCCCCGGAATTGGAAATTTAACAATCGAGTTAGCAAAAAAAGTAAAAAAAGTTGTCGCCATAGAGAAAGATCAAAAAATGATTGAGATTTTAAAAGAAACATTAAAAGATTTTAAGAATGTAGAAATTATCCAGGGAGATATCCTTAAAATTTCTAATTTCCAATTGGGGCCCAAGCGAAGCTCGGGAGGGTGGTGGGCGGGTTGTAGTCTAATTTCTAATTATAGGGTGGTGGCCAATATTCCCTATTATTTAACTTCGCCTTTAATTAGAAAATTTTTGGAAGCTGAAATCAAACCAAAGGAAATGATTTTGACGGTTCAAAAAGAGGTAGCCGAGAGAATTTGTGCCAAACCGCCAGATATGAGTATTCTGGCAGTTTCGGTTAAATTTTATGCCGAACCAAAAATTATCGCTTTTGTCTCAAAAAAATCTTTTTGGCCTCAACCAAAAGTCGACTCTGCCATCATTAAAATAGTTCCGCGTCAGTTTCGCGTTCCAGTTTCGCGTCGGTTTCGCGAACGATTCTTTAGAATCGTCAAGGCGGGGTTTTCCCATCCCAGAAAACAGCTAATTAATAATTTATCTAAAGGACTGAAAATTGACAGAGAGAAAATTAGAAATTTACTTTTGGAAAATAATATAAAACCTGAGCAGAGGGCGGAAACTTTAACTGTTGAAAATTGGATTTCACTTACTAAAAGTTTTCATTTTGTGGTAAAATGATAAAATGAAATTAATGGAGGGGAAAATTAAAAAGTTTTTCATTTTTGCTACTGTTTTTTGTTTTCTTTTGGCTCTTCCTTTAGAGTTTGTTCAGGCTCAGGGAGGTATTCTCGGCGCCCTGATGGCCATCCCTATTAATATTATCAGTATTTACCTTCAAGTTCTCTTGCTCCTTTCTAATTTAATTGTCGGTATAGCTGGTCTGATTTTAAATTGGGTTTTGAGTCCTTATTTTACCAGCCTTCCCTATACTTATGGAGGGATTGTTGATGTTGGCTGGCCGATTGTCAGGGATCTTGTCAATATGTTTTTTATTGTTGCCTTGGTCATTATTGGTTTGGCTACTGCTTTGAGAATTAAAGAATATCAGGCCCAAAAAGCCCTGCCTCGTCTAATCATTATTGCCATTTTGATTAATTTTACTCCGGTAATCTGCGGGCTGATTATGGATGCTCAAAATATTTTCATGAACTTTTTCTTAGAAGAGGTAACTGGTTTTAAATTATTGGGGAACCTTCTTGTTACTCAAGGAACAGCTCTTTACCAATCCCTAATCCACTTCTTTGATATCCGCTATGCTGCCACTCTTTTGGGTAAAACTATTGGTATGATTGCCTTTGATTGGATAGCGGCACTTATTTTTTTAATGTATGCCATCCTTTTTATAATGCGCTACATAATGATTTGGGTCTTGGTCATTGTTTCGCCGCTGGCTTTTTTCTCTTGGGTTTTCCCCGGCAGTCAAAAATATCTTTTCAAAAGCATCTTGGGCTGGGAGGAATGGTGGAAACAATTTATTGAATGGTCGCTAATTGGAATAATTGGCGCCTTTTTCCTTTATTTAGGTGAACAATTACTAATCCTGGCTCCAGGTATGATATCAACCATACCGCCGGATTTAGCCTGGGGCTGGCTAACTATTCCAGTGGTTGAGTTTATCAATAATCTCCTGCCTTATGGAGTGGTTTTAGCTTTTCTCATCATTGGCTTTTTCACTGCCACCTCAACAAGCGCCATGGGGGCTGGAGCCATTACCAGTTTCTTTAAAGAGCAGGGAATGATGATTGGCAAGGCCGCCATGTTCCCGCTTCAGAGATTAGGGGTACAAGGGATAGCTGGCGCGGCTGGTATTTTGGGACGGGCGGGGGGACTGGCTGGGAAAGGAGCTGGATTATTAGAAAAAGTTCCTATTATAGGCAAACCTTTAGCTTTGCCGGTAAAAGGAATGGCTAAAGGCTTTGAGGCGGTAGCCGTCGCACCTTTAAGAAGATATGCCGCTCGGGCTCGTCGGGTTGATTTTGATGAGATGTTCAAAGGTATGGAAGCCGGAGAAATGGCTGAACAGATTGGTACCTTATTATCTTCAAAAGATAGGGTAGCCGCTGCTGCCTGGATGGCGGAAAAAGGTCTCATAGATAAACCCGGGGTGGATGAAGGTTTCAAAAAACAAATGGCCAGGGAGGCAGGAGACCTAGCTGATACGGAGGGTTATCAAAAAAGTGCCTCTGATGTTCTGGAAACTTTGAATAGATTTGTTAATGAGAAAGTTTCTCTTAAATTAGAAACTGACCCGAAGGCAAGAGAAGAGCTCAAGGGAAAAATTGGTGAAATAGCTGGTGAAATATCTAAAGATGAGAAAATAAAACTTGAAATTGAAACTATAGCCAAAAGAGAAGGAATAAGCGAGGAACAGGCGGCTAGAGATATGGCAGCCAGGGAAATCTGGGTAGGGAATCTTAAATCCGGAGATGTCAAGGATATGGAGAAAAAATCCTTCCAGGATATTGGAGTGAGGAGAGGAATGAGAAAATGGTCTTCAGCTCATATGTCGGCTTTAGTGAATAACTTTAAAAAAGATGTCGTTGACAATGCCATAAATGGTACCGAAGGCTTAAACGCAATGTTTGAAGGAAAAGATCCTAAAGAAGCTAAAGCTATTTTGGAAAAACTCTATGAAGAGAATCCTCGAATAGTTCATTTCTTCGCCACCACTCCATTTGGTCGGGAATGGGCCTGGAAAGGAATGAACTTTATGCCAGGACGAAAAGGCCGGCCAGATTTTGGCGCCTTTGTAGCAAAAATGGAAGAAAAGAAAGCAGCTGTTGTTCCGCCAGAGGAAGAAATAAAAAGAGTTGAGAAGCAAATAGCCAATTTAGAGCAGGAGATGGTTAAACCATATCCAAAATTGTCACCAGATGAGCAAGAGAGGTTACGAGAAGGACAAAAAGAGAACTTAGAAAAATTAAAGACCCGACTAGCAGAATTAAAGCCAGCCGAAGAATCCCTAACTTCAAGAATAAGAAAGGCTAAAACAAAAGAAGAAAGAAAAAGATTGGAAAAAGAATTTAAGGCTTTACCAAAAGATTTACAAGGTTTGGATAAACAAATTGGAAGAGGAGAAGGAGCAATTGAAACTAAAACCACCTTAATTAATGAAGTTAGAAAACATGTGGAAGGATTAAAAGGAAGAGGGAAAGAGCTGGAAGAAACTCTAACTAAGTTGAAGGCAATTCCTGAAACACCCCCAGAAACAATAACTAGAGCTGAGAATAGATTAACAGCAGTAAAAGGTGAGGGAACAAGGATTGAAGGAGAATTGGCATTAAAAGAGAAAGGGGTTGAGGCAGCTAAAAGAAGAATTGAAATTTTAAGAGAGAATTGGAAAATTGGCCTCCGAGAAAGAGAGAAATTAAAAACACCGGAGGAAATAATTAGGGAACACTTAACCAAAGCCATCCAAGAGGAAGAAATGGCAAAGAAAAGAATAACTGAACTTAAGGAAAGGGCGGGAACTAAAGAGGAAATTGAGACGGCTCGAAAAAGGTTAGGATTAGCAAGGGAAAACAAGGAGGGTTGGGAAGGCGAATTAGCTGCTCAATTAAAAATGAGGAGTTTGGGCAGTAAAAGGACGAAAATAGGAAGCAAGATCGGAGTTTTAGAAAAACAAATGGATAAGGCGAAAAGGACTTCAAGAAGTTTAGATACCCAAATTGAGGGAGTTAGTAAAGAAATCGAAAGTATTAATCGAGGATTAACTTCTCAACGAACCAGGATAGAATCAGTTAGAAAAGAGAGGGAAGAATTATTAGACCTAGCCCAAAGAGAAATACTAAGTACCCATCCTGAATGGAAGGCGGTACCGCCAAAAGTACTGAAAGAAAGAGAAAGAATTGATCCTCGTTTTGCACCATTGGACGCAGAAATAAAAGCTACCCAAAGAACAGTAAGTACTCTGGAAAGAAATCTAAAAACAAAAGAGGCTACTGCTAAGAGGTTGGGAGAAGAAAGTAAAAAAACTGCCAGCAGATATAATGCTTTAATTAGAGAAAGAGAGAAAATAACGCGTGAAATTGAAAAAATAGAAGAAGAAAGTGGAAAAATAGAAAGGGGGGAGATTACTCCCAAATTATCAAGAAAAGAAAAGAGAAAAGTAAAAAAGAGCACCTAAAAATAAGTTAGGGGCGAAAGTGAAACACTTCCGCCCCCATCAAGAAGATAGAGAATAGAGAGATAGTTATTCTTCCCGGCGAGAGGACCCTTTCCCGCGGCGCTTAGGTTCTCGTTCGCGAAGCTCGAGTGCGCTCTCCCGCTGATCGAGCTCGGTTTCCCGGCGATCAAGGTTTTCCTCCCGGCTATTCAGCGTTTCTTCCCTTTGGCCTAGTTCCTGGGCTTTCTTAACGATGTCGGTCTGAGCAAGTGTTGCAACCTCAGTCTCTCGCTGAGCAACCGTCTCTTCCCGCTGACGAAGGTCTTCCTCCTTCTTGGCAAGCTCAGCTTCTTTCTCAGAAATTGCCGCTTGCCTTTGGGGAAAATCCTTCTCTCGCTGAATAAGCTCGTTAGTCTTCTGGACAACGGTTTGCTCTCGTTGAGAGACTTTTTGCTCTCTCTGAAAAAGCGTTCTCTCCCGGCGATTGAGTTCCTGTTCTCGCTGATTAAGAGCATTCTCGCGAGGAGAAATAGCTGCCTCCCGCTGATCGAGATCAGCTTGCCGCTGCTGAACCTCTTTCTGGATCGGAGTAGGCTCGGGCGGGGTGCCAAGCACCCCCGGAATCTTTTGGTGATTCTCTTCGGCTTCCCGGATTTTACCCTGGGTCCGCCTGATTGAGTCCCTGACAGCCTCGGCTCCTCGTAGCTTTTCCTTTTCGGTTTCGGCTAATATGGTAGCCTTTCGCTCCGCATCGGCTGCTTCCTTTGCCAGATCCTGAAGCTCTCGAATGTCTGCCTCGTCTTCTTCAATGGTTGGACGAGGGATGGTAACTGGCCATCTTCTAATCCTAAGCCTTTCACCGAAGGCCCTGGAGATCTCCTGAGCCATCCTCAGCTTTTTCTCCTCCTCTGTTTCCACTACCGGTGGTGTCCGTCTCTTCGGTGGTCCAAAAATCCGATCGAGTATGTTCATTTTTGTTTCCTCCTTCTAATTAGATTTCTCTCTATCCCCCGGTTCCTCTATCCTTTTTTTGCGTAAAACGCACCGTAAAGGTACTACTCATATTTCATATTATACACCATATACTAAATTTGTCAATATTTATGCTAAAAAAATATACATCCGAACAATTTTGGAAATTGTATGAAAAACTTCCTCAGGAGTTAAAGGATGCTCTTTTTGCTGAGGAAACTGGTAATAATATTTATGATATTTGTAAAAGATACGGAATTTTAGAAAATCTTGAAGAAATTGTTGAATATGTTGGCCAGGTTTTAGTGGGAGTTACGCCACCGGATGAGTTCCAGGAAGCTTTAGAAAAGGAGTTGAAGCTTGAAAAAGATATTGCCAAGAAAACTGCCCAGGAAATTAATCGATTTATCTTTTATCCGGTAAAAAGTAATTTGGAGGAAATTTATAAAATTCTGGTTGCCCCGCCAACAGCTATGCCGAAAGTTACTCCCCTGACCGAAGTTACTCCACCGTCAAAGCCTTCGGAAGAAAAACCGGGGTACCCACCAAAGGTGGGTCCGCCCTCGGCAAAAGATATTTATCGCGAACCCTTTGAATAATATGAGATTTACTGTACCTCAATTTATTGAATATGAGGTGAAAATTGTCGGTCCCCTCACTTTCAAGCAATTCGTTTTCTTTTTCCTTGCCGGAGCGGTTTGTTTTATTCTTTATTTTATCGTTCCCTTTTCCATTTTCTTAATCGCCTGTGTCGTCCTGGGAGTGGGGGCAATCATTCTGGCTTTTTTGAGAATTGGAGGAAGGCCGCTGCCAACTATTTTGGGGAATTTTTTCAAATTTAGCATTTCCCCAAAAATCTTTATCTGGAGGAAAGTTGAGGCTCCGATAATGATTTTTAAAAAAGAAGAAATAAAAAAAGAGGAGGTAGAAGAAGAGCTGCCATTAAAAATTGCCGAAAAGAGTCAACTAAAAAAATTAAGAACCCAAATTGAAATTAAAACAAAGTAGTATGACGCAGGCCTCTACTCAACAATTTTTAGAAATCGACCAAATTAGAGAGGGAGTTATCCTTTTGAGAAACAAGGCAATGAGAGGAGTGCTGATGGTTTCTTCTTTAAACTTTGCCCTGAAATCAGAGGATGAACAAAATGCCATTATCTATCAATTCCAGAATTTCTTAAATTCTTTAGATTTTTCCTTAGAGATTGTTGTTCAATCAAGAAGACTTAATATTACCGGTTATCTTGAAAAATTAAAAGAGTTGGAAGAAAAACAAGAAAATGAATTACTCAAAATTCAGACTGCTGAGTATCAAAAGTTTATTAAAGATTTAATTGCTGGTGGAGCAATTATGGCAAAGAGTTTTTTTGTCGTTATCCCCTTCACTTTAATTGAAATCCCGGGAATGAAAGCAGTGAAAGGGTTGGTGAAAAGAGGAGAAATCCTAACTTTGACTGAAGAACAATTTCAAAGATGCAAATCTCAACTTTGGCAAAGGATGGAATTTGTCGCTTTGGGGTTAAGAAGATGCGGGTTACAATGTGTTCCCTTAAATACTTCAGAGCTAATTGAACTTTTCTGGAGTTTATACCATCCAGAGGAGGCTGAGGTCGGTTATTATCCGGAAATTCCTCCTGAATTAATTAGATAATATGAAAATAGCGATACCATTTTTAAAAAAGAAAAGAGAAATCCCAGAGGAGATTTTTGAAACTCGGGCAATGGAAGCCAGGGATATTATTGCTCCTTCTTCGATTACCCTTGCCCCGGATTATTTAAGATTGGGGAAAAAATTTGCCAAATCCTTTTTTATCTTCTCCTATCCAAGATATTTAACTACTGCCTGGTTTTCTCCAGTAATTAATTTGGATACCCCAATGGATATTGGCTTCCACGCCCATCCAATTGAAACGGGAATGATTTTGAAACAATTAAGAAAAAAGGCCACCGAGGTTCAGGCTGAGCTCATGGAAAGAGAAGAAAAAGGATTAATCAGGGATCCAGCCCTGGAAATTGCCTATCGTGATTTGGAAGCCCTGAGAGACAGATTGCAAACCGCCCAAGAAAGAATGTTTAAACTCGGGCTTTACTTAACTATTTATGCAGATAGCCAAAAAGAATTAAAAGATATCGAAACCACCTTACGGTCAATTCTTGAAGCCAGATTAATTTATATTAAACCTGCTCTCTATCAACAGAGGGAAGGATTCCATGCCAGCTCTCCCTCAGGTTTAGACAAGCTCCTGGTTCACACCCCAATGAACACTGGCCCCCTTTCTTCTATCTTCCCCTTTGTTTCTTTTGACTTGAGCTCTAATGAAGGGATTCTATACGGAATAAATCGTCATAACAATTCTTTGATATTATTTGACCGTTTCAGTTTGGAGAACGCGAATGAAGTTTTTTTCGGAAAGGCGGGTTCCGGTAAAAGTTACGGTATTAAATTAGAGATTTTGCGGTCCCTGATGGCAGGAACTGACGTATTGGTCCTTGACCCAGAGAACGAATATAAGTTTCTTGCCGATGCGGTTGGTGGTTCTTTCTTTAATATTTCTTTGGCTTCGCCAAATCATATTAATCCTTTCGATCTCCCCACTCCCAGAGAAGATGAAAAACCGGAAGATGTTTTGAGGTCAAATATCATTAACTTAGTGGGGCTTCTCAGAATTATGTTGGGTGGATTGACTCCGGAAGAAGACGCCATACTTGACCGGGCCTTAACTGAAACTTATGGGGCCCGAGATATCACTCCCGAAACCGATCCCTCAACCTGGAAAGAGAGAATTCCTTTAATGTCAGATTTGGAAGCAGTTCTCGAAGGAATGGAAGGAGCCGAATCTCTGGTTAGAAGGGTAAGAAAATTTACCAAAGGAACCTTTGCCCAGTTTTTCAATCAGCCAACCAATATTTCAATGGAAAAACCCTTTGTTGTTTTTGGAATTAGGGATATGGAAGATGAATTAAGACCAATAGCCATGTTCATTATTATGCGGTACATCTGGAACGAGGTCAGGTCAGAATTAAAAAAAAGAATCCTGGTGGTTGATGAAGCCTGGTGGATAATGCAGACCGAAGATGGGGCATCATTTTTATTTGGGATTGCTAAAAGAGCCAGAAAATATTGGCTAGGAGTAACCACTATCACCCAGGACATTGGCGACTTTATGAAATCTTCTTATGGCCAACCAATCGTTACTAATTCTTCATTACAACTTTTAATGAAACAGTCGCCAGCCACTATTGATGTTGTCCAAAAGACATTTAATTTAACTGAAGAAGAAAAATATTTATTATTAGAAGCCGAGGTAGGAGAGGGAATATTTTTTGCTGGCCAGAAACATGTAGCAATAAAAGTGGTTGCTTCCTATACCGAAGACCAAATTATCACTACTGCCCCCGAAGAGGTCTTAAAAATTAGAGAAGCTAAAGGCGCTTTATAACATCTATGGCATTACCTGCGATTGCCGCTGGCGCGGCCAAAGCACTCAAAGGAATTGGAACAGGAATTGGCAGAGGAATTAGTAAAGGATTTAAAAAACCCGCCCTTACTCCGCCAACTCCATCTGAGGAAGCTCCAGAAGAGGCCGAAGCTTCTCCCTTAACCAGACCGGGGGTGATTATGTTGTTTATTGCTATTTTGCTCGACCTTTTCGGAATTATCTGTCTCATCCTCGATATCTTTTTTGGGCTCGGAGAAATTCCCTCCTGGATTTCTGATGGAATCGGTATCATTTTTATTTCTGGCTGGATGTTTTTGAAATCAGGAAAAATAGAAGCACCAGAAAGAGCCCAGAGGGGGTTAAGAAAACTTTTCCGCGGGAAGTGGAAAAAATTCTTAACTCCAATTATTGGTGAAGTTGCTCCTTTTGTCGGCGCCCTGCCTTTTTGGAGCCTGACTGTCTATTACGAATTAACAAGCTAATAAATGCTAAAAACCAAGAAAAGTAAAATATTAGTTTTATTTTTGCTCCTTTTTCTTTTTTTAGGGGCATCTTTTGTTTTTGCCCAAAAATCTTTAGAGGTTACCTATCCTAAAATTCCAGGGGCTCTCACTCCAATTACTACCAAAACTGCTTTACCTGATTATATTAGATACATTTTCCAATTATCTTTATTTGTTGGAGCCCTGATTGCTTTTGGTTCTTTTATTTATGGCGGGGTTCGTTATTTAATTTCCGGCGGTTCTCCTTCTGCCCAGAAAGACGCCCAATCTCAGATGTCAGCCGGGATTTTAGGTTTAATTATTTTAATTTCGGCTTACCTAATTTTAAATACAATTAATCCTCAATTGGTCGCTTTCGAAGTTTCCCTGCCGCCTGGAGCGCCGGCTGGCCCACCAGCTCCTGGCCCTCCCAAAATTAAACCAGCTAGCTATGTTGAAATTCCTTTGGGTGGTTTAATTGAAAATCTCTGGGGAAAAAGTGGCTCGTCACCGTATAAGCCGGCTGATTGTTATTTATTTAATGAAAATGGGGATGCCATAGCTGGTTCTTTAGCTACCCGAGACCGATTAGAGTGTATCAAGGGATTATCTGAAGCAATTAAGATTAAGGGAAAAAAATTAAAAGAGCCGGTAGGGGAATTACAAAAATTATATGATTGCCAAAATTGTTGC
>Ga0210024_1001493_pt1 | contig 21174 bp, 12 predicted proteins | sample CryGeymeta201525_FD_183988 | JGI IMG/M metagenome (GOLD analysis project Ga0210024, IMG submission 183988) | Groundwater microbial communities from Crystal Geyser aquifers in Utah, USA - Crystal Geyser metaG 2015-25 (SPAdes) (version 2) | ecosystem: Environmental > Aquatic > Deep subsurface >...
CCTGAACCACGCCAGCGCCGCGACCACGCAAGTCTATCGCCGCCGCGCGGACCAGCTCGCCGCAAGCCGCGCCCTTTTGGCCGCGCGCGACGCGCAGGCGAAGGCCGCAGGCGCGCAGACGCGCGCGAGGCCGGCGCGCCCGTCAAAGGGACGCGCCCGGCCTCGGTGACGGGCGGGCGCGGGGGGGCCGGAAATATTTCTGCGCCGGCGCGGGAAACCCGCGCCGGTTTGTCGGCGGCGAACAAACATTCCTCTCAGACGAGAGAACAGGAGCCACGATCATGACGCCGCCGCATGTCTTGTACCCGCCCAAGCCGCCGCAAGGACGGCGCAGGCTGCGGCGCGAGCGTGCGTCCGCGCCAGGCATGGGCGCGCGATGAGATGGCGGCGATGATCGCGGCTCGATCTGACCGCGACGGCGCGCGCGACGACGAAGAGCGAGAAGCGAGGATGAAAAGCAGAGCGCGCGCGCTCTGCGCCGGCCCTCGGTTGCGAGGCCAGCGCAGGACGCGGGCGCCAGAGGAGAAAAAGCAAAGCGGCGCAAAAGGGATGGAGCGCGAAGGCCGAACGGCCCGATCGCCCTGCCAGCAAGCGCTCCTGACCCCGTCAACGGGGTCCTTGACCCCGTCAGTTGTTGAGCGGGACACCTCGAGGAACCTCGCCATGAACGTTCTCAGCCACCACCACGCTTTCGCATCGCCCGCCAAGCTCGCGGCGTTGCGCGCAGACATCGCCGCCCGCCGCAAAGCGCGCAGCGTCAATCTTTCGATCCACGCCCGCCAGCATGGTTCGGCGCTGCTGTCGCTCGCACGATTCCGGCTCGACCGCAGCGCACAGACCGCGCTCGGTCGGCTTGTGGCCGCAGGCTGCGCCGAAGATCGATGGATGCCCGCGACAACCCGCGATCTGCGGGCTGTCGTCAGGGGACTCGGCGTCGCCATCGCCCGTCGGGCGGAGGGCGCCGTGACCGACGCGCTTGCGTGGCATCTCGATCGGTTGCGTGAAATCAGCGCGCAAGACGCTCGCATTATCGCGCTGGAAGCGGTTCTGGAAGCGCATTGGCCAGAGGGCATGAAGGTCCTGCGTCAGCAGGCCGCCGCCAAAGGCAAACGATAGCGCGGCAGGCGGCGCTGAGCCGCTCTGGCGCGGCGGCGCGGCGACAAAGTCGCCGCGTCGCCGCCTGACCACCACGGCGAGGCCCAGCGGCCCGCCGACTTTGACGCCAGCCGGAATCCTCCGAAAGCCGGGTCAAAGGAGTTCCCCATGCAGACCTCTGTGGACATCGTCGTCACCGCAATCATCGCCACGATCCTGATCGACATCGCACCGCCTTGCGTCGCCGAGCTGCGGGCAGACCCGAAGACCCGGGAGCGCCCCAGCCTTGGCGCCGCCGCCGACCGTCTCGAGTGTTGGCTCTCCGAACTTGGCGGGAGCGCACGTGATGCCGCGCTTGCTCCCGAGCGGCTCGACGACGCGCTGCGCGCCGCGTTCGTATGCGCGGCGGGACGCGGTAGGATTCTGGTCACCGTCGCGCGCGCGCGCTCCGAGGCATCTTTTGAGATGGCCGCCATCGGCGTCGCGTTGGTCGAAACCATCAGAGAGGTTGCGGTGACGCTGGACGCCGCGCGCGGCTCCAACGTTGCGGACAATTTCGACCGCTGGCGCGAAGGCGTCATGGCTGCGATGTTTGCGCGTGCGAAGGACGCAGCGGCGGCGCAGGGCGACAATCCGAAATCGGCGTGACGCCATCTGCGTCGAACCTCGGCGAGACGCGGGCGTCGCGCCCCGTCCGGAGGCCGTGTCTCGAAAGTGGTGGAAATTCCCGTTGGCGTCCTCCGAGCGGGTTGAGCTTCAGTTGATCAAGCGGCGAGGTCAAGGGTCATGGGCTTGATCGGTTTGTCGAGGGTTTGCCATCCATCGACCTTGCGCATGGTGATCTGGCCTGAGGCGAGCAGAGCCCAGAGGAGCATCGGCACGGTTCCGGCGCAGGGCAGCACGGCCTGGGTCTTGATCCGGCGGCGGAACTCCTCGTTCAGACGCTCTATGGCATTCGTCGTCCGCGCTGCTTTCCATTGCGACGGATCGAGGCGGGTGAAGGTGAACAGACGATCCCCGGCCTCTTCCAGGCTATCGGCGACAGCGCGGCACTTCAGCCGCCACTTGCGCAGAAAAGCCTTGCGGCGCTTTTCGACCTCGGCCGCTGTGTCGGCATAGATCATGTCACGATAGTCGTTTTCCAGCTCCTCGTGCATGTGCTTCGGGGCGTGGGCCAGCAGGTTGCGGTGCTTGTGAACGGCGCAACGCTGGATCGGCAGGTCGTTGCCCCACAGCGCGACCAGTGCCGCCTCCAAGCCTGGCGCCCCATCGACGATCACGAACTCGGGCCGCTTCAGGCCGCGGGCGTCGAGGTCGTCGAGGAACTGCCGCCACGCCGCCGTGCTCTCGCCGCCCATGTTCATGATGGAAAGCAGGATCTTCTGCCCATCGCGGCGCACCCCGATGGCCGCGAGCACCGAGATATTCGTGGCCTTCTTGTCGATCCGTGTCTTGATGACGGTGCCGTCGAGAATGAGCCGGATGATGTCCTCATCAGCGAGGCTGCAGGCGCACCAAGCGTCCCAGTCCCCCTTCACCTTGCGCCAGGCGCGGCTGACTACGTCTTTGCTGACAGCTCCTTTGAACAGCGCAAACAGCGCGCGCTTCACACGCCGCGTGTTGGCGCCCGAGAGATAGACCGACGCAATCAGCGCTTCGGCCGTCTTGGTCAGGCGCTGGTAGCGTGGCAGCGCCTTCGAGCGCCATTCGCTGACCTTGCCAGCTTCGTCTGCTATCCGGGCACGCGGCACGCTGATCGTTTCAGTGCCGAATGTCCCGGTGATCTGCCGATCCCGGTTGCCGTGGCGATAGCCCTTTGCCGCCCCAGTCTCTCGGCCATATCGTAAGCGGCCAAGAAAGCCGTTCAGTTCCTCGTTGAAAACCGCCTCGATGGCGCTGCGGATGTTGGCGCGCAGCCAATCCTCGATCAAATCGAAGCCTTCGTCGCAAGCCAGTAGCGAAAGCGACCTGGCGTCTGTAATCTGGTTCATGGCGTGATCTCCTATGGCGGTGCCAGCCGCCGATTGGGTGGGTTTAGATCACCCGGAGATTACGCCGCCCTCGAATTTCCACCAGACTCGCGACAGGACCGCGGTCTTGGCTTGAGAGGGACAAAGACCAGCCCTCCATGCCTCGCTTCACTCAAAACAGATCGCGGGGCCGTTTTATCCAGGCAAGCCCGGAACGATCAGCAAGCGTCGATGATCAGGAGCCTGTGGCCGACGAGCGGCTCCTGCAAACGAAGCAGCCGACGCGCGTCGCGGGCCTCCATCAGATCGTTGATCGGCGCCGCAGCGGTGGCGAACCTGACCTGAGACCCGGCCACGCAACCGGTGACCGCGTCCGTGAGGCGGCGTAGCTTGGGCCGTGGGTCATGACTTGCGGTCCGGACCGCCGCCCAGGCGATTCTTTGGGAATCGGGCGAGCCTCGCCTCAGCGAACCCGTAGCGGCTGCGCGCCATTGCGACGCCTTGTCAGCCCATCTCCGGCCACCCGGCAAAACATCACAGCACACTCCAAAAAAGAGAGAAATAGTGTGCATGTCAGCAAACAGCCGGTTTGCAGGCGGAACGATCACTCCACCGTCACCGACTTCGCCAGGTTGCGCGGCTGGTCTACGTCCGCCCCTCGCGCCACGGCGGCATGATAGGCCAGCAACTGCAGCGCCGGCGCATGAATCATCGGCGCCACGAATGGGTCGCATGTCGGCAGCACCAGCGTGCGCCAGACCTCGGGGCCTGCGGCCTGCGCGCCGGCGGCGTCGGTCAGCAGCACCACCCGCCCGCGCCGCGCCGCGACTTCCTGGATGTTGGACAGCGTCTTGTCAAACAGCGCGCCGCTTGGCGCCAGCGCCACAATAGGAGTGCGTTCGTCCACCAGCGCGATCGGGCCGTGCTTGAGTTCGCCTGCGGCGAAGCCCTCGGCGTGGATGTAGCTCAACTCCTTGAGCTTGAGCGCCCCCTCCATCGCCAGCGCGTGCATGACCCCGCGCCCGATATAGAGCGCGCTGCGCGCCGCGGCGATCTCGGCGGCGACGCCGGCGGCGGCGGGTTCAACCGCCAGGGCGTCGGCCACAAGGCCGGGGATTGTCGCCATCGCCGCCGTCAGCCGCGCCTCGGCCGCCGCATCCAGCGCGCCGCGCGCGCGCGCCGCCCCGAAGGCCAGCCAGGCCAGCGCGATGAGCTGGCCCATGAACGCCTTGGTCGAGGCGACGCCGATCTCGGGGCCCGCCAGGATCGGCAGGACCAGATCGGCCTCGCGCGCGATCGAACTGGTCTCGACGTTCACCACGGCGATGGCGGTCTGGCCGACGGCGCGGGCGTAGCGCAGGGCGGCGAGGGTGTCGGCGGTCTCGCCCGACTGGCTGACGAAGATCGCTACCCCGCCGGGCGGCAGCGGCGGCTCACGGTAGCGGAATTCAGAGGCGACATCGACGGCGGCGTGCAGGCGCGCCTGGGTCTCGAACCAGCGCCCCGCCGCGAGGCAGGCATAGTAGGCGGTGCCGCAGCCGACCAGCGTGATGCGCGGCAGTCCCGCCCAATCGACGGCGGCGCCGACGCGCGCCATCGCTTGCGGACCGGCGGCGACGGCCGCAGCGGCGACGGCGGGCTGCTCGTGGATTTCCTTGGCCATGAAGTGGCGTCGCCCGCCCTTGTCCACCGCGACGGCGCTCGCCGCCAGCGTGTGGACCGCGCGCTCGACCGTTCGGCCCGCCGCGTCGAACAAACGCGCGCCGGCGCGGGTGACGGCGGCGCAGTCGCCGTCCTCAAGATAGGTGACGCGCCGCGTCAGCGGCCCCAGCGCCAAAGCGTCGGAGGCGACGAACATCTCGCCCTCGCCCCAGCCCACGGCCAGCGGCGCGCCGTGCCGGGCGGCGATCAGCAAATCCTCCGCTCCTTCGAACAGGAACGCCAGCGCAAAGGCGCCGTGCAGCCGCGCCACCGTGGCGCGCACCGCGTCAAAGGGCGCAGCGCCTGCGTCGAGCGCGCGGGCGCACAGGTGCGCCACGACCTCGGTGTCGGTGTCCGAGGTGAAGACGGCGCCCGCCGCCTCCAGTTCGGCGCGCAGAGGGCGCCAGTTCTCGACGATGCCGTTGTGCACGACCGCGACGCGTCCCGCCACATGGGGGTGAGCGTTGGCTTCGGTCGGCGCGCCGTGGGTGGCCCAGCGGGTGTGGCCGACGCCGGCCTCGCCGGGCAGCGGATCGGCGGCCAGCGCCGCCTCCAGCGCCGCCAGCTTGCCGACCGCGCGCAGGCGGTGCAGCCGCCCGCCCGCCAGCGTGGCGACGCCCGCGCTGTCGTAGCCGCGATACTCCAGCCGCTTCAGCGCATCGAGGATCAGCGGCGCCGCCGGACGGCGGGCAAGTACGCCAATGATGCCGCACATGCGCTATCCCTTTCCCATCAGCCGTGCGCGCAGCCGCGCCGCAAGGCCCGGCTTGCTCACCTGCCGCGCCCGCGCGATCGCCAGCGCGTCGGCCGCCACATCCTGCGTGATCACCGAGCCTGAGGCGACATAAGCGCCTGCGCCCACGCTGACCGGCGCCACCAGCGCGGCGTTGGACCCGATGAAGGCGCCCGCGCCGATCTCGGTGCGATGCTTGCGCGCGCCGTCATAGTTGCAGGTGATGGCGCCTGCGCCGATGTTGGCGCCTGCGCCCACCGTGGCGTCGCCGACATAGGCCAGGTGATTGGCCTTGGCGCCTTCGCCCAGCACGGCGTTCTTGATCTCGACGAAGTTGCCGACATGGGCGCCGGGTCCGACGTCGGCGCCGGGTCGCAGCCGCGCGAAGGGGCCGACGATGGCGCGGGCGCGCACCGTGCAGCCTTCCAGATGGCTGAAGGCGCGGATCTCCGCGCCGTCCCCGACGCGCACGCCGGGACCGAACACCACATTGGGCGCCACCGTCACGTCGCGCCCGAGCCGCGTGTCGTGGCTCAGGAACACCGTCTCCGGTGCGACCAGCGTCGCGCCGCCGTCCATGGCGGCGACGCGCGCGCGGGTCTGGAAGGCGGCTTCGGCCAGCGCCAGGTCAACGCGGGAGTTCACCCCCATCGCCTCCTCGGCGGCGCAGCGCAGCGCCGCGCAGACCAGCCCGTCGGCGCGCGCCAGCGCCACGATGTCGGTCATGTAGAGCTCGCCCTGCGCGTTGCGCGGCGACAGGCGCGCCAGCCAGCCGGCGGCAAGGGCGCCGCTCAGCGCCATGGCGCCCGCGTTGCACAGGCGCACGGCGCGCTCATCGGCGTCGGCGTCCTTCGCCTCGACGATGCGCTCAAGACCCTGCGGCCCCTCGATCAGCCGGCCGTAGCCGCCCGGCTCGGAAGGCTCGAAACCCAGCGCCACGACGGCGGCGCCCGCCGTCTGCGCCGCCGCCATCGCCGCCAGCGTCTCGCCGCGCAGCAGCGGCGTGTCGGCGTAGATCACCACGACGCATCCGGCGAAGCCTGTCAGCGCGGGCAGCGCGCAGGCCAGCGCGTCGCCGGTGCCGCGGGCGGCGGGCTGCAGCGCGATCACCGCGCCGGGCGCCGCCGCCCGCGTTGCGTCCGCCACCTGCGCGCCCGCCTCGCCCGGACCCGTCACCACCACCAGCCGCACGGGCGTCAGCGTCGCGGCGGCGGCCAGCGCGTGGGCCAGCAGCGGCAGGCCGCCCACGCGGTGCAGCGGCTTGGGCGCGCCTGAGCGCATCCGCGAGCCGATCCCGGCCGCGAGCACGACAACAGCCGTGGCGGGCTTGGCCGGGAGATTGTCCGGGAGATTGTCCGGGGGCTGGGCGGGGCTGGGCGCGGGCGCGGTCATGTGTTCTCTTTACGGGCGCCGCCGCCGCCTGTGAAGGGCGCGGCGATCAAGGACTGTTTCATCTCTCGCACGGAGTCGCGCCATGAGCAGAACCCTTTTTGGCACCGACGGCGTGCGCGGCCTGGCGAACGCCCACCCGATGACCGCCGAGATCGCGCTGGCGCTGGGCCGCGCCGCCGCGCGCCGCTTTCGCCGCGACGGAAGCGGCGCGCGCGCGGTGATCGGCAAGGACACGCGCCTGTCGGGCTACATGATCGAGAGCGCGCTGCAGGCGGGCTTCACTTCCGGCGGTATGGACGTGCTGCTGCTGGGACCTGTGCCCACGCCTGCGGTGGGGATGCTGACGCGATCGCTGCGCGCCGATGTCGGCGTGATGATCTCGGCTTCGCACAACCCCTACGCCGACAATGGCGTCAAGCTGTTCGGCCCGGACGGCTTCAAGCTGTCCGACGATCAGGAGGCGGAGATCGAGGCGCTGGTGGCCGCCGCCGCGCCCGGCGACCCCGCGCTGATCGGGCGGGCGAAGCGCATCGACGGCGGCGTCGAGCGCTATGTCGAGGTGGCCAAGGCGACGCTGCCGCGCGGTCTCAGCCTCGAGGGGCTGAAGGTGGTGGTGGACTGCGCCAACGGCGCCGCCTATCGCGCCGCGCCGGCGGCGTTGTGGGAGCTGGGCGCCGAGGTGATCGCGCTGGGCGTGGCGCCGAACGGGACCAACATCAACGACGGCTGCGGCTCGACTGCGCCAGCCGCCTGCGCGGCTGCGGTGCTTGCGCATGGCGCGCATCTGGGCGTGGCGCTCGATGGCGACGCCGACCGGGTGATCCTGATCGACGAGGCCGGCCAGGTGGTCGATGGCGACCAGATCATGGCGCTGATCGCGGCGCGCTGGGCCGCCGCCGGCCGGCTGAGCGGCGGCGCGCTGGTGGCCACGGTCATGTCCAACCTGGGGCTGGAGCGCTGGCTGGCGGGGCTCGGCGTCGGCATGATCCGCACGAAGGTCGGTGATCGCTACGTTGTCGAGGCGATGCGCGCGCGCGGCTGCAATGTCGGCGGCGAGCAGTCGGGCCACGTGATCCTGACAGATTTCGCCACCACCGGCGACGGGCTGATCGCGGCGCTGCAGGCGCTGGCGGCGGTGGCCGAAAGCGGCCAGCCGGCCTCCCGCACGCTGCGGCTGTTCGAGCCGCTGCCCCAGAAGCTGGTCAGCGTGCGCGTCGATCCCGGCGGGGCTGCGCTGGATCGCCCTGCGGTGCGCGCGGCGATCGCCGACGCCGAGGCGCGGCTGAAGGGATCGGGGCGGCTGCTGATCCGCCCCTCCGGCACCGAGCCGGTGATCCGCGTGATGGCCGAGGGTGAGGACCGCGCCTCGGTCGAGGCGGCGGTGGCCGAGGTGAGCGATGCGCTGACCGATGCGACAAGCGCATCCTGAGGCGCCGTCGGCGGGGAGATGCGGCGAGGCGGCGCCGAAGGGTCGGACGCCGGAACGGCGCATCGTCATGAAACCGTCGCTGCGTCGCGTGGTCGCGCAGGACGGTTGCGCGTCCCGCCGGAGATTCATAATCTCAGACAAAATGCACAACGGTCTCATCGCCGCCGCTGTGACGACGTTCGCCTGAAAGGGACTTCGATGAATATCCGACAGGAGATGTCGCGCGCGACGTCCTGCGGCGAGGCCAGCGTGCGCTGGCAGCGTTTCGTGGTCCCCTTCGCTTTTCCCGTCGCCTTCACCCGCAGGGCGCTGGACCCCGCCAACCCGCTGCTGGCGCAGATGCTGGCGTTGCGCGAACCCGACAAGCGCCACCGCGCTCTGGTCTTTTTGGACGCCGGACTGCTTCAGGCGCGGCCCGAACTGCCAGCGGCGCTGGCGGGCTACGCCGAGGCTCATGCCGATGTCATGGCGCTGGCGGCCGATCCCATCGCCATGCCGGGCGGCGAGGCGGTCAAGACCGAGCTGGCCCATATCGAGGCGATGCAGGACGCCATCCATAGGCTGCGCATCGACCGCCATTCCTACGTTGTGGCTATCGGCGGCGGCGCGCTGCTCGACGCGGTCGGGCTTGCGGCGGCGACGGCGCATCGCGGCGTGCGCCACATCCGCATGCCGACCACCGTGCTGAGCCAGAACGACAGCGGCGTGGGCGTCAAGAACGCGGTCAACCTCAACGGCGTCAAGAACTACACTGGAACCTTCGCGCCGCCCTGGGCGGTGCTGAACGACTTCGACTTCCTCGAGGCGCTGCCGCGGCGCGAGCGCATCGCGGGCGTCGCCGAGGCGGTGAAGGTGGCGCTGATCCGCGACGGCGACTTTTTCCGCTGGATCGAGGCCAATGTCGGTCGGCTGGCCCGCTTTGAGCGCGACGCCGAGGAATACATGATCCGCCGCTGCGCCGAGTTGCACATGCGCCAGATCGGCGAGGGGGGCGACCCGTTCGAGACCGGTTCGGCGCGCCCGCTGGATTATGGCCACTGGTCGGCGCACAAGCTTGAGTCGCTGACGCGCCACGCCGTGCGCCACGGCGAGGCGGTGGCGATTGGCGTGGCGCTGGACGCGCGCTATGCGGTGCTGGCCGGACTGCTGGCGCCGGGGATGGATGCGCGCGTCGCGGCGGTGCTGGAAGGTTTGGGTTTCAGCCTCTGGCGTCCGGCGCTGGCGCAGCGGGACGCCGTGCTGGAGGGTCTTGCGGAGTTTCAGGAGCATCTGGGCGGCGCGCTGACCATCACGCTGCTCGGCGACATCGGCGTCGGGGTCGAGGTCGACACGATGGACCCGGCCCTTGTCGCGCAGGCGATAGACTGGCTGCAGGCGAGGGAGGCGGCCTGAATGCGCCTGCCGGGCGGCCTCGGCCAGTTGACCTACTGTCAGAACATTCACCCCGCCGAGACCTGGCCGCAGGCGCGCGCCGCGCTCGAGGGGCCGGCGCGCGCGGTCAAGGCGGCGCTGTCGCCCGACGCGCCGATGGCGGTCGGGTTGCGGCTGTCGGCGCGCGCCGCAGCCGATCTCGCCGATCCGGCGGCGCGCGCGGATCTCAAGGCGCTGCTCGCGCGCGAGGACTTCCGCGCGATCACCGTCAACGGCTTTCCCTACGGCCCCTTTCACGGCGTCGCGGTGAAGGAGGCGGTGTATGAGCCCGATTGGCGCGACCCCGCGCGGCTGGCCTACACCTGCGCGCTGGCCGACCTGATGGCCGATATCGGTCCGGCGGGCGAGATGCTGAGCCTCAGCACCGTTCCGGGCGGCTTCAAGCCGCGCTGCGCGGGCGCCGAAGCCGGGATCGCCGAGGCGCTGCTGCGCGCCGCCGCCCACTGCGTCGCCCTGCGCCAGCGCACCGGGGCCGAGGTGGCGCTGGCCATCGAACCCGAGCCCTGCTGCCTTCTGGAGACCATCGCCGAGAGTGCCGCCTTCTTCGACCGCTGGCTGTTCAGCGACGCCGCCGCGCGGCGGCTGGCCGCGTTGTCCGGGCTTGCGACCGGCGAGGCCGCCGCCGCGCTGCCGCGCCATCTGGGCCTGTGCTACGACGTCTGCCACGCGGCGGTGGAGTTCGAGGATCCCGCCGACAGCATCGCCGCGCTGCGCGCCGCTGGCGTGCCGGTGCACAAGCTGCAACTCAGCGCCGCGCTGCGCCTCCCGCGCGTGGACGCCGCCAGCCGCGCCGCGCTGGCGGCGTTCGATGAGCCGACCTACCTGCACCAGGTGGTCAGCCGCCGCGACGGGCGGCTCACGCGGCTGCACGACCTGCCCCTGGCGCTGGCGCGCGGCGCGGCGGCGGACGGCGAGGAATGGCGCGTGCATTTCCATGTGCCGCTGTTTGTCGCCGACGCCGGCGCCTTCGCCACCACGCAGGACTTTCTGGCGGAGATCCTGGCGCTGCACGCGCAGGCGCCGATCGCGCCGCACCTTGAGGTCGAGACCTACACCTGGGACGTGCTGCCGCCGCATCTGCGCGCCGGCGCGGTCGAGGACGCGGTGGCGCGCGAAATGGCCTGGGTGCTGGAGCGGCTGGCGCCATGAAGTTCGACACGATGCTGCGGCTGGGGCGGGTGTCGAACCTGCCGACCGTCTGGACCAACGCCGTGGCGGGCGCGACTCTGGCGGGCGGCGCGGAGGCGGGCGTTCTGGCGCTGGCGGCGCTGTCGCTGTCGCTGTCCTATGTCGGCGGCATGTGGCTGAACGACGCCTTCGACGCCGACATCGACGCGCGTGAGCGCAAGGACCGACCCATCCCCACCGGCGCCGCCACCGTCGGACAGGCGTTTGCGGGCGGCTTTGCGATGCTGGCGGCGGGCGTGGCGCTGGCGTTTCTCATCTCGCCCGGCGCCGGGCTGACGGGTCTCGCGCTCGCCGCCGCCATCGTGCTCTACGACTGGCTGCACAAGCGCACCGCGCTGAGCCCGGTCATCATGGGCGCCGCGCGGTTTCTCGCCTACGGCGTCGGCGCGATGGCGGCGGGCGGCTTCACCGAGACCGCGCTGTGGGGCGCGGCGGGGCTGTTCGCCTATGTGGTCGGGCTGACCTATGCGGCGAAGCAGGAGGCCTATGACCGCCTCGGCGCCGCCTGGCCGCTGGCGGCGCTCGCGTTTCCGCTGGCGCTGGCGCTGCATGCGGGATGGAGCGCGACGGCCGCCCTGCCGCTGGCGCTGGCGCTGGCGGCGCTGCTGGCCTGGGCGCTGCGCCTGCTGTTCCGGCGGGCCAGGGGCGACGTGCCGCGCGCCGTCGTCACGATGATCGCAGGGATCGCGCTCTATGACGGCGCGCTGGCGGCCTCGGTCGGCGCGCCCGCGCTCGCCGCGTTCGCCGTCGCCTGTTTCGCGCTGACGCTTCTGTTGCAGCGGGTCGCGCCCGGGACGTAGCCCGACGACTCCGATCAGTCGAACACGTGGCTCAGCGTCAGCCGCTTGAAGTCGCGCGCATCCACCGCGCCCTCGCCCAGCAGCCCGGGCGCAGAGGAGATCACCAGCGGGCCGTCGGCGGGGTCGTCGGTCAGCCGCCCGTGCGTCCCCTTTACAAGCTGGGCGTCATGGTCCGAGATCACGTCAAGCAGGCGGCGAAAACCCAGCTTGCGCAAGCCCAGCCGCCAGCCCGCCGACAGCTTGGGGCTTTTGAGCGCGGGGTCGAAAAACAGCTCGACCGGGTCGTAGCCGGGCTTGCGGTGGATATCGACGGTGCGCGCGAAGTCCGGCGCGCGATCAGGTTCAAGCCAGTAGTAATAGCTGAACCAGCGGTCGGCCTGCGCCATCGCCACCAGTTCGCCCGAGCGCGGGTGGTCCAGCCCGTTGGCGCGCTTGCCGTCCTCGCCCCAAACCGCCTCGACCCCGTCCAGCGCGGCCACGATCTGCGCCACGCGGCCGGTCTGCGCCGTGTCGTTGACGTAGATGTGGGCGATCTGGTGGTCGGCCATGGCGAAGGCGGCGCTGGCGCCGCAATCCAGCGTCTCGCGCCCGTGCTCCTCGCGCCGCACCGCCAGAAGGCCGGCCTCGCGCAGCGCGCGGTTGATGGGGATCGCGTCCGTCGCGGGGGTGATCCCGTATTCGGACACCACGATGACGCGCCCGCCCCGCGCTTCCGCCGCGTCGATCAGCGCGCCGCACAGCGCGTCGAGTTCGCGCAGGTCCCGCCGCAGGCGCGGATGGCCGAGGTCGGGGCCGAGACGTTGCAGGTTGTAGTCCAGATGCGGCAGATAGCTCAGCGTCAGGGTGGGATTGCGCGTCTGCATCACGTGCAGCGTCGCCTTGGCGATCCAGTCCGACGAGGTGATGTCGGCCAGCGGCCCCCAGAATTTGAACAGCGGGAATGGACCGAGTTTCGCATCCAGTTCGTCGTGCAGGGCGGTCGGCTGGGCGTAGTGGTCGGGTATCTTGCGCCCATCGGCGGGATACATCGGCCGCGGCGTCGCATACCAGTCTGCGGTCGAGACCATATTGTACCACCAGAACATCTTGGCGCAGGTGAAGGCGGGGTCGCGCTTGCGGCCCGCCTCCCAGATCTTTTCGCCCGCCACCAGCGTCTCGGGCTGGCGCCACAGCATCACCTCGGCCAGATCGCGGAAATACCAGCCGTTGGCGACGATCCCGTGTTCGGACGGCGCCAGCCCGGTCATCAGCGTCGCCTGCGCCGCGCAGGTGACGGCGGGCGTCACCGTCTCCAGCGGGCGCATGCCGCCCCGCGCCGCCAGCTGCGACAGCCGCGGCGTGTGCTCCCCCAGCAGGCCGGGCGTCAGGCCGACGGCGAGGATGACGAGGGTTGGCGTCATATGCGGTCTCCATGGCGGACAGGGCGCATTCAGGCTCGCGCTCGGCTGCGTCAGGCGCTAGTTTCGCCCACAAACCGGAATGCGTCATCGGAGGCAAGCATGACCATGCCAGCGCACTTGCTGCGCCGACTTGTGCTCAGCCAGTCGGGCGCGGCGGCGGGATGGGTGGAAGACCAGCTCGACGCGCTGGCGTCGGGCGCGCCGGAGCGGGCGCTGCACATCTTTCTAGGCCTTGCGCCGCGCCGCCTCGGCAAGGCCGACCTCGCGCTGACGCCGGATGACCGGGCGCAGGCCGACGCAGCGATCCCCGGCTGGCGGCTGGACGGCTGGAGCGTCGATGGCGCCGCGCGCGTGCTGGGCCTTGTGGTCCACGCCGGTCAGCGGCCCTTCGCCGAGCGGTTCAAGGACCTGCGCCGCACGGCGGACGTGGCGGAGATGGTGGCGCTCTACCGCGGCCTGCCGCTCTATCCCGATCCGGCGGCGCTGCACTTTGAGGTCGGCGAGGGGCTGCGCTCGACCATCCGCCCGGTGTTCGAGGCGATCGCCCACCACAACCCCTGGCCGCGCGACCACTTTGACGAGCACCGCTGGAACCACATGATCCTGAAGGCGCTGTTCGTCGGCGCGCCGCTGGCGCCGATCATCGGGCTTGAGGCGCGCGCCAACCCTGAACTGGCGCGCATCCTGCTCGATTACGCCGAGGAGCGCCGGGCGGCGGGGCGGCCCGTGCCGCAGGATCTGTGGATCGGGGTGCGGCCGTTCGCTGGCGACCCCGCGATCCGCGCCCGGCTCGACGCCGCCCGCGCGGCGGGACGCCCGCTGGAGGAGGCTGCGCCATGATGCTGATCGACCCGCACGCCCACATGATCAGCCGCACCACCGACGATTACGAGGCGATGGCGGCCGCAGGCGTCGTCGCGCTGATCGAGCCCGCGTTCTGGGTCGGCCAGCCGCGCACCTATGTCGGCACCTACGTCGATTACCTCTCCAGCATCGTCGGTTGGGAGCGCTTCCGCGCCGGCCAGTTCGGCATCCGCCACTATTGCACCGTCGGGTTGAACTCGAAGGAAGCCAACAACGAGGAGCTGGCCGAGGGCGTGATGGACTGGTTGCCGCGCTTTGCGCTCAAGGAGGGCGTCGTCGCCATTGGCGAGATCGGCTATGACGAGCAGACCGCGCTCGAGGACCGCTATTTTCGCGCCCAGCTTGAACTTGCGAAAGAACTTGGCCTGCCGGTGATGATCCACACCCCGCACCGCGACAAGAAGCGCGGCACGACGCGTTCAATGGACGTGATCCTCGAACACGGGATCAACCCTGCGATGGCGGTGATCGACCATAACAACGAGGAGACGGTGGCGGAGGTGCTGCAGCGCGGCTTCTGGGCCGCCTTCTCGATCTACCCCTCCACCAAGATGGGCAACGCGCGCATGGTCGACTTGCTCAAGCAGTATGGCGGCGAGCGCGTGATCGTGGACAGCGCCTGCGACTGGGGCATCTCGGATTGCCTGGGCGTCGCCAAGACCGCGCGGCTCGCGCTCGACAGCGGCGTGCCGGAGGCCACCGTGCGTGCGGTCTGCTACGGCAACGCGCTGGCGGCCTATGGCCAGAGCGGGCAGATGCGGGAGAGCGACTGGCTCGACCCGCCCGCCATCGACCAGCGCACACTCTACGCCGACAACTCCATCCTGCGCGGCGGGCGCGAACCGCAGATCGAAGCGCCCGGCGCGCGCCGGGCGGGGGCGCTGCTGATCGAGTGACCAGCGCCCGGGGCCGCAGGCCCCGGACCCCGACCCCCGACCCGGATGAACGCGATAGCGCGACCGCGCAAAACAGCGCGGCCCGGATGGCGCCGGCGCGCCAGACGACGCGCCATCGCGAACGCCGCACTCGCCAAAAGGGAGCGCCAAGGTCACAAACACGCCATGCGTGTAAGAACCATTAATATTTTAGGACAAGGCGATTAAAATTTGACTTCGGGCGCGAGTTGGATACCGTAACTGCAATTCGATTGAACTGGAGGTTTGAATATCAGGCTTGGCGCTTTTTCCGAAAACGTTGGCGCCGAGCCTTGTCGATGATTGAACGCGCGGCCCGCCATTGGCGCAACCCGGCGCGTCTCCTGAAACAGCGCAATCAAGTCACGGACTGGTTTGCGCGCTGACAGCGGAACGTGTCAGCGCCCGGCTGCCGAGGGCGCGATCAGTGATCAAAGCGGAGTATTTCGGCATGGTTTTTGCAAGCGTCCGGCGTATCGCCAGCATATGGACCCCTGGCGCGCCCCATGACGCGCCTGCGTCTTCGAAGTCGGGAATTGAGCGTCAATATGACGCTATAACCAACCCATAAAAATCCTGAAAGAATCGTAAAGATTTCGTAAACTGCGAAGATAGCGAAGGCGGCGCAGCGTGCGCCGAACCCTGTAACCAGTCTTTCGGCGAGCAGGCCCGATAGCCGCCGCCAGTTAGGGAGTAAACCACCATGGCCACCATCACCGTCGGCGCGACCGGAGCGGATTACACCACCATCCAGGCGGCCATCGACGCCGCAGCGGCTGGCGATACGATTTCCGTCTCTGCGGGGACCTACGCCGAGAACATCACCATCGACAAGGCGCTCACCATCACGGGCGCCGGTGTTGGCGACACGGTGATCGCGCCGGCGTCAGGGACGGCGGTGACTCTGGCGGCGGGCGTCGCCGGAGCGGTGACGCTTCAAGGACTAACGCTGAACGGCGCTGGGACGGCGGCGACGGGGATCAGCGCCGCGCCGGACTCCGAGGTCGCGCTCACCGTGCAGGACGCGGCGATCACCGGCTTCTCTGCCCGGGGCCTGTTCTCCTCGGACAATGGCGATCCGACCAACACGCCGGGCGCGACGAGCGTCACGGTGATCAATGTCGCGTTCTCGAACAACGGCTTCGGCGGCGCCAACGGCGCGGGCAACATCAAGCTGTTCGGCTTCGACGGCGTGGCGGCGTTCGAGGATGTGACGATCGCCGGCGCCAACGACAGCGTTGCGCTGACGGCGCGGCCCGACAACGCGATCGAGATCGTCGGCAACATCGTCAATCTCGGCACAGCCAACCCCGCGCCCGCGAACCCGCCGGCGGCCGACCTCGCCTTCGACGGCGTGACCGTGACCGGGAGGTTCCACAAGAACCCGGTGGCGCTGTTCCACTTCTCCGACCTGACGGAGCTGTCGATCACCGACCTCGACCTGAGCGGCGTGGTGCGCGACGGGCTCGCCGGCGAGTGGGGCCCGGTCTTCAACCTCGACGGCATCACGGGCGACATCGACGCCTCGGGCTTCGACATCGCCTATCCGGCGGGCCTGGCCATCGCCGCCGAACTGCAGGGCGAGAAGGAGCCCGACCAGGGCGGCCCGTTCAGCCAGACCATCACCGGCTCGGCCGCCAACGAGCTGTTCAACGGCAAGCAGGGCGACGACGTGCTGAACGGCGGCGGGGGGACCGACGTGGCCGCCTATGCCGGCGCGCGCGCGGACTTCACGCTGGGGGTGACGACCGATGCGACCGGCCGGGTGACCGCCTTCACCAGCGTCGAGGACACGAAACCCCTCGACGGCGACCTCGGGACGGACACGCTGACCGACATCGAGGTGGTCGCCTTCAGCGACGCGGTGCTGAACCTTCTCCAGCCGGTGCAGGCGTTCGACGCGATGGGCGCGCTGGTCGGCACCTTCGACACCATTCAGGCGGCGGTTGACGCCGCGCCCGAGGGCGGGACGGTGAACGTCGCGGCGGGGACCTATGCCGAGACAGTGACCATCTCGACGGCGGACGTCACCATCGTTGGCGCCAACGCCGGCGTGGTCGCGCATGTCGATGGCGCGCTGAACGCCGCGCGCGGGTTCGAGGCCATCGTCACCGGCGGCTTCCGCGTCAACGCCGATGGCGTGACGATCAACGGCTTCGAGATCGCCGGCGGCGCCGAGGCGGTGCGCGCGAACGCGGGCGATCAGTCGCTGAGCGATCTCACGATCGCGAACCTCTACATCCACGACACCACCGACAGCCCGATCCGCTTCGGCCTCGGGTTCGGCGCCGGCCTCGACAGCACGAACTGGACGATCACCGGCAACCTGATCGACGGGATCGCGGGCGACGCCCGCACCGGCATGGTCCTGTTCAACGTCGATGGCCTGAGCGTGACCGACAACGTGCTGCTGCACGACGATGTGGCGCGCACCGGGCGGCGCGGGTTCAACCTCGACGGCGTGCGGAACGCGACGATCACGGACAACGTGCTGGAATTCGGCGACGTCGCGAACACCTCGTGGGCGATCCAGCTTGGCATGTCGAACGTGTCCATCTCGAACATCCAGGTTGACGGCAACGCCATCAGCGACGTCGCACTTGGCGTGTTCACACTGAGCGAGCGGTCGGTGACCGATCTCGAAATCACGAACAACACCCTGACGGCCGTGACCAACGGCATTCAGCTGAACACCGGAAGCGCCCCGCCAGCCGAACCTCAGCCGGTGCAGTCGGGCGTCACGATCACGGGCAACAGCATTGCGGCGACGGACCGCGCCATCTTCCTGCGCGATCTCCACAGCGAGAGCGCCAATGGCCCCGTCACCTTCGAGAACATCGATGTCTCCGCAAACACGATCACCTCGGGCTTTGTGCGGCTGGGCGGAACGGACGCGCTTACCGGTGAACTGCTGAACATCGCTGGAACGGTCGAGGTCGAGGGCTCTGACGCCGCCGATCTGTTCGCAGTGGAGGGCTCCGGTGCGCTGAACGTGTTGGGCGGCGGCGGCGACGACGTGATCGACGGCGGCGGCGGCGTCGACACTGCGATCTATGCGGGCGCCTATGCGGACTTCACCATCGCCCTCGGCGCTGCGTCCTTCACCGTGGACGACGGCAATACGGCCGACGGCGACGAGGGGACCGACACGCTGACCGGCGTGGAGCGGCTGGAGTTCCCCGACCAGCCGGTGCTGGTCGTCGGCGCCGGCGGCTTCGCGACCATCCAGGCGGCGGTGGACGCAGCCTCGGGCGGCGAGATCATCCTCGTCGCGGCGGGGACCTACGCGGGCGACGTCACCGTGGACAAGGACGTGACGCTTCAGGGCGCCTTCGCGGGCGTCTCGGGGCTGGACGGGTCGCGCGCGCCGCTGCGCGACGGGGCCGGCGCGATCAACGGCGCGGCGCCCGGCGAAACAGTCATCGACGGCGTGCTGACGATCACGGCGAACGGCGCGAGCGTCGACGGCGTGGTGGTCGACTCGACCGGGCTCGGCGGCGGGCAGACGGCGGTCCTGATCTCGGGGAACGGCGTCGCCTTCGCCAACAGCCAGGTGCTCGAGATCGGCGCGGCGAACGGCGGCGCCGAGAACGCGCTCACCATCGCGGGCGCGAACGCCGTCGTGACCGACACCCTGTTCGAGCGCGACGACGAGAGCGGCAACCCGCTCGTCTTCCTCAACGGCGCGAATGTGACCTTCTCGGGCAACCGGGTGGTGAACGGCCCGACCTTCGAGGGCTTCGGCGACCCGGCCCTCCAGACCATCGTCATCACGAACAACACCTTCGACACCGACGGCATTCCGCTGCCGGAGGTGAACAACGGCACGATGACCGCGCTCGCCCTGTCGGTCGGCGACAGCACCGTGGCGATCCAGGACGCGGGGCTGACGGTCTCGGGCAACACCTTCGTCGGAACCTCGCCCAACCGCTTCACGGGCAGCACGCTGGACGACGACTTCACCGCGTTTGCGACCGAGTTCACCGACGTGTTCAGCGGCGGCGCGGGCGACGACATCCTCGTCGGGGCCGGCGGCGACGACATCCTGTTCGGCGGCGCGGGCGACGACGTGATCGACGGCGGGGCCGACACCGACACCGCGATCTACACCGGCGCGCGGGGCGGCTACACCGTGGCCACGACGACCGATGCGAACGGCTTCGTCACCGCCTTCACCGGCGTGATCGACACCGACGACGGCGACGGCGACGAGGGAACCGACACGCTGATCGACGTCGAGATCCTGCGCTTCGCCAGCAACACCCAGACGTTCGCGGACGACACGGTGCTCGATCTCGACGATCCGGTGCAGGTGTTCGACGCGAGCGGCCAGCTGGTCGGCACCTTCGCCACCATCCAGGCGGCGGTCGACGCCGCGCCGGTCGACGGCACGGTGAACATCTCGGCCGGCACTTACGATGAGCAGGTGACGGTCTCCGGCAAGACCGGCCTGACCATCACCGGCGCGGGCGACGACACCGTGATCCTGCTGCCCGACAGCCCGGTGGCGAGCGAAGGCGCGACGTCGAACATGCTCGTCATCGACTCCAGCGGGGTCGTGATCACGAACCTCAAGGTTGACGGCGACGAGCGGGCGACCGGCTCGAACGGCTTCGGCATCCATGTGGTCAATTCCAGCGCGACCATCGACGATGTGGCCGTCACCGGCGTGACGCAGGTTCCGATCGGCGGCGGTCAGGTCGGCCGCGGGATCCGCGTCGACAACAATGACGGCGCGGTGCGCACCGTGGCGATCACCGACAGCACCATCGACAACTTCCAGAAGACCGCCATCGACGCCCGCGGCGCAGGCCTGACCGTCGAGATCACCGGCAACACCGTCATCGGCGCGGGCTTCCTGACCGGGACGAGCGCCGTCGCCCAGAACGGCATCACCATCGTCGGCACCGGAAGCGGCACGGGCCCCACGGGCGAGATCTCGGGCAACATCATCTCCGAGATCGGCTACGGGCGCGGCGTGGCTGTCACCGCCGGCATCCTGCTGTTCGGCGCTGGGTCCGGCTTCGTGATCGACGGCAACACGATCAGCGGCACGGCCGACGACAGCAACTCCGTCGGCATCGCCGTCGAGGGCGGCGACAACACCACCGTCATCAACAACGCCATCGACACCGTGCTGACCGGCATCCGCTTCAACGATTTCTTCGGCAGCACGGTCGAGACGCCGACGGTCTCCGGCAACAGCTTCACCGACATGCTGGCGAGCTTCGCGCCGATCGACGGGCCCAACCCGGGCGTGGCGGTCGCCGGGCTGAACATCGACTACGACGGCGACGCCAGCACCCTGCCGGTGGACCTCGACGGCTCCGACGGGCCCGACAGCTTCGTCGGCTCGTCCGGCGACGACACGTTCACCGGCGCCGGCGGCGACGATCTGATTGAGGGCGGCGGCGGCGTCGACACTGCGATCTATGCGGGCGCCTATGCGGACTTCACGATCACGCTCGGCGCCGCGTCCGTCACCGTGGCGGACGGCAATACGGGCGACGGCGACGAGGGGACCGACACGCTGACCGGCGTGGAGCGGCTTGAGTTCGACGGCCAGATGGTCCTGCTGGTCGGCGCCGGCGGCTACGCGACCATCCAGGATGCGGTGGACGCGGCCATGGGCGGCGAGATCATCCTCGTCGCGGCGGGGACGTATGCGGGCGCGACCGTCACCAAGGATGTGACCATCGCGGGCGCCAATGCCGGCCTCGCCGGCTATGACGCCCTGACGACGGCGGGCGTCGCGCGCGATGCGACGGGCGAGACGGTTCTGACCTCGGGCTTCGTGGTTCCTGCGGGCCCGAGTCAGGTCACCGTGGATGGCTTCCGCTTCGAGAATACCGTGGCCATCAACGTCAACCCGTCCGCTTCTCCGCAGAGCGTCACTTTCGTGAACAACGTCGTCGTCGGCGGCGGCAACCAGTTCTTCGCGCTGACGGGCGCTGACGGCGCCGTGGTGGTCTCGCGCAACTTCATCGAAAGCGCCACCGGCAACGGGCTGCAGGTGAACGGTGATAACATCGGCGCCGCGGACGGCACCGCGACGATCACCGACAACCTGTTCAACGGCACGGGGCCGGGCGCGGCGGCGGTCAACGCCTTCTCCGTGGCCGACTTCACGTTCAGCGGCAACGTGGTGCTGAACACCAACTCGCACGGCATCCAGGTCGCAGGCCCGATGGGCGACGTGGTCATCGACGGCAACACCTTCGACAACACCGTCCTGGGCGGCGCGCCGGACCGCGGGG
>Ga0210024_1001494_pt1 | contig 21170 bp, 17 predicted proteins | sample CryGeymeta201525_FD_183988 | JGI IMG/M metagenome (GOLD analysis project Ga0210024, IMG submission 183988) | Groundwater microbial communities from Crystal Geyser aquifers in Utah, USA - Crystal Geyser metaG 2015-25 (SPAdes) (version 2) | ecosystem: Environmental > Aquatic > Deep subsurface >...
ACTCGGAGATTCCTCGTTTCACTCGGAACAAGCTCCGCAATCCCTTTGTGGATAACGATATGAGATTGCTTCGCTGTCGCTCGCAATGACAAACCATAACAACATTATTTGAAGAACGCTCTACTAGTGTAGTGTCCCTAACGCTTCTTTACAATGATTAAATTAGCCCCCTCACCTCCATCCTCTCCCCTTGGGGAGAGGAAACGTAGGTGAGGGGAAACTTTGAAATTCCATACAAGAACTTAGCGCACCTTCGGTGCGAACCTGTAGGGGTCGGATTCATCCGACCCGAAAAGCGGGCGTCATAAATGTCGCCCCTACAAGTACTTACAAAGGAAATTCCTATGCATTTAAATTATAGGTACAGGGATCCTGAACCCCCAGTAAATTTGACATTAGGGGATTGTAGTGGAGAAAAGAATTCAATGCCAGCAACGGTATTATATACACAGGCGATTAGAAATAGTTAATGACATTATGGCAGAAAATATCAGTAAATGCTTTATAAAAATAGGTCAAAACAGCATTTATTGGGGTAAAATAGGCAAAAGAAGTACTTTTGTAGGACTGTAAGGCTAAAGATAGTGCCAGATTGTATTTGACAAATAGCCATCTTCCTGGTATAATTCATACCAGGGAGGTGTGCGATGCAAAAATGGAAGAAGATTATTAAGGGAGAAAGAGGCAGGTTTGTAATTGACTTACAAGATCCACTCCAGACACGTTATGAGATGGTCAGGGAATTATATCTAAGCAGGAGATCTAAGGAGAGGATCTGTAAGGGCTATAGATACACCAGAGCCTCAGGTCATATCTACCAGAAGGCCTGGGAAGAGAATAGATGGGAAGGACTGAAGGATAAACCAAGAGGTCCCCAACGTAACTACGTGAGGACAGAAGATATTAAGCAAAGAGTTCTCTCAATAAGATTCAAGCGCCCAGAGCTTGATATGTACGACATCAGAGATCTTTTAGAGAAGGAAGGGAAAACAATAAGTGCAAGAAGTGTTGCCCGTATCTTAAGTGAGCACGGTGTCACTTTAAAAAAAACGAAAAAAGCGCTCTCGCTGAGTTAGGGCCGGTACTGCTTACTGGCAACACAGAAAAAGGGGATGAGAAACAAAAGGATTCTCTCTGCAATGGTGATCTCGCAAGGATAGAGCATTCAAGAGAAAAACTTTTAAGAGATGGCTTCTCAACAAATTATGGCGGAGGGTTCCTCTTGATTCCTTATTATCTCCAGATAGGATTAAGCGAACAAGTTGGGGCTCTCGGGATAGAGAAGGAAGAGGGTATACCGACCATAAGCTCTGTCCTTGGGCTGATCAACATCTCTATCTTTGAAGAGGGAAACATCTCCAATATTGATGGACTCAAGGACAAAGGTTTTTCTATTCTCTGTGGTCTGGGAAAACTCCCGGACCCAAGCTTCTTCTATCGGTTCTTGCAGGGAGTAAAGACAACGGGTGCTGAGAGATTTATCGTTGAGTGTAGCAAGAAGTTTGTGGAGATCGGCTTGAACATAGGAAGGGTAATAAATCTTGATGGAAAGTTTCTTGGGTACTTTGGAAAAAAGAAAATAGGCAAGACAAAACATCCGACAAGAAATATCATCCTGCCTGGATTAAATGTTTTTGTGGTGCAAGACCAGGAGAGCAGAAACCCGATATTCTTAAGGGTAAGATATCCTGGGTTGAAGGCCATAGATGTGGGGATTCCCCTTCTTGAGAGGACAATAGAGATTGTAGGAGAGTGGCACCTGGAGAAGGTTATCTGGGATCGATGGTTCTCTGTGGGAGCGCTCCTTGATTATCTGGACAAACACCTGAACCTAAAATATGTAACCATCCTGAGGCTACACCAGAATAGGATAGAGGAGATGAAAGAAATCCCTATTTCTGAGTTTCGGACAATGGCCGATGGCAGACAGGTTGCCTTCAAGAATACGGATCTGCGAAACTATAGAGGGACGCCGAAGCTCATCGTCATTCGTTTTGAGGAGGACGAAGAAGAAAAATATTATGGCTACCTTACGAATGACACCACATCGAGTGAAGAAACAGTCATAGAGGAATACGACCACAGGTGGCGTATTGAGTGCCTCTTCAAGGAACTGGAGTTCCTGGGATTTGACAAGATTCCCTCTACAGAACTGAACCAGGCCACAATGTCACTGGGAACGAAGCTTGTAGCCTGCAACATTCTAAGTTCGCTCCGCAGAGATATAGGTGGGGAATATGCAGGAAGAGAACTCAAGGGAATCCTGAGGGAATTCTTAAGAGAGCAAGCATTTGTGAAAGCAGAGGGAAGAACAGTGCATGTTACCTTCTACGGTCACCGACATGAGGATATTCTTCGTCCCCTTTTCAGTAACTTAAACCAGCGACTCACAGAGAAGGGAATTGATGAAAGGGTGCCGTGGTTAGGCTATCGGAGGTTGGAGTTTCATTTTAATTGAAGAAGAATCACAAAGAAAATTGACAGCCAGAATTTAACGTGCTATTCTTAGATTAAAATTTCAGAAGTGAAAAATTGACAGCTCTGGCAACAGGTGGTATAATTTAACTAATGGAAAAGGGAGCGATCTTTGAAACCTCAGGATGAGGAAAACGGCAGAAAAAGTGTCAAATTTACTGGGGGTTCAGAATCCCTGCAGTAGCAATATGCGAGTAGATTGGCTTCGTAGGAAATTACTGACAGCAAATATGCGGGGAGATAATCCTCTTTGATAGTACTTACAGCAAATTGACAGGAGCAGATTTTTATGGCAAGATAACTCGGATGAAGGAAGTAGAATATAGGGATTTGATTTATCAGAAAGAATTAGCCGAGGTTGACCCGGACATAAAACGCATTATTGATTTTGAAGAAAAAAGGCAAAAAGAAAAAATCATCCTGATTCCTTCCGAGAGCATCTGTCCTAAAGCAGTAAGGGAGGCCTTAGGCTCTTGTTTTACCAATATCTATGCTGAAGGTTATCCCGCCTTAAGAATGACCAGAGAAGAGGAAAAAGAACTGCTTAATTTTGACCGTCAACTTTCCTATTATCAACGTTATAGCAACCGACGTTTTTACCGGGGTTGCGAATATGCCGATTTCATTGAATCCTTGGCCCAAAGAAGAATCGCTCGATCCTTTGCTACCCCCAAAATAAAAGCAGGGGATATCTTCGTTAACGTTCAGCCTCTTTCCGGAGCAACCGCCAACAACAGCGTTTATGAAGCGTTCTGCAAACCAGGAGACACGGTGATGGGAATGAGCCTATCCGTGGGGGGGCATTTAAGCCACGGGAGCAAAGTAAACCGTTCCGGCAAAAGATATCAGATTGTTTCCTACGGAGTTGATGCCAAGAGCGAAAGGCTTGATTACGAAGAAATTGAAGGATTGGCTTTAAGGCATAAACCAAAAATGATTATTGCCGGCTATACCTCTTATCCCTGGACACCGGACTGGGAAAGATTTCATAAAATTGCCGCTCAATGCGGAGCTATACTTTTTGCCGATATTTCTCATCCTGCCGGTTTGGTGATTACCGGTTTCTACCCAAATCCGATAGGATATGCCGATGTAATTACCTTTACCACCCACAAAACTATCTGCGGGCCAAGAGCTGCGGTTATCTTAACTACGGATCAAGAAAAAGCGGAGAGGATTGACCAGGCGGTCTTCCCCGGCGAGCAAGGGGGGCCTCATCTGAACAATATCGCGGCCATTGCCGTTGCCTTCAAAATTGCCCGAACCAGGAAATTTTTTAATCTTCAGAAGAAAATTGTGGGAAATTGCAAGGTTTTAGCAGAATCTCTGCAAAAAGAAGGACTAAAGTTGGCTTACGGAGGAACAAATACTCATCTTTTGGTAATTGACCTAAGAAATATAAAAGGGAAGAATGGCTATTCCTTGAAAGGAGAACCGGCAGCCCGAATTTTAGACCTTGCCGGAATCGTAACCAATAAGAATACCATTCCCGGAGACACGGTTACGGCGCAGGCAAGCGGCATCAGGCTTGGCACCCCGTGGGTTACCCAGAGAGGGTGCGGAGCTTCGGAAATGAAGAAATTAGCCAGGATTATTGCAACCATCTTAACCAATATTAAACCTTTTTCTTATCTCGGCCTTAGCGAGGAAATTCCCCGGGGGAAAATTGACTTTAAAATTTTACAGAGAGCAAAAGAAGATGTTAAGAAACTCGTTAAAGATATCGGGTGAGAGAGCGGAAACTTTCCTCCAGCAGGTGATAACCTCTAAGGTCAGTTCCCTTAAATCAGGAGGGGTTCTTTCCAGCTTACTTCTGGATAAGGATGCTTGTCTGCTTGATATAATCACCTTAAAAAGAGAAGGAGAAGATAACTTTCTGATGGTCTGCAGTAATCCTAAAAAAACAAAGTTAGCAAAGTCCTGGTTGGAAGAACTTTCCAATGGTTATGTTATCTTTGATGAAGACATTTTAGTCAAGATTAATGGGCCAGTAGTAATTGAAGAGACTCAAGTTGTTGCCTCGTCTCTGGTGAGAAGGGAAAGGAAGGATATTACCAAAACTATCTATAAGAACCATCCTGAATTATTCTCTTTATCTAAACCATATTTTATCGGCCAGAAAAGGTTAAGGGAAATTATATCCTTTTCTAAACCTGAAAAGAAAATCTACAATTTTAAAAATCTGCGTTTATCTGCGTCCAAAAAAGAAAAGTTAAAAAGGACCCCTCTCTATCGGGAACATCTCAAAAGAGGAGCGAGAATGATTTCCTTTGCCGGCTGGGAAATGCCTATTTTCTATAGCAATATTATCCGGGAACACCAGGCGGTAAGAAGTGCTGCGGCGCTTTTTGACATAGGGCATATGGGAATTATTGAGATTAAAGGCAAAGGAGCGACCAATTTCTTAAACATTATTACCACCAATTATGTATGGTGTTTGAAAAACGGAGAATCATTTTATGCTTTTATTTTAAGTCCAGATGGCGAGGTGATGGATGACGTGATGGTCTATCGTAGAAACAAAAAGGATTATTTTTTGGTCTGCAACAGCATCAACCAGGAGAAAATCCGGCACTGGTTAAATAGCGTCAATTCTAAACAGTACCTGATTGATGAGAATTATCCGGAAAAGGAGATCGAGGAAAAGGTTATTTTGAGAAATTTAAAGGAGCAAAAGACAATCCTGGCATTGCAAGGACCAAACTCCCTCTCCATCTTGAAAAATATTATTGCTAAAGATGATGTAAGGAGATTGAAAAAACTTCAAAAAAGAGAGTTTATGGAAACTTCAATTTCCGGGAAAGAAGTAATGGTTGCTTATACCGGTTATACCGGAGAAAAGATTGGCTTTGAACTTTTTGTTTCTCCGGCAGAAAGCATCTTTATCTGGAATTCGATTTTGAAAGAGGGCAAAGAATTGGGGGTAATCCCGGCTGGTTTAGGAGCAAGGGACTCAACACGGATTGAGGCCGGTTTTCCTCTTTATGGCCATGAACTTGCCGGTAAATTTAATATCTCCCCGATTGAGGCCGGGCTTGGATTTTATGTTAAGTTCCATAAGCCATATTTCATTGGTAGAGAAGCTCTATTAAGGAAAAAAATAAGTAATAAAATTATCTTGTTTGAAATGTTGGAAAAAGCAATTCCCAGGGAAGGTTACCCTGTTATCTTTCAGGGTAAGAAAATTGGGGAAGTAACCAGCGGCACTTTTTCTCCCTCTGCGAATAAGTATATTGGTTTAGCTTATGTAGCTTTAGATATTGGCAAAGAATTCGAAATAGAGATTAGAGGGAAAAATTATAAAGCAAAAATAATCTAACCACGAATTTCTCGAATTACACGAATTAAGGAACAAGTCATTCTGAAGGAGCATTAGCGACTGAAGGAACTCATTGAAGTGAGATGCTTCGCTAACGCTCAGCATGACATACGAGACCCTTCCCCCCACTTCTTGCTTTCGCAAGAAAGCAGTGGGGGTCAGAATGACACTTCATGTCAGTTCTTAATTAGATAAATTCGTATAATTCGTGGTTAAAGAAAAAATGAAAAAAGAGAATTTGAACTATACGAAGACGCATGAATGGGTTGGAATTAAGGGAGAGATTGCGACTATTGGTCTCAGTGATTTTGCGGTTAAAGAATTAAGCGATATTGTCTTTATCGAATTTCCCGAGGTGGGGAAAAAGATTAAATTAGGCTCTCCTTTCGGAACAATTGAATCGGTAAAAGCGGCTTTTGATTTGAACACACCGATTAGCGGAGAGGTAATGGAAATAAACCAGACCCTTTCCGATAATTTTGACTTACTCAAGGATGACCCCTACGAAAAAAGCTGGATGGTAAAAATCAAGATAGAAAACAGTGACGAACTGAAAAATTTGATGGACTTTGAGCAATACCAAGAGTTCTTGAAAAAATAGAACCACAGAGCAACAACAGATTTTGGACGCAGATAACCTCAGGATAAAACAGGATTCTGATGAAGTAGACAATAAAAGTTTTTAATATTATAGTTTATTGGTACTTATCTGCGTGAATCTGCGTAAATTCCGCTACTGGACTATCATCTCTCTTCAGTAGGAATATGCGGGAAGATTAACTTCCCTGAAATTACTGACAGCAACTCTGCGTCCAATTAAATTTTGAATTCTTGCATATGGATTATATTCCCAATACCGATGAAGACAGGGCCAGGATGCTATCTGCTCTCGGATTAAAATCCATTAACGAACTCTTCGAGGATATCCCTTTCGAACTTAAACCAAAGTCTTTTGACCTTCCTTCCGGCAAGTCTGAATTAGAGGTCTCTCGGCATCTTCAAGCATTAGCGGACAAAAATAATACCCGGCTTATTTCCTTCTTAGGCGCAGGATTTTACGACCATTTTATTCCCCCGGCAATAGAATCCATAATCTCCCGACCTGAATTTTATACCTCCTATACCCCTTACCAGGCAGAAATTTCCCAGGGACTTCTCCAATCAATCTACGAATATCAAAGCGTTATTTGCTCTTTGACGGGAATGGAAGTAGCCAATGCCTCGTTATACGACGGAGGAACTGCTTTATACGAAGCGGCAATGATGGCCTGCCGCATCACTAAGCGAAAAAAACTCATTGTTGATAGAGGAGTAAATCCCATCTATCGTAAGATGCTTTCTTCTTATACCAGGAACCTGAATCTTGAGTTTGTAGAACTGTCTACTTCTGAAGAAGGTCTGGTTGACCGAGAAAGAATTAAAACTAAATTAGACGAAGATACTGCCTGCCTCATTCTTCAAAATCCAAATTTTTTTGGTGCTCTTGATAACTTTAGCAATTTAGCAGAGTTTGCGCATAACCGGGGAGCCTTAATCATTATCTCGGTTTATCCTATTTCCCTGGGAATGGCAAAGAGCCCTGGGGAGATGGGAGCAGATATCGCAGTTGGTGAAGGCCAAAGCCTGGGTCTTTCCCTCTCCTTCGGCGGACCTTATTTAGGTTTGATGGCCACCTTAAAAAAATTCGTTCGCCAGATGCCGGGAAGAATTGTGGGAGAGACAGTGGATAGACAGAATAGAAGGGGTTTTGTTCTGACTTTACAGACCAGGGAGCAGCATATCAGAAGAGAAAAAGCTACCTCCAATATCTGTTCCAACGAAAGTCTTTGCGCTCTTTCTGTTTTGGCCTATCTGTCTTTGGTGGGCAAGGAAGGAATCAGGGAATTAGCGAATCTATGCCGGGATAAAGCCTATTATGCCTTGGAATGCTTTTCTAAGATACCGGGAATAAAAATAAGATTTTCTGCTCCTATTTTTAATGAATTCGTCATTGAACTTCCGAAAAATCCCAATATGGTTATTAAAGAATTGCTGAAAAAAGGCATTATCGCTGGTTTTCCTCTTGGCCGGTATTATCCGGGAATGGAAAATTGCCTTCTCGTCACTCTAACCGAGAAACGAACTAAAGAGGAAATAGATTTATTTGTTAAAAACTTGAGAGAAGTTTTATCAAACATAAATTAATCGGACGCAGATACACGCAGATAAATACTAAATAAATTATTAGAAACTTTATTATTTACTTTATCAGAATCCTGATTTTATCCTGAAGTTATCTGCGTCCCAAAATAAATTATGAAACTTATTTTTGAAAAAAGCGTTAAAGGAAGAAGAGCAACAAAATTTCCTGCCTCTGATGTTCCTCCTGTCCCAAAATTTCCGGAAAAACTTAAAAGAAAAAGCGAGACATTTTTACCGGAATTGGCGGAAATAGATGTCATCCGTCATTTTACCGCTCTTTCGCGAAATAACTTTGGCGTGGATAACAATTTTTATCCTCTCGGCTCCTGCACGATGAAGTATAATCCAAAATTAGGTGAAATAGTCGCCAGAGATAAAAGATTTTCCAATTTACACCCTATCCTACCTCAACTTCCGGAGGGAAATCTTTTGACGCAAGGTGCTTTACAAATAATTTACGAAACTGGCAGATTGCTTTCCGAGATTACCGGTATGGACGAGTTTACTACTCAGCCTTTAGCCGGTGCCCACGGTGAACTAACCGGAATGATGATTGTTTCCGCTTATCATCGGAAGAAAGGAAATAAAAAGACCAGGGTAATTATTCCTGATTCAGCCCATGGCACCAATCCGGCAAGTGCCGCTATCTGCGGTTACGACATAACCAGTATTCCTACCGATAAAAATGGAGTGATGGATATTAAACACTTCAAGAAAGAACTTGATGAAGAAGTGGCGGCAGTGATGCTTACCTGCCCGAATACTTTGGGAATTTTTAATTCAAAGATTGGAGAAATTTGTAAAATGGCGCATTCAGTGGATGCTTTAATGTATTACGACGGAGCAAACCTTAACGCAATTTTAGGCAAATGCCGACCCGGAGATATCGGATTTGACCTTGTCCATCTTAATCTACATAAAACCTTTGCCACCCCGCATGGCGGTGGTGGTCCGGGTGCAGGACCTGTAGGAGTGAAGGAAAAATTAAGAAAATTTCTCCCTATTTCCCGGGTAGTTAAAGATTCCAAAGGTGCATATTTTCTGGATTACAATGAGCCCTCCTCCATTGGTTATCTCGCTCCCTTTTACGGAAATTTTGGGGTAATTCTAAAAGCTTACATCTATATTCTCACTTTAGGCAAGGAAGGATTAATTAAGGTTGCGGAAAATGCTGTCCTCAATGCCAATTATCTTCTTGCCAAGTTGAAGAATTATTATCACTTACCTTACAATAGAACCTGTATGCATGAGTTTGTTCTTTCGGCTAATAAACAGAAGGAAAAAGGAGTAAGAGCGCTGGACATCGCCAAAAGGTTGCTTGATTTTGGTTTTCATCCTCCTACCATTTATTTTCCTTTAATTGTGGAGGAGGCAATGATGATTGAGCCAACCGAGACCGAATCTAAGGAAACTCTGGATAAGTTTATGGAAGCAATGATTAAGATTGCCAAAGAGGCAGAGGAAAACCCCGATACTGTTAAAAATGCTCCGCATAATTTGCCCATCTCGCGCCTGGATGAGGTCAAAGCCGCCCGGGAGTTAAAACTGAGATTTCCTGCCTCATGAAGAAAATTGGAATTTTAGGTGGATTAGGACCAGAGTCAACCATTGCCTATTATGAATATATTACCCGTAAGTACTACGAAAAATATGGTAATTATAAATATCCGGAAATAATTATTTACAGCCTTACTTTCAGCGAGTTTATTAACCAAGGGTATGAAACGGCGGGTAAAGTAAAGGAGGCGATTTTGAGTTTGCATCAAGCCGGAGCCGATTTTGTGGTGGCAGCCTGTAATTCGGTGCATATCGTTTATGATAAAATAGCAAATGAATTGCCCATCCCCTGGATTAGCATTATTGATGCTGTTGCCGAAGAAATTCAAAAAGAACATCTCAAAAGAGTTAGTTTGTTGGGCACAATTTTTACGATGAGTAAAGATTTTTACCGCAAAGGACTTCTCAAGCAGGGGATTGAAGCGATTGTTCCTGATGCAGAGGACCAAAAGAAAATAAATGAGATTATTTATAAGGAATTGGTGCTTAAGAAGATTAAGAATAGTTCCCGGAAGAAAGTGCAAGGAATTATTAAGAAACTTAGCCAGCAAGGAGCCGAGGGGATAGTTTTAGCCTGCACCGAACTTCCCTTCTTAATAAGTCAGAAGGATGCTCCTCTTAAAGTCTTTGATACCGGGGCAATTCACGCCCAGAAGGCTCTGGATATTGCTTTAGGAGTGACAACCGAGTAAAATGAAAGGAGGAAAATATTAACCATGGTTAAAAATAATGTGATCGTTACGGTTGTTGGGAAGAATCGAGCAGGAGTTTTATCGGAAGTGACCACCGCAATCGCAAATCTTGGCGGTAACATTATGGACATCAGCCAGAAGATGCTCTCTGGCTATTTCAACCTGATTATGATTGTGGAGATGTTAAAGGTAAAAATAGGTTTAATTGATTTTAAGAAAAAGTTGGAAGAATTGGGAGACAAAAAGGGTTACAAAATCAGTGTTCAGCATGAAAAGGTCTTTCATTATATGCATAGAATTTAATAAATTGGACGCAGATGAACGCAGATTTACAGGATTTTAAGTATAAAGAACTTACAGAGAAAATAATAGAAATCTTTTATAAAGTTTATAATAAATTGGGTTATGGTTTCTTGGAAAAGCTTTACGAAAACGCAATGATGATAGAATTCAAAAAGGCAAACATTCCTGCTGTTGCTCAATCTCCTATAGAAGTGCATTATGAGAATAAGATTATCGGAGAGTATTCTGTTGATATACTTGTTGATAATAAAGTAATCATAGAAATTAAAGCGATGAAATCTTTAGTAGAAGACAATGAAGCGCAGTTATTAAATTACCTTAAAGCAACAAAGATAGAAGTTGGCCTTTTACTTAATTTTGGACCAAGAGCAGAAGTAAAACGTAAAGCATTTGATAATAAAAATAAATGAAATTTTGGACGCAGATAAACGCAGATTTACAGGATTAAAAATTCAGTATTAAATTATTTACTACTTACTATTTATTTTATTTCTTAATTCCTGTTTAATCCTGATGTTATCTGCGGAAATCTGCGTCCCAAAGAAGGAGAAAAATGGAGATAAGTTCAGAGGAAATTTTAGAAACCATCAAGATGGTGCAGATGCAGAACTTAGATATCAGAGCAGTAACAATGTCCATCAATCTTTTGGATTGCAGTCATCCGAACCTGAAGATTTTGAAAAGTAAAATAAGAAAAAAGATAACAGACCACGGTAAAAATCTGGTTAAGGTTTGTCAGGAACTGGAATCTATCTATGGCATTCCTATTGTCAATGAACGCATTGCAGTTACCCCAATTTCCCTCATCGGCACTAACTGTAATATAAAGGATTATATTTCAATAGCAAAAACCTTAGATGAAACGGCTAAAGACATAGGAGTGGACTTTATCGGCGGATTTTCCGCTCTGGTAGAGAAAGGTTTTAGCAAAAGTGATTTTAAACTTCTTAACTCCATTCCTGAAGCTTTGGCTTCTACCGATTTTGTTTGTTCAGCCATCAACGTCGCAACTACCAAGGTTGGAATCAATATGGACGCGGCAGTTAAGATGGGCAAAATCATTAAAGAGACCGCAAAACTTACCAGTAAAAATGATGGAATCGGCTGCGCTAAATTAGCGACCTTTGCTAATCTTCCACCTGATGTTCCTTTTATGCCGGGGGCCATTCATGGGCAAGGTCAACCGGAATGCGTAATTAATATAGGGGTAAGTGGTCCCGGAGTGATAAAGTCAGTTTTAGAAAAGATGGAAAATGCCAATTTAAACGAAATTTCCGAAGCCATCAAGAAAACGTCCTTTAAAATTACCCGTATGGGAGAATTGATTGGGAAAGAGGTAGCAAAAAAATTAAAGGTAGAATTTGGCAGTGTTGACCTTTCGCTCGCCCCTACGACTAATGTAGGAGACAGCATCGCTCAGATTTTAGAACTTATCGGTTTGGAGGTCTGTGGCACACATGGAACAACCGCCGCTTTAGCTCTTCTTACCGATGCGGTAAAGAAGGGGGGAGCGATGGCTTCTTCCTCAGTGGGGGGCTTTTCCGGCGCCTTTATTCCGGTTTGCGAAGATAAGGGAATGATTGAAGCGGTGAGGAAAAAAGCAATCACGCTGGATAAGTTAGAGGCAATGACTTCGGTCTGCGCAGTTGGTTTGGATATGGTTGTTGTGCCTGGTAATACTCCTGCAGAGACAATCTCCGCAATTATTGCCGATGAGATGGCGATTGGGGTTGTTAATAATAAGACCACGGGAGTAAGGATTATCCCTGCTCCAGGAAAAAAGGCAGGAGACAAGGTCAAATTTTCCGGACACCAGGGACTTTTAGGAGAAGGAATCGTGATGCCAGTAAATAAATATAATTCAAAGAAGTTCATTCAGCGTGGCGGCAAAATCCCTGCCCCATTGCGAAGTTTAGGAAATTAAGGAGGAAAATTCATGCCCTTAGATAAGATCGGAAAATGGGTGGGAGAAAAATTAGTTCAACTCAAGGAGAAAGGTATTCTTAAAGGTAAAGAATTGGTAATAACAGAAATCAAAAAATCCCAGGGAACTAAAAGCCCAAGATATCTGATAGAAGGCGAAGGTAAAAAAGAATTTATCAAGATGAATTCCAATTCTTATCTGGGGATGTCTTTGAAGAAAGAGGTGATTGAGGCAGAAAAAGAGGCTGCGGAAGAGTTTGGCGTGGGACCAGGGGCGGTGCGCTTTATCTATGGAACTTTTAAACCCCATTTAGAATTGGAGAAAAAATTAGCCAGGTTTCACCAAAAGGAAGCCGGGATGCTCTTTAGTTCGGCATACGCTGCCGTCTGCGGGATTCTTTCTCCTTTAATCTCTTCCGAGACCATAGTCATCAGCGATACATTGAATCATAACAGTATTATCAATGCCATCAAACTTTCTAAACCAAAGGATAAGAAAATTTACATTCATCTCAATATGGATGATTTGGAAACAAAAATCAAAGAATGCCGGGGAAATTGCCGGCGGGTTATCATCGTCACCGATGGTGTATTCAGTATGCGAGGGGACCACTCTGATTTTAAGGAATTGGTGAACTTAGCTAAAAAATACCACCCGGAATTTAAGGAAGGGGTTTTCACTATTGCGGATGATTCTCACGGAGTAGGCGCTTTTGGAAAAACCGGAAGAGGAACCAGCGAGGTTAGCGGCGAAAATGATGTGGATATATTGGTTTCTACCCTGGGTAAAGCATTGGGAGTAAACGGCGGATACGTGGTAACCAATGCCAAAATTGTGGAATATTTAAGAGAAACCGCCCCTTTTTATATCTATTCCAATCCGATTACTCCACCAGAAGCAAATGCGGCTTTAAAAGCGCTGGAGATTCTGAATAGCCAAAAGGGTAGAAAAATGCTTTCCTATTTGAAGGAGATGACCATTTATTTCAAAAAGGGATTGACTGATTTAGGGTATGAGACCATTAAAGGAGAACACCCTATTGTAGCCGTAATGATTCGGGATACGCAAAAGACGATAAAATTAGTGAATTATCTTAAAGAAAAAGGAATCTTAGCCGTGGGTTTAAAATATCCGATAGTTCCCCAAGGAGATGAATGCATCAGATTCCAGATTTCCGCCGACCATACCAAGGATGATTTAGATGATGTGCTTAAAACTTTAAGGGAATACAAAAATAAATGAAATTTTGGACGCAGATAAACGCAGATGGACAGGATTAGAGATTTACTTAGTATTTATTTTATTTCTTATTCCTGTTTTATCTTGAAGTTATCTGCGAAAATCTGCGTCCCATTAAAAAAATGGAAGGAAAATTAAAAGGAAAGGTGGCCATTATTACCGGCGCAGGTCAGGGAATGGGGGAATCTGTAGCTAAACTCTTTGCTAAAGAAGGTGCTAAAGTTGTGGTCAATGATATCAATGAGAATAAAGCAAAGATGGTAGCCGAAGAAATCAGGTCTGAGGGCGAAGAAGCATTAGCCATCAGAGCAGATGTAACTAATCGTAGAGAAGTTTCTCGTTTAGTAGAGAAAACTGTTGAAGAATTTGGCACGGTTCATATCCTCATTAATAATGCCGGAATTCTGCGTTCAAGCAAGATAGAAGCAATTAGCGAGGAAGAATGGGATTTGGTCCTTAATATTAACCTTAAGGGAACATTCCTTTGCTCTAAAGCGGTTCTCCCGATAATGAAGAAAAACCGCTATGGCAGAATAGTTAATTTTTCCTCCTCGGCAGGAAGAAGTGTGAGCACCTTAGGAGGAATCCATTATACCGCAGCCAAAGCCGGTATCCTTGGTCTTACCAGGCAAATGGCCAAGGAAGTAGCCGCCTTTAACATCAATGTCAATAGCGTCTGTCCTGGTCTTATTGATACCGAGATGGTCAGAGACAATTGCCCTCCGGAAAGATTAAGGCATTATGAAGAGAGTTTCCCTATTCCTCGCCTGGGAAGACCGGAAGAAGTAGCCAGGTTAGTTCTCTTTTTAGTCTCCGATAGTTCCTCTTATATTACCGGAGCTTCTCTGGATATCAATGGAGGGGATTTAATGCTTTGACAATAAGAAGTAAATAGAATATAATGATGTAATTATAAATTAACCCCCTCACCTCCATCCTCTCCCCTTGGGGAGAGGAAACATAGGTGAGGGGAAACTTTGAACTTCCATACAATAAATTAGCGAGGCTAAAAGCCTCGCACTACATCTTAGTTCTACGTAGTGCGAACCTTTCAGGTTCGCCAAAAAAGGAAATTCCTATGCATTTAAATTAATAAAACAAAGGGGAAAAATGCCAAAGAAATATAATGCTACAAATATTCAGGTTTTAGGCGGGATTGAAGCGGTAAGAAAGCGGCCGGCAATGTATATCGGAGATACTTCCACTGCCGGACTCCATCACCTGGTCTATGAGGTTGTCGACAATTCCATTGATGAAGCAATGGCGGGTTATTGCAAAAATATTTCGGTTATCGTCCACCCCGATAACACTGTTACCGTTGGCGATGATGGCCGTGGAATTCCGATAGACCTCCATAAAACAGAAAAAAAACCGGCGGTAGAGGTAGTAATGACTCTCCTTCACGCCGGGGGAAAATTTGACAGCAAAACTTACAAGGTCGCCGGCGGACTGCATGGAGTGGGAATTTCAGTAGTTAACGCTCTCAGCGAATGGTTGGAGGTAAAGATTCGAAGAGACAGCAAGGTTTACCATCAGAGATACGAAAGAGGCAAAGTAGTCTCAAAATTAACCATCATTGGAAAAAGCAAACACACCGGAACTGAAGTAACTTTCAAGCCGGATCAACAAATCTTTGAAGTATTGGAATTTAAAGCAGATATCCTTTCTAATCGTCTCAGAGAGTTGGCTTTTTTAAATACTAATCTGGTCATTAAATTTGAAGACGAAAGAAACCAGCAACGAGAAACTTTCTATTATGAAGGGGGAATTAAGTCTTTCGTGCAACATTTAAATAAAAATAAGAATCTTCTTACCCCCGAGCCATTCTATTTCAGAAAAGAGGAAAACGATATTGAGGTAGAATGCGCCCTTCAATATAATGATACTTACAGCGAGAATATCTTCACTTTTGCCAATACTATTAATACGCATGAGGGGGGAACGCATCTTTCCGGATTTAAAACCGCACTTACCCGGGCGATGAATGATTACGCTAAAAATTACAATCTCCTGGATAAGAGCTCTCTCGCTGGAGATGATACCCGGGAAGGGTTGGTTGCCATCTTAAGCGTAAAACTGCCCCAACCGCAATTTGAAGGACAAACCAAAGCCAAACTCGGCAATACCATTGTGAAGTCGGTAGTAGAGACCACGATGTTTTCCCAATTCACTGCTTTCCTGGAAGAAAATCCCAGTATTGCCAATAGCATCGTTAATAAATCGGTGTTAGCCGCGAGAGCCAGGGATGCCGCAAAGCGTGCCCGAGACCTTACCCGGGCAAAGGGGGGGCTGGAGATGGGGAGTCTCCCCGGAAAATTAGCCGACTGCTCAGCCAAAGAACCAAAGGATCGGGAACTCTACCTCGTAGAAGGCGATTCTGCAGGAGGAAGCGCCAAGCAGGGCCGGGACAGGAAATTTCAGGCGATTCTGCCCCTGCGAGGTAAAATTATTAACGTAGAGAAAAGCAGATTGGATAAGGTCCTTTCCAACAATGAAATTCGAACGATGATTTCTGCGGTAGGGGCAGGGATTGGAGAAGAGTTTGACATCGCTAAAGCCCGCTATCATAAAATTATCATTATGACTGATGCTGACGTTGACGGTTCTCATATCCGAACACTTCTCCTGACGTTTTTTTACCGGCAGATGCCGGAAATTATCCGCCAAGGTTACTGCTTCATTGCCCAACCTCCGCTCTATCGAGTAAAAAAAGGGAAAAGAGAAGAGTACATCGAGGATGAGAAAGCATTGGAGAAAATGCTTTTAAACTTTGGAAAAGAAGATATTTCCATTAAGAGAAAAAATAGCCGTGCTTATAAAGAAAAGGAAATAGAAGAGTTGCTTAAAACAATGGAAATTTTAAAAGAACTATTTTTTATGATCAAGCGCCGGGGGCTTGAGCCTCTGCTTTATCTCTCTCGCGAGAAAAAAGGGAAATTCCCGCGGCATTGGATTAAGGAAAAAGAAAAAGAGCATTTTTTCTATAATGATGAAGAGGTTTCCAAATTTATGAAGGTTAAAGAAAAGCAACTGAATCTATCATTTAATTCTAACGGGAAAGAAAATTCAGAGGTGACTGAAATTTTTGAGGCCAAGGAGATGGAAAATCTCTTAACGAAACTGAAATCTTTGGGGATTGAACCGGCTGAATTAGATAAAAAGATATTGAGCATTATTGAAGGAAAGGAAACCATAGATTGTGCGCCGATAGAAGTTTTAGGAAAAATTAGAGAGCTGGGAAAGAAAGGGCTTTTTATTCAAAGATATAAGGGTCTTGGCGAGATGAATCCGATCCAACTATGGGAGACCACGATGAATCCTAAGTCCCGAAGATTTTTAAAGGTTACTTTAGACGACGTAGTAAAAGCTGACGAAACATTTACCATTCTGATGGGAGAAGCCATCCCACCCAGAAGAGAATTTATCCAGCAGCACGCCCTTGAAGTAAAGAATCTGGATATATAGTAGCGGTCGCATTCATGCGACTATTTTGTGCGATGGAATTGCGCTACTACAGTCTACGCTATCTTCAGTAGCAATATGCGGGAGGATTTGACTTCCTGATATTCTGACAGCAACTCGCACCGCTACAATTTTGAAATTCCGGACAACAAGTTATAAAACCACGAATTTATCGAATTTTACGAATTAGAGTAATTCGCGTTAATTCGTGGTTAGAAAAAGGAAATTCCTATGCAATTAAATTAACGTACCAAAAGCAGCAAACCTGACAGTGGTGGCATCCCGCCATTAAACCAAATATCTCTTCACTATCTCAATAGTGCTGGCAGCATTACCGGTGGACTGGGCCTTTTGTAGTTTATCCCGGTAGGCGTAGATGGATAAGGCCTTTTTCATCACGTTGGCAAAGAGTTCCCGGGATAAAGACATCGCTTTTACCGGCTCAAGCCGATAGGTAAACTGGTCCTCCCCAAACCAACCAGAGTAGCCGGTATCAATGGCCGCATAGCAGAAATCGGCTAACTTCCAATTATCCCCCGTCCCGGCAATTCTATCTTCATCATTAGAGTGGGTCTTGCTATTGTTGATGTGAAAATTAACTACCGGAACTCCGAATTTCTGCATCGCATAAAGAGTAAAGGCAGGCTCTACCGCATACATCTGCTCATGACCATAGTCAATGGCGACCCCCATATTATTCCCTCCGCATTCCTCGTTAACCATTTTTGCCACTAAAGCGGCGCAATGGGTGGTGGGAATAATCATATTGCCTTCTCTGGGTTCATGGAGTTTTGCTTCAACGCCAAATTTAAGTCCGAATTTTTTTGCTTTTTTGTTAATGCTGATGCATCCTTCAATAAATCGCTGCAGAATTTCTCCATAGTTCACCTCAAAGTTATAGTCCCAGCCATCTGAACCCGGCCAGAGCGCTACCGAAGAACAGCCAATTTCTTGGGCAATTTCTACTCCCTGCAATGCTACCGAGAGAGCATCCTTGCGAATTGTCTCGTTGCTATTGGTAATTCCGCCTAATTTCCATTTAGGATGGGTGAAGAGATTGGTATTCATATTGGTAGGAATAAGTTTGTACCGGGAGAGAGCATCCTTTGCTGCAGAGATTTTGCCGGAGTCCTTTTTAAAATTTTCATCAATAAAAACCGCTTCGTGGAATTCAATCCCTTCAATACCGGCTCTTGCTACGCGCTTAATCTGAGCAATGATTCCCGAATCAAGTTCCGGATTATATCCGGTGGTGGCAAACCGGTCCAAAAAATCTCCCGCGCACCAGTGACCGGCCGCAAAACGAAGGTCAAATTCAGCAAAGAACCGGTCAATTTTTTCTCCTTCTAAATAATCCTTATAGGTAGTTTCTAACTTCTCTAAATTCTCCCGATTAATCTTCATCTCCCTCTCCTTTGTGCCTCTTGAAGTAGGCGATAAGCCGGGTTTTGTCGTAGATGGTCATTTCTCTGGGATGCCCATTGCTGGACACCTCAAGCAGCCTACCCGAGAGATATATTGCGGGGAATCTCTCATACTTGGCCTTGCTCCGGATGGGGTTTACCTTGCTCCGCCAGTTACCCGGCGGACGGTGAGCTCTTACCTCGCCATTGCACCCTTACCCCCCACTTCTTGCTGTTCTCCCCCCCGCTTTGCTTCGCAAAGCGAAGCAGGGGGGGATGAAGCAAGAAAGCAGTGGGGGCGGTATCTTTTCTGTGGAACTTTCCTTCCCTTCGCAGGGAGCCGTAATTAGCGGCCATCCTTCCCGCAGGAGCCCGGACTTTCCTCCCCCCCCTCGTTTTTGCTTCGCATAACGAAGCAGGGGGGGGTAACCACCTCGCCTACTTCAAGATGGCAACATTGGCTAAGTGATCTGCTTCTTTATTCTCCGAATGACTGATATGGATAAATTCTATCTTTTCAAAACTTTTCTTCAAATGCTGCCCCAAAAGGAATAATTGGAAGAGTAAATTATCTTTAACCCGATAGAGGCCATTCATCTGCTTAACCAGAAGTTCGCTATCAGTGTAAAGGCAGACGTTATTTGCTTTTAGCATCAGGGCTTCCTGCAACCCATAGATAAAGGCAAGATACTCAGCAACATTGTTAGTGGCAATTCCAATATACTTGCTTACCTTTTTGATGGAGACACCCTTCTGGTTATAAATTACTATCCCGATAGCCGCTTTTCCGGGATTGCCTTTTGCCGAACCGTCAATATAAAGAGTAATCTTTTTCACTGCTTTAAGAGATAAAGAATTCTACTGCAGTTTTCGCACTGGGCAAACTCTTCTTTTTTTCTCACATTTTCAATAAGGTCAAACGATACCTTCATAAAGCAACCCGAACAAGTCCCATCTTCAATCTCAGCAATGGCCAGATTATTTTTTTTGGAAGCTCTTATCCTCTCATAAAGAGAAAGAGCGGTCTTGTCGATCTTGGTCGTTAGTAATTTCCTTTTATTTTCTTCTTCGTTTAATTGAGATTTTAAAACTTCTATTTCTGCCCGCACTCTCTTATCTTCCTCGGCTAATTTTTCATTTTCTCCTTTGAGGAGAGCGATTTCCTTTTCTTTTTGCGTGAGAAAAGTGTCATTCTTATCCATTATTTCTAAAATTTTACTTTCCGTTTGCGAGATTTTCTCTTGGGATTCTTTAATCTGTTGAAGAAGAACAGTATATTCCTTATTGGTTTTGGCTTCATTTAACTGACGTTGAGCCTTCGCCAATGCTTCTTCTTTTTCCCTCAATTCAAGCTCCTCTTTCCTCTTCTCCAGTTCCCCTGTTTGAATCTTTTTTTCAACTTCCGTTAATTCTTGCTTTTCCCCTTCCACTCTATTTTTTAATTCCTCTACTCCCAAAGGCAGGTTCTTAATCCTGTTTTTAAGACTAAAAATCTTAAGGTCATAAGATTGCAATTCTTTTAAGAGAGGGATTTGCTCATCTACCATATTGGTCTGGCAACTATAACACAATTTCCCTGAGTAGTCAAGATATGCTATTCTATATTTATTGTATGGAATTTCCTTTTGGACGCAGATACACGCAGATAAATACTAAACAAGTTATAAAACCACGAATTTATCGAATTTTACGAATTAGAGTAATTCGCGTTAATTCGTGGTTAGAAAAAGGAAATTCCTATGCAATTAAATTATTAGAAACTTTATTATTTACTTCATTAGAATCCTGATTTTATCCTGAAGTTATCTGCGTCCGATTAATTTTATAGGGAAATGAAAAAGAAATTCACTTTGAAAATATTTAAATTAAAGAAAAGATATTTCTGGTTTAGAAATCCGGTAACCAAAATTAAAAAAAGCGGGAAAATTTATCGCCGAGAACGTGAAAAGGAAAAAATAGAGAAAGAAATAGAGAAAGAATAAGTGGGCGATGCTGGGATTGAACCAGCGACTTCTACCGTGTGAAGGTAGCACTCTCCCTCTGAGTTAATCGCCCTTTGAACCGTTAAACAGAATATATCAATAAGCCCTTAAAAAGTCAAGTTATAAAACCACGAATTTATCGAATTTTACGAATTAGAGTAATTCGCGTTAATTCGTGGTTAGAAAAAGGAAATTCCTATGCAATCAAGTTAGCCAAGATGAAAAAGGCAATTATTTTACTTTCCGGAGGGATTGATTCTTCAACGACCCTTTATTTAGCTAAAAGTCAGGGCTACCAACCAACCGCTCTGATTTTCGACTACCATCAGCGCCACAAAAAAGAGATAGAATCAGCTAAAAAGATTGCTAAAAGCGCACCTAGCTCCTATAAACTCGTAAAGATTTCTTTCCCGGAAGGGGGAAGTTCTCTTCTGGACCCAAATCTACCTCTCAGGTTACACCCCCACCTACCTCCGGGGGCTTCACTCCCCTCGAGGGGGAGGATAGAGGAGAGGGGGAGAGAAAAAATCCCTTTTACCTATGTCCCAGCGCGAAATATCATATTTTTATCCTACGCTCTCTCCTGCGCGGAAACCTGGGGGTCAAGAGCAATATTCATCGGGGCAAACCAGG